>Ga0209542_10002304_pt1 | contig 42999 bp, 41 predicted proteins | sample RifCSPhighO2_01_FD_184028 | JGI IMG/M metagenome (GOLD analysis project Ga0209542, IMG submission 184028) | Soil microbial communities from Rifle, Colorado - Rifle CSP2_plank highO2_0.1 (SPAdes) (version 2) | ecosystem: Environmental > Terrestrial > Deep subsurface > Rock core/Sediment ... | reverse complement strand
GTAATCCCCCGCCGTTGCATCGACACCCTTTGGGAGTCGCGCAACGGCGGTGGGCTGGCATTGTGAATCGCCTGTAATACCCCGCCGTTGCATCGACACCCCCTCGACGGGATAGGTTTACGCAGTCCCGACAAATGTAATCCCGTGGGCGCTGACAATTAATGGAACCAAACCATCTTTGACCAATTTTGACATTATGTCATCACCGAATTCCCGTCTTACTTCAAAAATGGCCTTAATCCAAATATCCCTGGCTAAATGAATGCCTAAAAATGTCTCGGAAAATTCGTATAATTCGTCATGCAGCCGCTTAAGTCTTTCTCCGAAATCCGCGCATTGCGCGCCGATTTTTACTCCTTCCTGGCTGTATTTGAAGGCGTGCGATAATTCTGATGACAATATTTTTTCAATGATTTTTTTCACCGGCAGTATTCCTATTTTTTGAACTAAAAATCCGGCAATGAGCTCGGTCATAAAAATGCAGGGTTGAATTTTTGTTTTTACATCTGCCATAACCACCCCCCGTCCTTTATTGTTTGAGTTTCACCAGCTTGATCGAAGAGACGACAAAAAATATCAGTCCAGTGGTCATCAGCAGATGGTGGATGTCAAAAAACGGCTCGCTTATGTCCAACCGAGAAAAGACCAATGTCCAGATCAAAGCCAGAACCTGAAAAACCGTTCCTATCACAAACAGAACTAAGGCCTTACCCATCACTCCGCCGACTTCTTTCAAAACATTCACAATCATTCCGACTGAAACCAATCCGACCACGATGCCGACGATATCGACAACCGCGAGAATCGCGTTAGTCTGTGTTTGTTCTTCCATATAATTTTTTTTAATAAGTTAGTATTAATTTATTTCAAAAGATAATCCAGCGGATTGATTGGAATACCGTTGGAACGCACCTCGAAATGCAAGTGCGGCCCGGTGGTCAACTGTCCGGCGCCTGGCGTACCCGGCATCCCGCCAGAAAGGGCAATCGCGTCTCCCCTTTCCACAAATTGTTCTTCCTTGACCAAAATCGAAGAGACGTGGCCGTAAACCGTGGAAATCCCGTCAGCGTGAATAATCATTACATAACTATAACCCTTACTGCCGCCATACTTTGTTCTGGCAACAAACCCAGGCGCCGCAGACTTTACCGCGGTCCCCTGTCCAGCTCGGATATCCAGTCCAGGATGCTCGAATACATAGCGAAAAGGATATTCAGGATCATGGAAATAAGTTGTAATCCCCCGGGATGGATCCACCGGCCAGGTTAAAACGACATTGTCACCCAAATCGGCAAATCTATCGCTAGCGGCCAGTTTGCGCCGCATTTCGTTTTCTAGAGAGACGATTTCATTGTCGATGGCCGTTTGTTCGGCCCGCAGTTGAGTCAGCTCGCTTCGAAGTTGAGTTTCGGTTAGTGTAGCCGCCTCGGCCAAGGCCTGTTTGTCTCCTCGTTCCTCGGCCAACCGGTCGCGGGCTTCGACAAGCTTTGCCCCCAGCTCGTCTAGGGCGGTCTTTTTTTGCTCTTTGGCCGACTTCTGATCCTCCAGCGCGGCTCTTAATGTCCTCAATCCAGTCAATCGATCGGCCAGATCTCTTTCAACGTCTTCCAAAAATTTGATGTGGTCGAAAAACTCTGAGAAGGAGTCATTGAGCAGCAGGATCTCGAGATAACCGCGGTCGTCATAGCGGTAAATGGTCCGCAAATATTCAGCGATATACGATTTTTGCTTTTCCATCCGCGAGGATTTGTCCTTGATGGCCAGGCCAAGCCCCCTGATTTCTAACTCGGCGGCCTCGATTTCGGCCTGCGTTTCGAGAAGATCAAGTTCGGTCTTGGCCGTCCGGTTCTCCAGAATACCGATTTGATTTTCCAAGGTGGCCGCCTCGTTGCGTTTCCGAGCGATTTCCTTCTTTCGCGATTCAATTTGCTGGTTTAGATTCTCTATCAGCTGCTTTTTCGACTTGACTTGGTCGTTGATCTTAATGATCTCGTCGCGAGTTGTCGTATCCTCGACCTCGTCCGTCGGCTGATCTGCGGACTGTTCGTCGGTAGGAGGTTGTTCCACCGACTCTACTTCATCCGTGGAACTGGAACTCTCCTGAGCCAGGGATTTGACGGTCCATCCGCCAAAAGAAAATCCGACCGCCAGCATCCCCGCCAGGGCGAGAATCGGCAATCGGAGATGATTGGTAGGAAATTTGTTCATGATAATTTTTCGACGGCTTTACGCAGACGAGCGAGGGTTCGTTCTTTTCCCAGCACCGCGGCCACCTCAAACGGCCCGGGCGAAGCCTTCCTTCCAGTCAAGGCCACTCTCATCGGCCAGAGTATCTGGCCCGTGTCGTATCCTTGCTCATCAATCCATGCTTTTATGCGCGCCTCCAAGGCGGATTCGGTCCAATCCCTCATAAGCTCCAGGAATTCAGCCAGCTCTCCGAGTCCTTTCATTATCCGCGCCGGTTCAGCATCCTTCCAAATGAGCAGATCTCCGTCATACTCAGGTACTGCCCCGAATATGAAGGAAAGCGCCTCCGGCAGATCGCCTAAATTTCTGACGCGTTCGCGCTCCAATGATAGCGCGTTTTGGAGGTCTTGGGAAGATAAAATCGTTCCGGATTGTTCATTGACCCACCCGCCCGGACAGGGAGTAATCAGGCTTGCCGCCTCCAGATAAGGAACAGCCCGTCTGGCATACTCCTCTTTCGATAAACGTCGCAGGTGTTGGCCGTTAAGCCAACCAAGCTTCTCCAGGTTGACCACTGCTCCCGAAGAATTGACGTCGGGGAGATTGAAGGATCGCGCCAGTTCGTCCAGTTCGTACACCTCGCGGTCGGCTTGCGGGTTCCAGCCGAGAAGGGCCGTGAAGTTGATGAGCGCCTCCGGCAGATAGCCGCGGTCCAGATAATTCTCGACGGCCACATCCATCTGGCGCTTGGAAAGCTTGCTTCGATCAGGATTCAGAAGCAGCGGGAGGTGGGCGAATTCCGGCGGCGTCCAGCCGAAGGCTCGATAAAGAATGACGTGTTTGGGAGTGGAAGGTATCCATTCTTCGCCGCGGATAACCTGGGTGATATTCATCAGATGATCATCCACCACGCTGGCCAGATGGTAGGTGGGGTATCCGTCCGATTTGAGCAGCACGCTGTCGTCAATGAGTCGGTTTTCGAAAGTTATCTCCTTCCGAATTATGTCAGAAAAAGTCGTACTCCCCTCTTCGGGTATGGCCAGACGAATTACGTGCGGACGTCCGTCTTTGATTAGAGCGGCTCGATCCGGCGAAGACATCTCGCGGCACTTTTTATTGTAAATCGTCGGTTGTTTGGCGGCGATTTGGATCTGGCGGACGGTCTCCAGCTCCTCGGGAGAGCAAAAACACTGATAGGCCGCGCCGGCGGTGACCAGTTTGTAAATATGTTCGCGATAAATCGTCAGCCGTTTCGATTGGACGTATGGACCGTATTTTCCACGCTCCTGGCCCTCGACATCCGGCCCCTCATCGTAATCGAGGCCGGCTCTGCGCAGTGTCCTGATGATACCTTCCGCGCCTCCTGGAACGGTCCGAGTTCGATCGGTATCCTCAATTCGTAAAATAAACGTTCCCCCCCAACGTCGGGCGAACAGGTAGTTATATAACGCGGTGCGCAATCCGCCGATATGCAAAAATCCCGTTGGCGATGGGGCGAAGCGGACGCGGATTTTTTGGTCAGTTGCCATGAGGACGGTGAGTCAGAAAAACAATAGGAAAGATTATTGTTGCCCGCAAGATCCGCGGCAGGCGCCAGGGCTGGAGGACGAGCCGCCACAGCCATTCCAGACCCAAACGGCGGAGAGGCAGCGGTGCTCGGGGGACGCGCCCGGCCAGATAGTCCAGAGCTCCGCCGACGCCGATGAGCAGGCGCGCTTTCGGAAACGATGATTGATTTCGGCGCAGCCACCGCTCCTGATCCGGCGCGCCGAAGTTGGCGACAATTATCACTGCCGTCTGGTCACTCGCCTCCTCCCCTGCCCACAGATCCCTTCCCCGGACAATCAACTTGAGATGATGACGGCGCGTCGCCTGACTTACTTCTTTGAAACGGACCAAACCGCCACTATTCACTGCGAAATAAACCTCCAGACTTTTCTTTTCGGCGATCTCCAGAAGTTGATGAATGATATCGGCTCCCGCAGTTCTGCCTGGCAGTGGATGTCCGGTCAGCCAAGATGCGATGATCAATCCGAAACCGTCGGCCAGGACCAGATCCGCGCTTCCGATCAGTTTCCGATAAGCGGAATCTCGATGCGCCCGCAAAAGGATTTCCGGGTTGGCCGTGACCGCCAGATGAGGCCGCGGATCATCCAAAAAAACTGACAGCCGAACTGCTGCCTGTTTGGGGGTCAGGCGGTCGACCTCAGTGTCAAGAATTAGAACCCGTTCCATGCAGAGGAAAGCGCTCGATCACAGTGTAAATCGCGCCCGCAGGGTCGAGACGGCTCTCAGTAAGATCAACGGTATCGACGGTGAATTCCCGCGGCTCCACTGGCGTTGACGCGTATGTTTCGGATTTCGGCCCGAGGGCCTTAATCCGTCCCAGGGTGATGTGCGGGTGCCATGTTCGGTGATCAACGTCGATTCCGATCTGTTCGAGACGCCTTCCGATTTTCTCACGGAGACTCTCTAGCATCGCTCCGTCCCTCTCCCTCGCGGCGACATAAATGATCCGCGGCTGGCCAGCGTCCGGAAAGAATCCAACCGCATCAAGGGCGTAGACTGTCGGACGATACTCCCCCGCCGTTTCCCGGACAATCCCGCTGATCCGACGGATCGCCTCTTCATCCTGATCCCCAAGAAAGTGCAGAGTGATATGGGCGCCGTCTCCGTTGACCCATTTTATCAGAGCACGCTGGTCTTTTTCGCGCATCTCTCCGATGACCAGCCCCAGCTCCCTTTTTAGCTTTTCCGGAAGGTGAACTGCCAAAAAAACCCGTTTTTTCATGAAAAAATGATACCAAAAATTGTCCTTCCTCGCAAATTAAAACACCCCCTGAATTGAGGGTGTTTCAATTTCGGAGGTTGGACCTCCGAAGCTGCGCTATGGTTACTCCCCGAGCGCCAAGGCCCTGGCTTTAGGCAGAACTTCCAAAGTCACACCCCGCTTGAGTCCGAAGTGCACGGCTTCCTGGCGAGTCTCCATCCAGATGTCCGCACGCTTTGAAAAGCGCGGGTGCATCCGGTCCTCCACAGTGAAGACCTTGTCGCCGTACAGTTCGGGAAAACGAACCCTGGTTCCGAAGGGCAAAAAGTTGGCGGCAATGATGCCATCACGCACGTGCTGACCATTGGCCGTGATAAACGGCGTGGAATCAGTCTGATCCGGCGTCGAGGAATAGGCGGTGACGGTCACTTTAAGTGTACGCATCGCTTCCTCACGGACAGGAATCTCAAAAACGATCTCATCGCCCTCAGGAACGTTGATTAAGTTAACGGAAGGAGTCATAAGAGGCAGCGCCGTAAGAGCGATGCCGATGACTCCCCTGATAATGACAGAAGAAGTAAGCATAGATTTGGCCTTGTGCGCTGATTTATAGCGGGCACAAAGAATCGGCAGTCTAGCACAAATAGACCAATCTGTCAATCCGCGAACCTAGCACTTTTACAAGAAAATGGCTTATCGTAGCCATTTTTTACCGCTTGTGACGATACTTGACTTAAATAGGGTCTTTGATATTCTGTTAGCACTCTAACACTCGGAGTGCTAATTTATGAACCCCCAGCGTTTTACCACAAAATCACAGGAAGCCATCGCCGCTGCCCAGGAAATCGCCCATGAACACAGAGAGCAGGCAGTCGAACCACTGCATCTTCTGCTGTCTCTGATCGAGCAGGAGGACAGCGTTGTCCGCACGATTTTAGAAAAACTGGAGGTTTTTCCGGACGGATTGGCCAAGAATATCGCCATGGCCATTGATTCTCTCTCCCGCGTCGAAGGAGTCAGCGGCGCCGCGGCACAGGTATTACTCACCCCGCAACTAGCGCGGCGCCTGGCGGTTGCTGAAAAAATCGCCAAACGATTTGGAGACGATTTCGTATCTACCGAGCATCTTTTTTTGTCGATTCTCGACGGGAAGGATTCCGCCGCGTCAATCCTTGAGCGCGCCGGTGTCCGGTCCGACCGGGTGCTCCATGTGCTTCGCGAGGTACGCGGTTCCCAGCGGGTGGACTCAAGCGAACCGGAATCGAAATACCAAGCGCTGGAGCGCTACGGCAGGAATCTGACGGAGCTGGCGCGTCAGGAAAAACTTGACCCGGTGATTGGCCGAGACGAGGAGATCCGCCGCGTCATGCAGGTGCTCTCCCGCCGAACCAAAAATAATCCGGTCTTGATCGGGGAGGCCGGCGTTGGAAAAACGGCCATTGCCGAAGGCCTGGCCCAGCGGATCGCCGGAGGAGATGTTCCCGAGTCGCTCAAGGAGAAGGAGCTGATCGCGCTGGATATCGGCGCGCTTGTCGCCGGTACGAAATTCCGCGGCGAATTCGAAGATCGGCTTAAGGCCGTGATCAAGGAGATCCAGAACTCGGACGGCCGCGTTGTGTTGTTCATCGATGAACTCCACACTCTGGTCGGAGCTGGAGCAGTCGGCGAGGGCGGATCGCTCGACGCGGCCAACATCTTGAAACCGGCGCTGGCTCGAGGCGAACTTCGCGCGATCGGCGCCACCACGCTTAAGGAATACCACCGTCACATCGAAAAGGACGCGGCCCTCGAACGCCGCTTCCAGCCGGTGTTGGTGATCGAACCGTCAACCGACGATACCGTCGCGATCCTTAGAGGCATCAAGGAAAAATACGAAGTGCACCACGGAGTGCGCATCACCGACGCGGCTATAATTGCCGCGGCGAAACTCTCGCACCGCTACATTTCCGACCGCTTTCTTCCCGATAAGGCGGTGGACCTGGTCGATGAGGCCGCCTCCGCGCTTAGAATGGAAATTGACAGTCGTCCGGCCGAACTCGACGCGCTCCACCGGCAGATCATCAAACTCGAGATTGAAAAACGCGCTCTGGGAGACGAGGAGGCGGCCGAGGCAAAAAGACGTCTTGAAACCGTCGCGCGCGAGATCGCGGAACTGGATGAAAAGCGGAAAACCCTGGAACTTCGCTGGAAAAATGAAAAGGACGCCATCTCCGGCATCCGCGAGAAGAAACGCGAAATTGACGGGCTTCGGCAGGAATCCGAAATATCCGAGCGCCGTGGCGACCTTGAACGAGTCGCGGAGATCCGTTACGGGCGAGTGCCTGAGCTGGAAAGGGAAATCAAAAAACTCGAGGTGCGCCTCCGCGACATCCAGAAGGAGCATCGCTTCCTCAAGGAGGAAGTTTCCGAGGAAGACATCGCCCGAGTGGTGGCGCGCTGGACCGGCATCCCTGTTTCAAAAATGCTCGAAGCGGAGATGCAGAAGCTCGCGTCTCTCGAGGACGAACTGAAGCGCCGCGTCGTCGGACAGGACGAAGCGGTAAGCGCGGTCTCGAACGCCGTACGGCGCTCCCGCGCAGGCGTCGGCGAACCGAATCGCCCCATCGGATCATTTCTGTTTCTCGGACCGACCGGGGTCGGTAAAACGGAGCTGGCACGGGCGCTCGCCGCGTCCCTGTTTAACGACGAAGGTGCGCTGGTCCGGCTCGACATGTCGGAGTATCAGGAACGGCACGCGGTCTCACGGATGATCGGCTCCCCTCCCGGATATGTCGGTCATGACGAGGGCGGCCAACTCACGGAAATCGTTCGACGCAAATCTTATTCCGTCATTCTTTTCGACGAAATAGAAAAAGCGCATCCAGACGTGTGGAACACGCTGCTTCAAATTCTGGATGATGGGCGATTGACTGACAGCAAGGGCCGGACCGTTAATTTCAAAAACGCAGTGATTGTCATGACCTCCAACATTGGTTCTGACGTCATTCTCCGCCTTCAGGAATCCGAGCCGCTGGGTTTTTCCGGGCATTCGGAAAAAGAGCAGGGCGAGGAGCGGATGCGCTCGCGGGTGATGGAACTTGTCCGCGAAAACTTCAAGCCGGAATTCCTGAACCGCCTCGACGAGACCGTCATCTTCCATTCCCTTGGCAAGGAAGTCCTCTCGCGCATCGTCGATCTTCAACTTGCCGAAGTCGGCTCGCGTCTGGCCGAGCGGGGCATCTCCATAACGATAAGCGAAGAGGCCAAACGGCTGCTGACCGAAAAGGGTTATGACCCGGCCTACGGCGCTCGACCTTTACGACGGACGATCCAGACTCTGATCCTCGACCCCTTGGCTCTCAAAATCATTTCCGGAGAGATTATTAACGGTTCCCGGCTGACGATCAGCGTCAAGAATGACTCAATCGTCCTCGAGCTCTAAACCTTGGGGATCACAAATAACCCCAAAGGCGGTTGTTTTTAATATCAGATGGATGCTATGATAAAGACGTCTTATGAGAAATTTCCGGTTAAAATTGACGATCTATACTCTTCTCGGGGTCCTCGCGCTCAGCCGGTCGGCCTTGGCCTTCAATCAAGATTACCTGATGCCCGATTACGAACTGGAGCGGGGTGACAGCATGAATCTGGCCGATATCCAGCGGTTTTTGGAACGCAAAGGAACTCTCGGTTACCAGTATTTCACGGACACTGACGGCATCACCCGCACCGCGGCTGAGATTATCTGGCGAGTGGCCACGGGCAACCGCATCTCGCCGAAATTCCTCCTGGCGCTGATGCAGCGCGAACAGAGTCTGGTTGAGGATCAACTGCCGACCCAGGGCCAGTTCGATTGGGCCATGGGCTACGGGGTCTGCGACGACTGTTCCACGGCTGAAACGTCGGTGGCTCGCTTTCGCGGGTTCGGTAAACAGGTTTCGGGCGCGGCCCGCCAGCTGCGCGAGGGATACATTCCCGATATTCTGACGAACGGAAAAACCTCCGCCGGTTTCGGACCGGGCATTACCAAGCTGGTGGATGGAACGCCGGTGACCCCGGCCAATATGGCCACGGCCATTCTCTACACCTACACGCCCCACCTTCACGGCAACGTTAATTTCGCCAGCATTTGGGACCGCTGGTTTTCCAAAACGCATCCCGACGGGACCATCGTCACCGCCGATAATCGCGTCTTCTGGTTCATTCAAAACAGCATCCGTCGCCGTTTCGCCTCGATTTCCGCGTTGGCTTCGCGGACCGATCTTGACGAGGTAGTTCCCATCTCTTCATCAGACCTGGAAAAATACGATGAGGGCAAACCCATTCGTTTTGCCAACTATTCTCTTCTGCGCGCGACTGATGGCGGCATCTTCCTTTTGGTTGATGACGCTCGCCGGCCGATCATTTCCATGAAAGTCTTCCGCACCCTGGGATTCAACGCTGATGAACTGGTGGACGTGACCGATGAGGATCTGGCGTCATATCCCGAAGGTGAGGCCATTACCCTAGAGTCGGCTTACCCCCAAGGCGGCCTGCTTCAGGATAAAATCAGCGGCGGAGTCTACTGGGTGCAGGACGGGGTGAAGTATCCCATCTGGTCGAAGGAGATCATGAACATCAATTTCGGCTCTCATCCCATCACGCAGATTTCCTCCGAGGAATTGACTCACTACCGCACTGGCGAACCCATCCGCTTCCGCGATGGGACGCTGGTGGGAGCCAAAGGGAGTCCGACCGTTTATGTCATTTCTAATGGTGAGCGGCGGCCCATCTCCAGCGAGTCGGTCTTCAACTCCTACGGCTGGAAATGGAATAATATCGTCTGGACCCTGGACGGCGCGGTTAATCTCCACCCCTTGGGCGAGCCGGTTCTCTTAACCGGCGACCTCGAAACAGCCACCAATCCTTAATCCTCTCACAAATTTTTTTTGGACAAGGCAAGCGGACGACGCAACTCGAGTTGTCTGAGGAAGCGCCGGCGAGCTTCGCACGATTTAGAACGAGGCGAGACGGCGCGGTCCCGACGAAGTCGGGATCCGAGTTCTCGAGTAAGGAGGCCGCCGTGCCTTGGCCGGAAAAATAACATCCTATGCTCGTCTTCGCCGCCATCGCGCCCCATCCGCCTTTGCTCATCCCTTCAGTGGGCAAGAATAATTTGGAAAAGTTGAAACAAACCGCCGAAGCCATGAAGGCCCTTGAACAGGATATGTATATCGCCCGGCCGGACACTTTGGTAATCGTTTCGCCCCACGGAAACGTTTTGCCCGACGCCTTTACCATCAACCTGGCCGCGCAGTACACAATTTCACTGAAGGAATTCGGTGATCACCAAACCACGGCCTCTTTTCGATCCGATTTCATGCTTATTGACAAAATTCAGCGCGCTATGCGCCGCGATACCTCGCTGTCTTTGTCCTCAGAAGAGGTTCTTGATTACGGCGTTTCCGTTCCGCTCCTTCTGTTGTCTGCCCATCTTCCGACCATCTCGCTGGTGCCCATGGCTCCTGCCGGGCTGGATTACAAGGCGCACTACGAGTTCGGCGACAAACTTAAAGAAGAGATCATGAATTCCAACAAACGGATTGCCTTCATCGCTTCCGCCGATCTGTCGCACACCTTAACCAATGACGCTCCCGGAGGATTTTCAAAAAAGGGCGCGGCCCTCGACGCCAAGGTCGTCGAACTGATCAAAACCAAGGACACCGATGGCCTCCTGGCTCTCGATACCGAAATGTGTCAGGCCTCCAAGGAATGCGGCTTGCGGCCTATCTCGATTCTCCTGGGACTGCTGGCCCGGATGGCCTACGAGCCGAAAATACACTCCTACGAAGGTCCCTTCGGCGTCGGCCACCTGGTGGCCAACATGGTTCTCCCGTAGTAGACCGGAGCTTTATGTTCGCCGAAATTATCCCCGCTCTGCGCTTGCCGCCGCGGTTTTCTTTTTTCGATTACCTGATTCCCGAAGGTCTGAATCTGCTTCCGGGAGACGTTGTTAAGGTTCCCTTCAGGTCCGGATTGATTGCCGGCGTCGTCCGCTCGGTCAAAAACGAAACTGCTCAAAAAGGAACCCTGAAAAATGTCTCCGAGCGCATTGCCGGTCTGCGATTCGACATCAACATCCTCGAGTGGGCGGCGCGGGCCTATGGAACCAGTCTCCCGTTGGTCGTTTTTACCTTTCTTCCGACCAGGCCCAAACGGGAGATCGATGATCTTGAAACACCCCTAGAGAGCCCGACTCCGAATCAAAGCTCCGTTACGGGCAGGGTGGAGGTTTCGAGTACGCCGGATGAACGGCTCTTGGCCCATTGCCGGATGATTCGCCAGGCGATTGCAGGCGGCCGACAGGCGCTCATTCTTGCCGCCGAAGAGGCCGACCTGCGCTTTCTGGCCGACGGCCTCGGTAGCGACTTTCCTCGCCTAGTCACTCTTTCGGGTTCACTGGGCATCAAAGAATCCTGGAATTCGATGCTGGCCTTTGCCCGAGGATCTGCGCCTCTGCTTATCGGAACTCGTCTCGCCGTTTTGACGCCGGCGCGCGATCTGGGAGCGATAATCATTGACCGCGAGGAAGATCCATCACACAAGCAAGGGGAAGCCAATCCCCGCTACGACGCCCGGGAACTGGCGGCTCGACGAGCCTCCGCTCTGGGCATTCCCCTAGGAGTGGTGGCCGAAACGCCCAGCATTCGGGCCTTTCATCAAAATCCGAACACGCCCCTTCCGTCCGGAGCAGAAACCATCCTTATCAATCTTAAAAATGAATGGAAATCCGGAAATCCCGGCCTGTTATCAGAACAGCTTTTACGATCCGTCGCCGAAGCTCGACAAAACGGAAAAATCTCGGTACTGTTCCATAACCGCAAAGGGCTGGGTGGACTAGTCGTCTGCCGCGATTGCCGGGATGTGGCCGCCTGTCAGTCGTGCCGTCAGCCGATGGCCGCCGAACGATCCGGCCTAGTCTGCAGAAACTGTCGGACGGTCAGAGACATTCCGCTCTTCTGTGAAAAATGCCGCGGTCCGCGCATAGCCGTCCAAAAACTGGGCGTCCAGCGACTCGCCCAGGATCTTAAAAAAGCAATCCCCCAGGCGACCATTGCCGAGATTGCCCGTCAAAAAGAAGGCCAGACGCCGCCTCCTATTCCGTCCGCTGACGTCCTGCTGGGAACCGAGGCGCTTCTGCACTGGTATCGGACGCGGCTCTACGATCTGCCGGTAGGTCTGGTGGGCGTTATTCTGGCCGACGGCCTTTGGCACAAGCCCGAGTACCAAGCCAATGAGGAGGCGCTAACCATCCTGGCCGCCTTTTCCAATTTGGCGGCCGGCAAAAAAGCGCCCTTTCTCGTCCAGACTCTGGATCCGGACCACCGCGTCCTTCAGGCCTTATCCGGCCGCGCCGCCGAATTCTACAAAGCGGAGCTCGAAGACAGGACGCGTCTCCTCTACCCGCCCGCCGGTCTGCTAGTCAGATTGACCAGCGAAAAACACCGGCCGAACGACCGTGAAACGCAAATCCTGCTGGCCGCCCTCCTCCGGGCCGGCGCGAAGACATCAATCGACCAGGTAACCATGCCGCGCCGGCGCACCATGAGTAGAATAACTCTCAAAATTCCCAAAGACGACCAAATGCGTTTCAAAATATTGTCGCTCGTCGATCCAACCTGGACTATTGATATCGACTCCTGATCTTGATTTATGACTCCCCTACCGATTGTCCAACATCCGGACGAACGGCTGCGCCGCAAGGCGACGGATCTGCCGCTCCAGCGGCTGGCCGACCACGAGTTTCAGAAATTCCTTGACCGGATGATCGAGACCATGTTCGCCGCCGAGGGTGTGGGTCTGGCGGCCAATCAGGTCGGCGAACCCTGGAACCTGGCCGTGGTCTCCACCAAAGACGGGCCGCTGGTGCTCATCAATCCGAAAATCATCCGCCGCAGTCTGCGCAAGGAAACATCCGAAGAAGGTTGTCTGTCTGTCCCCGGCGTCTGGGGCGAGGTCAGCCGCTCGATTCTCGTCAAAGTCACAGCTTACGATCGCCAGGAACATAAAATAGACATCAACGCCGAGGGTCTCTTCGCTCGAATCATCCAACACGAAATTGATCACTTAAACGGAATCCTGATCATCGACAAGGCCAAGAACGTCAGGGAGGCCGGCCGCGAAAAAAACAATGACCTCTGACCGTAAAATTCGTCTCGCTTTCTGGGGGACGGCGCCGTTCGCCGTCCCTTTGCTGCGTTCGCTGGCCCTTGACGCTAGCTTTGATATTGTCGCGGTTGTCACCCGCCCTGACGAGCCGGTCGGACGCGAACAGACTCTTACTCCGCCAGCAGTCAAGTCCGCCGCCATAGAGCTTGGACTGCGCGTCCAACAGCCGGAATCGCTTAAAGACGAGACCTGGGCACAATCCTACGCCAAACTCAAATTAGATGTCGCCGTGGTCGTCGCCTATGGCAAACTCATCCCGCAGGCAATTCTTGATGTTCCCAAGCACCAAACTTTGAATGTCCACCCCTCGCTTCTTCCAAAATATCGCGGACCGTCGCCGATCCAGGCGGCGATCACCAACGGGGATCCGGAAACCGGGATAACGATCATGCTCCTTGACGCCGAAATGGACCACGGGCCACTTCTGGCGCAAAAAATAGTCAAGATGACCGGAACGGAGACGGCGCCTGAACTTGAGGCGCGTCTTGCTGACGTCGCGGCGCTGATGCTGCCGGAAACAGTCGCCAAGTATGTCGCTGGCGAGACCGTCCTGACTGATCAAAATCATTCCCTTGCCACTTTTACCAAAATTATCTCTCGTGAAGACGGACGCGTTCTCTGGTCGAAAACCGCAGTCGAGATCGAACGCCTCCACCGCGCCTACCAGCCCTGGCCCGGCCTGTGGACCGAATGGGAACACGGCGGCAAGACCATGCGGATCAAGCCGCTCGAAATCTCCGTCGAGCCGAACATATCCGACTCACCCGGGAAGGTCTTCGCCAATCTGGTCATCGCCTGCGGAAGCGGCGGGCTCAAAATTCTCAGAATCCAGCCGGAAGGGAAAAAAGAAATGTCCGCTGAGGAATTCCTCCGCGGACATAAGGACGTCATCGGGTCAATCGTCTCTTAGAGACGTAGCTTAAAATCATCACGTCTCTAAGAGACGTTGGTGGGGTGATTGGCGTAACCCCAAGTCAAGAGTAGGAATCCGATTCCCAGAGGGTGATTCAGATACGGGCTGAAGGCATGAACTACGACGAGAGCTATAAAGCCGGACAAAATCCCGACGGTCTGCCAGGTGTTCTGATTACTTCTACTGCCTTCGCCGCGCAGTCTTAGCCACAAATCGCGAATGATCCAGCCAATAAGGAGGAGATAAGCAACGAGACCGCCGAGTCCCATCTTCAGCCAAAAGTCGAGATAGCCCCACTCGAAGGAGTAGGTGGTGTACTGGTCTGTTCCATTCTGCGCGATGAGCCGCGGATCGCGCGTGGTATAGGTCAGTTCCTTGCCAAAACCGTATCCGAGCATCGGATGTTTGCCGATAGCCTTCCACATCACCGGCAGAAGATTCCAACGGCTGTCGGCCGCCGCCTCACCGCTCACGCTGAGCAAGCGCGGTGCCAAAACGCCGCCGACTGATCTTGTTATACCCAGAGCCAGCAGAAACCCGAGAACGGTGAGCAGAGCCGTCCCGCTCAACGCGCGCCATCCTTTGGATCGAAGATGTTTAAAAGCAATGATCAAACCACCGCCGACGACCAATCCCGTTGCCTGCGCCAGCCAAAATGCTCGTGAAAAACTCACCAGAAGCGTCCCCGCGGCGAGGACCACCACAAGCGCAGGAAGAGCCCGCGCCTTTTTTGTAATTGATTCGTGATACCCCAACGCCAGGAAATAGCCGACGAGCGACCAGACATGCGATTGAAAAAACACCCGGTAAAATCCTCCCGGCGCGCGAGTAATCTCTCCGATCCGCTCGTCACGAATCCAGGTGTAGATTGCCCGCAGGACTGGTTCTGGCAGGTCGTGGGTGAATATCCAAAGCACGGCGAAGGTAAGAACAGAGAGCGCAGCCGAGACGCCAAAAATTACAAACAAAATCTTCCGTATCCCCCCATCCTCTTTTGCCGCCAGAATAAAGATGGGCGCGAGGAAAAGCGGAAGGTAGCCGTTCGCGTCTCCGATGACATTTTCGAGTGTATTCCCAGCAATGATACCTCGAAGGACACCATACCCCAAAAAGGCAATGACCAGCCCAATTGGCCACAAAGTCGTCTGCCGGATGCCTTGGCGTTTTTTTAAATCCAACAGCGCTGCCATGGAAAATCCGAGCGCGACGAGAAAGATAAGTTGCCGCGCAGAAAGCGCCAGCGTCCCGAGATCAAGCACAAACACTCTTCCGAATGAACCAAAGACAAGCTCCGCCAGAACAAACGAAACACCCCAGACGACTGATTTCCTAAAGAGGGCAACTGCCGCGAGGGCGGCAGCCGCTGAAATAATAGTGTCTACGAGTGGAATCCGGACGCTCAAAAACGACAGCCCGTAGGCCGCGATCGTGAGAAGAAAAGAAAGACTGAAAAGTTTAACCATGAACGAAACCTGAAAACCAGGCGAGTAAGAGTGATACGGGACGAAGAATCTGGATGGCCAGCCAAGCGCGCCTTCCAAAATGTTTTCGCATGTATTTTGCCAAACTGGCATTGAACATTTTCTGCTTTTTCAAAGCAAATACTTGGGCAAAACTTTCTCCGCCGTGATGGACAACTTGAGCGACTGGCGTATAAAGCACTTTTAGTCCAGCATTGACTACTCGCTTGCAATAATCAACTTCTTCAAACCAGATGAAAAAACGTTCGTCGAGCGTACCTACTATGTTAAGCGCTTGCCGCGAAATCAGAAAAAAAGCGCCCATGACCTGATCCGCCGACTGCTCGCTTTCTGGATTGACATCATTCGCAAAGTAACGGCGCAGACACGGAATATCGGGAAAGGCGTGATGGAATTTCAGCGTGATTAGCACCTGCGAGCACAGTGTCGGAAATCGCCGCACGGATGCCTGGATCGACCGATCGGGATTCAGGATTTTTCCGCCCACGATGCCGGCTTCGGGATGTTTACGCGCCACGGCAACGAGGTTCGAAATCCCGTCATCAATCAATTCCGTGTCCGGATTGAGAAGTAGAACGCACTCCCCTTTCGCTTCGGCAATCGCTTGATTATTGGCGCGGGCAAAACCAAGATTCGCGTCATTCGCGATAAGATTCACCTGCGTAAACTCACTCCTCACCATCTCTGCCGAATCGTCAGATGACGCGTTTTCCACGACGAACACCTCGAATGACACGCCGTGCGTTTGCTCGAAAAGCGACTTCAAACAACGACCCAGCAGCTCGCGCGTGTTCCAACTGACGATAATCACCGAAACATCAATCATACCCGGCGATTAAATAATCCCAAAAAACTCTCTTTCACTGCGGTAAAAATATCCGACAGGCGCATTCGGAGATGATGTTTTCGGCGCACCTTCCAGGTGGCGACCAATCTTGAGATTCCGCCGCGACGGGAAAGCGAACTGGGAGCGTCTTGCACGTGGAACAGAACTTCAGGAATTCCTATGCCGCGTTTTCCGCGTTCCATCATAGTTAGCCAAAGATCCCAATCCTGAAATCGCATAAGGTTTGGGTCGAAACCGGGAAAGTCTTCGCGTCTGATAAGACTCATGGTTGAGATGTAATTTTGGCGAACCAACCATGGCGGCTGGTATGGGCGCATGCCAAAGATTTTGCCGCCCCACTCAAATCCACAGTAGACAAAGGAGACATCCGGGCGCTTATTCGCGACATTGGTCATCTTCTCCAGTATCCGCGGATCCAGCTCCAGATCAGCATCGCAGAAAAAAAGAAACGGAGCCGAGGAGACTTTCGCTCCTTGATTCCGAGCCGCAGCGGCGCCGGCGTGCGGCTCACGGATGATTGTCAGGCGGTCTCCGAACTCTTCGATAATCCGCACTGTTTCGTCGGTGGAACCGTCGTCTACGATGATCACCTCGATATCCGTGAGTGTCTGCGCAAAAACGGTATCCAGGCATCGATGGATGGTGGCAGAAGAATTAAATGCGGGAATGATGACGCTTACAGTGGACATGCTTTTAGAAGCAGCTGGTTCCATGGTCTAGTCCATGGAACCGCGGTTTCATAGTATGTACTATGAAACTGTTTGTTTGATTGAGGATTCCAATTTTGAGGACTGTTGTAACCATTGAAAATGATTCTCAACTCTTGATCGTCCCGAATCTCCCATGCGTCGCGCAAGTTCCTTATCCGAAAGAATCCGATTCACCGCTCTGGCGATGGCAATCGGATCGCGCGGATCGATGAGTAACCCGGTGACTCCGTCAACAACCGCTTCGTCAACTCCCCCACCTCGGCCCGCGACAACGGAGACTCCAGCGGCTCCCGCTTCAAGAAAAACAAGTCCAAAACCTTCAGCATCGTACTCCTCTTCTCGCGTTGGCAAAACAAATACGTCAGCTGCCGCGTACGCCGCGGCAAGATCCTCATCATTCAGAACATTGGTGAAAACTACATGATTCGCCAAGGCACGCTTTGATACCGCGTGACGCAATCGCTCGCCTTCGGGCCCGTCGCCAACCACGATCCATATGACACTTGGATGTGATCGAATGATATCAGGAAGCGCCTCGATCATCATGTCGTGCCCTTTGCGGGAAACCAGGCGGCCGACCGAAAGAATAACCCGCTTGCCGGCTAAATTCCAGCGGCTGATGATCCGCTCCACGGAACCGCGATCAAGGGGCCGCGCTCTGGGGCAGGGATGGATAATCTCGATCCGTCCATCGCGCGCTCCGAACTCCAACGCCCTGGCCTTGGTCCAGCCGCTGTTGGCCACGACCAGCGACGCCCCGCGCAAGATGCGCTCGGCCCAAAATCGCTTCCATGGTGAGCGTCTGGCTGACAGAAGGTCGAGTCCGTGAACAAAAACGACGTAGGAAATCCGGAACAACAATCGAAGCGTCAGCGCCGCATAACCCAGTGGAAGAACCTGCCCGACCAAGAGAACTTCAAATGGAGTCCGCCGGCGTACCCTCATGATCCTCAACCAGACCCATTTCCACCGCGGCCAAAGGCGTCCCAGTATCCGTTTTCGGATAACTCGGTACGGCGCCACGACGTCGAACTTTTCGTCTTCGGGCGCGGGTTCAGCCAGAACCGCGACTGATTCCGGGGGAAACGCGCCCAGCAATCCGGCGTAATATCTGGCCACTCCTCCCCGGAGCGGCGGGAAATCTAGAGTAACCAAAAGCATCCGTTTCATATCTCCGCGGCCGCCGACGGTTCGCGCCGGCGAATCAGGCCGAGAAGCGCGCGCCACTCTTCCCGACTTATCAGGCGCAACGCCGCCGCCGATATGGAATAGACGACGGCTCCTAGAACAATCATTACAGGCAAGGGAATCCTTTCCCGCAAAAGAATTATCGCGGCGGCCATAACCGCCGAGGCGGCCATTCCTTTCCAGAACAGATTCAGAATTGCGCGAAGGTCCACCGACACCAATCGCAGAACAACCGCCAGATCCAGCGACAGGAGCAGAATGTTTGATACGGTGAAAGTCACCGCCGCCCCAACCACTCCCATTTTCGGAATCAAAAGAAGGTTAAGCAGAATGTTGGCAACCGTAACCGCCGCCCGGTTTCCGGTATTTCTTTTTTCACGCCCGGAGGCATTCAAAAGCGATCCCGTTGGAAAGGAGAGAAACATAAAAGGCAGACCGAGCATGATGGCCACAAAGGCCGCTCGGGCATCCTGGTAGTTAGGCCAGATGACCGCCAGAATCTTCCCAGCCAGCAGGGTCAAGCCCGTGGCAATAGGCAGAGCCAGAATCAGAAGATACCCGGCGCTTTTTTCGAAAAGCGTCTTCAGTTTCTCCGGCGCTGTTGAAAAATAATTGGCCATGGAAGGGTAAATGGCGGCGGCAAAAGCTCCCGGGAGCAACGACTGGAGGGCGGTGACGACCTTGGCTGGAACGCTGTAGAGACCGACTTCCCGATCACCGGCCAGGTAACCCAAAAGTGTCACGTCGGCCACGGCATAAATCTTGGTGAAGATTATTCCTCCGGCAAACGCCGGAACCAGACTCATCAGATGCCGAATCGTTGCCCGGTCAAACGACGGCCAGGGCAGAGCGCCATAGACTCGACGCACCGCCCAGCCCATGAAAACCAAACCGAAAAGACTCCCAAAGAGAAGAGCGGCCATAACCAGCCGCAGATCTCCGGTGGCCAGAGTCAGAGCCACGCCCGATGCGAAAACGATGATCTGAAAAAGCACCAAGACCGCCGCCTCGTAGGAGAGGGCTTGTCTGGCGCGAAGACCGGCGAAAAAAGAGGTGGTAAAGGCGTCGGAGAGCAGAATACCAACGGCAACCGGAAGGAACAAAACACCGAAAGGCCAAGTGCGGATCACCGTGAAGGAAAGAGCCGCCGCGGTGAGGATGGCCAGAGGTATCTTGAGAGCCAGCACATTTTTTATCATCCGCAGGGCATCTGCCTCATGCCGCGCTCCCTCGCGAGTAAGAATCGCCGTCGTACCCAAATCGATCCCGATGGAAAACAGCCCGACTAAGGAAAGCATCCGCAGATAACCGCCCAGATCAGCCGGACCGAAATGGCTGGACAGGAACCAAAAATACAAAAAAGACAGGGTCTTTTGCCCGATAACCGCACTCGTATAGAGCGCGGTGTTTCTCACAATTCGGTCCGTCCGGTGTTCCATAACAATATCCTCATCTTCCCACAAAAACGCCCGTTCTTCAATCTAAAACCCGTCCCATTAAGCGGGACGGGATCCTTCGACCTGCCTACCGGACAGGCAGATAAACTCAGGACGACAAAGGTTTTACCGCTTGGCGAACTGCGGAGCACGGCGGGCGCGTTTGAGGCCGTATTTCTTTCGTTCCTTGACCCGAGCATCGCGCGTGAGAAATCCTACTTTTTTCAAGCTCCGTCGGAAGGTCGGGTTCAGGCCGATCAAAGCCCGGGAGATGCCGAGCCGCACCGCGTCCGCCTGTCCGCGAATACCGCCTCCCATAACCTTTACCGAAATATCAACCTTATCGACCTGTCCAACGGTCGTGGTCGCAGATTTGACGATCTGCTGAAGTTCGAAAACCGGGAAGTACTGGGCGAAATCGCGATTGTTGACGACGATCTTTCCCGATCCGTTTTTATAAAGACGAACCAAAGCCACGGATTCCTTGCGACGGCCAATTCCCCGGAGATAATCGCGGCGCGATTCCTCCTCCGTCGGCGCCTCTGAAATTTTGCGGATTTCCGCCTCCTCTTTCGGAGCGGCCTTCTTTTTTGCCGCGACCTTCGCCGTTGGTTTCTTGGCAGACACCGCTTTGGCTGGCTTGTCCGCGGGGGGTTTGGAGGTTGTAGATTTTTTCGTTGGCATACTATTTCGTGATCTTCAAACGCCTCATTCGCGGCACGCGGAAGGAGTTTCGCGGCAACATATTGTAGACGGCGCGGCGCAGGACCTCGCCGGGATCCTTCTCGAAAACGCTTTTTACAGATCGGGCGTGAAGACCTCCCGGGTAGCCGGCCGACCATTTGTACTGCTTCTGCTCGATCTTCTTGCCGGTAAACTTGAGGGCCGAGGCATTAGTCACTTCGACGAATTCTCCGGCATCCACGTTTTGTATGTAGGTCGGCTTATTTTTTCCCATCAGGAGAATAGCCACCTGGCTGGCCAGGCGGCCTGACGCCTTGCCTCGGGCGTCGATTTGATGCGTTTCGCGCTTAACCGCTATCATACAAATTCAATCTGGACAATTTCGGCGGCGTCCCCCTGTCGGCGACCGATTTTTGTCACTCGGGTATAGCCGCCGCGCCGGTCGCGGTAACGCGGACCTAGAACCTCGACAACCTTGCGCACTGCGCCCTCGGTCCGGAGAATCGCCGTCAACCTGCGTCGGGCTGGTATACCCGGGGTTTTGCCGATGGTAACCAGATCTTCAACCAACGGACGAACGGCCCGGGCTTTGGCCTTGGTTGTCCGGACGCGTTCGTAAAGAATGACCGAGGTGGCCAGATTCCGAAGCAGGGCCTCTCTGGGACCGGTGGTGCGTCCTAATTTTTTTCCGACCTTGCGATGACGCATATCATGCCTTCTTTTTGGAAGCTCGTTTCTTTTTTGGCGCCTCCGGCTCTTCTGTCTCGCTTGGTGCCTCAGTTTCTTCCGACTTTTCAACCTCCGGCGACGGCTCTTCGGAAACCGCGGTTTCTGTCTCGCCGCCCATGCCCATCACGAGATTGAAATGCTTAATCAGAATCTCCGTGGCGGCCCGGACGGCATCCTCCGAAGAGATCGATCCGTCCGTCTCCACTTCGAGAAGCAGCTTGTCAAAGTTAGTAATGTCGCCGACGCGAACGTTCTCCACCCGAAAACCGACATTGCGAACCGGCGAGAACAAGGCATCCACGGCGATGGTGCCCAGCTCCAATTTCTCTTTGGGCCGTTCCTCGGTGGGCACGTAGCCCCGTCCTCGTTCCACGGTAATTTCCATTTCCAACTCCGCCTTGGGATCGGTCAGCGTGGCGATAAGCAGTTTGGGATTAACTATTTCCACATCAGCCGTCGGTTCGATATCCTTGGCCGTGACTTTCTTTTCTCCGGCAATCGTAAGTCTGAGTTTGACCGGCTCGTCATTGTGACTGACCAAGCGGAGTTGTTTAAGGTTGAGAATGATCTCCAAAACGTCTTCCTTAACGTTGGGAATGGTCGAAAATTCGTGCTGAACCCCTTTTACTTTCACGGCGGTTACCGCCGAACCGGGAAGGGACGACAGCAGAACCCGCCGAAGGGCGTTGCCCACGGTGGTTCCATAACCATGAAAAAGCGGTTCGACCACCAGGGTGGCCGTGTTGGCTTCCTTTCCTTCGACGATGTTTATTTTGGACGGGTAGAGGATGTCCTCCATAGGAGGTTGCTTCGGCCGAACGCAATTGGACGCCGGCCGATTGAGGTTAGCGTGAGTAAAATTCAATGATCATGTTAGTGTCGAAATTCTGCTTGAGTTCCTCGCCGGATGGATTAGAGAGAATTTTTCCGGCTCCGGCGGCGGGATCAATGGACAACCAGCTGGGCGGTTCCCTCTTGGCTAGGCCGGGCAGGACGGCAGCGAAATAAGGCGAGGATTTGCTTTTATCGGATACGGCTACGGCTTGTCCGACGCGCACTTGAAACGATGGAATGTTTACCCGTTTGCCATCCACCGTGATATGACCGTGAGAAACCAGCTGACGCGCCTGATCGCGGGTTTTTGCCAAACCCAGCCGGAAAATCACGTTGTCCAGCCGCATTTCCAGAAGGCGAATCAGAAATTCGGCCGTGTCTCCCTTTTTCCGCTTGGCGTCCTCAAAATAGCGCCGGAACTGCCGTTCGAGAATTCCGTAAACGGTCTTGGCTTTTTGTTTTTCACGAAGCTGGGTGCCGTAGGTTGTCAGCCGCAGACGGCCTTGTGATGGACCATGGGCGCCCGGGGCGTAGGGACGCCGAACCGCCGGACATTTGTCCGATGCGCACAAACGCTCTCCAACGCGCCGGCATAATTTGTGTTTTGGTCCGAGTCTTCGAGCCATACTACAGCGCTATCCTAGATTCTCCGTGGTTTCGGCGGCCGACATCCGTTATGTGGAATAGGGGTGACATCCTTGATGGACATGACGTTGATTCCATTGGCGTTAAGCGCCCGGACGGCCGCCTCGCGACCGCTGCCGATGCCTTTGACCAGCACGTCTACATCTCGAAGGCCATAATCACGCACTCGTTCGACGACATCGCGGACAACGAGCGAGGAGGCGTAGGGCGTTGATTTTTTCGGCCCTTTGAATCCCATGTGACCGGCGGATGACCAGGCCAAAACGTTGCCTTGAGGATCGGTCAGGGTAATGATGGTGTTGTTATAGCTGGCCTGAACATAGGCCCGTCCGGCTGGAACGCTTCGAACGACGTGTTTCTTACCGCGCGGCGACGGTCGTTTAGCCTTAACTTCCGTGCCCTCGGCAGTCTCGGGTTTCTCTGTGATTTTTGGAGTCTCTTTCATCATAATTTTCTATCCGCGTAATCAGCTCAAATCCGCAAGATCCGCGTCACTAGGTCTTTTGAGCCGGCGTTTTTCGTCCGCTTCCCATGGTTCTTCGAACATTACCTCGGACGGTGCGCGAGTTGGTTTTCGAGCGGCCGTGAATCGGAAGACGCTTGGCGTGTCGCGTGCCTCTCCATGACCCAATGTCCCGGAGCCGCTTGATGTTGGAGCTAACTTCGCGGCGGAGTTCACCTTCCACCCGATAATTTTTTTCGATGGTCTCCCGCAGTCTGTTGACCTGATCCTCAGAGAGATCATTGGTTCGAACATTCCGATCGATGCCGACTTCAGCCAAAATCTTACTTGTCAGACTTTGTCCAATTCCAAAAATGTAGGTGAGAGCCACCTCGATTCGTTTGTTAGGCAGAGTGACTCCGGCGATGCGGGCCATAATACATTAACCCTGACGCTGTTTGTGCTTGGGAGTTTTACAGATAACAACCACGCGTCCCTTTCGGCGGAGCACTTTGCAGTCCCGGCAAATTTTTTTCACTGACGCGCGGACTTTCATAACATTCTGTTTGTAAACAAAAAGGAGCGAGTGCGCCTCGGGCGCACGCCCCCATCCGCCGACCTAGTAACGATAGACGATGCGTCCCTTGGTCAGATCGTAGGGAGTCATTTCAACTTTGACTTCATCACCGGGCAACAACCGAATGGAGTGCAGCCGCATTTTCCCGGAAAGGTGCCCGATGATTTCGTGTCCGTCCTCGATGCGGATTTTGAACATCGCAGACGGAAGAAGTTCCACTACAGTCCCGCGCGCCTCGATCGTTTCCTTGGTGGGCTGCGGTGCCGCAGAACCCGGCTGTTTCTGCTTTCTTTTCCTCATTATTGATTTGTAAATATCGGCAAGGCAAAACTCCTTGCCGCTTCTTGGAAGAAGTTTAATCTAGGTCAAATACACTGTCAAGCTCAGAATTACCTTTGGCTCTATTGAGCCAAAAAAGCTCTTTTATTCCTTCGGAGCTCCGATCGTTGCCTTTATTCGACGCACCCCGGCTGAAACCGCCTCTTCTTTGAGTATCTTAAATCCGCCCAATTCACCGGTTCGCGAAACATGCGGACCGCCGCATATTTCCTTTGAAAAATACCCCCGTTGGTCGTCGCCAACAAGGTAAACTTTTATCTTGCCGCCCAAACTCGCGTACTTGTCCTCAAAGTAACCGAGGGCGCCGGTCTGCCTGGCTTGTTCAACATCAAGAATCTCAAAACGCACCGGAAGATTCATTCCGATCTGCTCGTTGACCAGATTCTCGACAGCCTTGATCTGCTCCGTCGAAGGTTTCGCCGGCCAGGAAAAATCGAAACGCAGCCGTTCGGCTGTAATGTTTGAGCCGCGCTGCTCTACTTCGGATCCAAGAACGGTCTTGAGCGCCTGATGCAGAAGATGCGTCGCGGTGTGGCCGCGGACCACCTCGATCGTGTGATCAGCCAGTCCGCCGGCGAATTTCCCAACTGAACCGGCGCGCGAGATATCCTGATGTTTTTCCAATTCGCGGCGGTACGCTTCTTCATCTACGCTGACTGCGCCGCCGGTTTTGACGGAAAGTATTTCTCGGGCGATTTCCAGAGGAAACCCGTAGGTCGCGTAGAGTTCGAAGGCGCGCTGTCCGGAAAGGGTTTTTTCACCGCGGCTGGCAATCTCGCCGATCATCTTGATGCCGCGTTCGAGCGTCTTCTGGAATTTCTCCTCTTCGATTACCAGTTCCTCAAGAATCCTCTTTTTGTTCTTCTGAAGCTCAGGGTAGGCACTCGAGTAGGCGATGATGACTTCGTTGGCCACATCGGAAGCGAACGGTCTGAATACGTCCAGAAGCCACGCTTGCACCACGGCGCGGCGGATCAGTCGGCGACAAATGTACCCTTGATCCTTGTTGGAAGGAGTAACGCCCCAATCGTCTCCGAGAATGAAGGTCGCCGCCCGGAGGTGATCGGCAATAATCCGCATCTTTCTGGTGTCATCCCCGTTCTCTCCGTATTTCCGACCGGTTATGGCCTCGACCTTTCGAATGATCGGTTCAAACAGATCCGTCCGGAAGACGTCCGATACCTTTTGCAGAACGGCGGTGATCCGCTCGAGACCCATTCCGGTGTCCACATTCTTCTGTTCGAGCGGTTCAAATCGGTACCCCTTCTCTTCGACGGCCTTCCGGTTGTACTGCATGAACACGTTATTCCAAATTTCCACGAATCGGCCGCAAGAACAATTCGGATGGCAGGCCGTTCCCCGCTTCGAATCGTGTTCTTTGCCCGTGTCGTAAAAAATCTCCGTGTCTGGTCCGCACGGCCCGGTCTGTCCGGCCGGCCCCCACCAATTCTGTTCCTTGCCGTAGGCGAAAATGCGGCCGCCGGACCCGATGTCGTGCTTCTTGGAGAGTTCCGCGCCGATCTTTTTCTTTTTGAATTCCGCCTTCCAGATCTCGACCGATTCTTCATCAAACGGGGCATCGGCGTCTCCGGCAAACACAGTGACGTACATTTTCTTGGGATCAACGCCGAGCCACTTTTTGTCCGTCAGAAACTCAAAACTCCAAGGAATTGATTCCTTTTTAAAATAATCACCGAGCGACCAGTTGCCGAGCATCTCAAAAAAGGTCAGATGACTCTCGTCGCCCACCTCCTCGATGTCATCGGTGCGCAAGCATTTTTGGGAATCAGCGAGCCGACCACCCGCCGGATGAGATTCGCCCAGGAGGTATGGGACTAAGGGATGCATTCCGGCAGTCGTGAAGAGCACCGTCGGGTCGTGTTCGGGCACGATCGAAGACGAAGGAATCACCGCGTGTCCCTTGGAAACGAAAAAATCGAGAAATTTTTTTCGCAGCTGATGTCCGGTCATAATCAATTTCCGGCGGCAACGGCCGATGAATGAGGCGACCAGTCGTAGTTGGTCCAGGCCCATTTGGCCAGAGCCTTGGCTTCGTCGAATGACGCGTCGCGGGTGGGGGCGCCGAACACGACTACGACTACCTCGCTTCGTTTCTCGTCACGCGCGCGAATGGCCAGATTGTATTTCGATTCATCGAGATAGCCGGTCTTGCCGCCGGTGATGTAAATGTCGGGATCAACGACAAGCAGGCGATTGGTATTTTTGATAATCTTGGCGACCCTGGGCGAGGTCGCGGTGAAACGATATTCCCCGGTCGTCGTGGCCCTGCGGATCGTGTAGTTCTGGAATGCGTATCGCGCCAGCCTGGCCATATCATCGGCAGTCGTGGTATTCCGAGGATCCATGCCGGTCGGCTCGAAGAAACGAGTTCGCGTCATCCCGAGGGTGGCGGCGCGGATGTTCATCTCGCGGATGTAGACATCGCGCGTCAGGCCGGAGTTTCGCGCCAGAGCCATGGCCGCGTTGTTCGCGGATCCGACGAGGGCGGAGTAAAACAGGTCGCGGATGGTGAGAAGCGATCCCACGGAAAGCCGGAGCCGGCCTCCGCCGACCTCGTCCTCCTCTTTCAACGAAACCCTGCGGGTCCAAAGCGGCTTTTGCTCAAGGAACGTCACCGCTGTCATGAGCTTAGAAAGGCTCGCCGCGGGATGCGGCTCGGCCGCCCGATGCGAGAACAGAGTCTCGCCGGTCGCGGCATCAATGACGATCGCGGACCTCGCGGTGAGCGCCGCGCGGTCGAACGGGGCATACCCGTCGCGGAGCGTCGGCGCCGCGGAGGCAGCGGCTGGAAGCAGGCAGGCGACGATGGCTACTATCGCGATCAAGCGTCTCATACCTCTATAGTATATCACCTTCAACGGATGATCCCCCCGCCAAGGCATTGTTCTCCATCGTAAAAAACAACGGACTGCCCGGCCGCCACCCCGCGTTGTGGCGCGTCAAATCTGACAGTGTTATTGTCCGCGATTAGGCATGGCTGGAGCGCCTGATGATAACGAATGCACGCGGAGCAGCGAAAAGGCAGAGATGGCGCTTTGTTTATCCAATGAAGATCATCAACGGCAATTTCTTGTGTTTCATGGACCGGATCATGAGCGGGCGCCACGACTAAAGTGTTTGTCATCGTATCCTTTGCCGCGACATAGTATGGCTCACCTCCTCCGACGCCAATACCGCTTCGCTGGCCGATGGTGTACGGCGCCAAACCCGAGTGACTGCCCACGATTTTACCATCGGCAGTGGCAATCTTTCCTGTTTTCCGCGGCACAGAACCAGCCAGGAATTCCGGAAGATCTACCTTTCCAATGAAACAAATGCCACGCGTGGATCGCTTGTCGGCGTTTGGAAATCCGGCATCTCGGGCAATCCGTCGTACTTCATCCTTGATGAGATGACCAACCGGAAACAGCGTGTGCGAAAGATCGTCTTGACGGAGCCGATGGAGAAAATAGGACTGATCCTTTTCGGGATCTATCCCTGTCATCAACTTCAGTCGCCCATCATCATCCTCGACGCGCGCGTAGTGTCCGGTCGCGACCGCCTCGCATCCAAGCCGACGCGCTTCGCGCCAGAGAAGCGGAAACTTCACACTGGCGTTACAGCGGACATCCGGATTCGGCGTCCGGCCCGCGGCGTACTCGTCAAAAAGATTAGAAACCACATCCTGGCGGTATTCATCTTCAAAATCCAGAGTGACCAATGGAATCCCAAGCATCGCCGCAACGCGCATGGCGTCTCGGCGATCCTCGATCCAGCAGGGATCGTTTCCATCGGCGCCGCTCCAGACCTTCATGAACGCTCCAACAAGATCATGCCCCTCTTTCTTTAGAAGAAGAGCCGCCACCGATGAATCCACTCCGCCGGACATAGCCACCAGGATTTTTCGCTTTTCGAGTTTGGTCATCTTATGTAGTATGTGTACATCTTCGCTCTGCTCAGAATTCTTACATCATTTTTTCGCTTTTGTCATCTTATGAACTTCCAAAAGATAATACTGATCCTAACCGCGCTGGCTGTTTTTTCCGCCGCAAGTCAGGTCGGGGCCCAAACCGCTCCGATCTCAGTTGACTCCCTCCCTCCGGACGAATTTTCCCGAGCCCGGGTGCTCAATGTCGGCTCTCCGCAGGAGCGAACCATCGCCGGTCAAACCGAAACCGTCCAAAACATCGAGGTCAGAATCCTCACCGGCAAGGAAAAGGACCTGAAAATCAGCATCGAACAAAGCGACGTCTTTCGCCTTTCCGAGGCGCAAAAAGTCAAGAAGGGCGACCTGGCGGTGGTACTCAAAATCTACGGCCCTGACGAACCGACCTATTATCTAACCGACTCTTACCGTTTACCGTCTCTGGCCTGGATCCTGGCCATCTTTTTCGGCCTGGTGTTTTTTTTCGGAAGATGGAAAGGGTTCACTTCCATGCTCGGTTTGGCCTTCAGCATCCTCATTCTGGCGCTCTATGTCGTTCCCAGAATCCTCGACGGCGCCGAGCCGCTGCAGGTCATCCTCACCGGCGCACTGCTCATCGTCCTCTGCTCGCTGTATCTGGCCCACGGATTCAACAAGCGCACCTCCGTGGCGCTTCTCTCCACGGTTCTCTCGCTGGGCCTCTCGGCTCTTTTGGCCGCGCTCTTCGTCCATCTGGCCAAGCTTTTCGGAACAGGAAGCGAAGAGGCCTTTTATCTGCAGATCGGACCCGGCGGAACGCTCAACCTCCGCGGTCTGCTCCTGGGAGGCATCATCATCGGCGCCCTGGGCGTGCTCGATGACATCACTACCGCGCAAACGGCGGCCATTGAAGAAATCCGCCGAGCCGATCCGAGACTGTCCTTCACCGAACTCTACCGGCGCGGATTGTCCGTCGGCCGGGAACACATCGCCTCTCTGGTGAACACGCTGGCCCTGGCCTACGCCGGCGCCTCGCTCCCCATGTTCCTGCTTTTCAGCCAGGACAACCGCCAGCCGCTATGGGTGATATTGAACGGAGAATTCATCGCCGAGGAAATAGTGAGAACGCTGGTGGGCAGCGCCGCGCTCGTCCTGGCCGTGCCCATATCCACCTTCTTCGCCGCCTACTTTTTCTCGCGGAACAAAAAATAAGGCGCCACAAGGCACCCATTTCGCATCTATTTTACAGCCGCGGCGAGCCAGGCTGCGAGTCCATCGGCAAAACCCGGCTCTCGTTCAAGCATCGTCGTCCCGTGGCCGGCGGTCTTAAAAATCTTCACCTGCGTTTCGGCCAGGGAAACCTCAGCCAGCTTTTCCACGGCCTCAGCGGATTCCGGATCATCGGTAGAAGCCACCAAATACAAATTCTGATCACGGGCCAGCGCCCGGACCAGCGGCATGGTCGTTATTCCGCGATAATTGAGTCCTGGGGAGAGAATCACGCCGGCCGGAATCTCCGGGTGGCTGGCCAGCGACTCTAAGGCCAGGTTGGCGCCGATGGAAGCGCCGACCACAGCCAGGCGCGATGGCTCGACGCCTTTCTCCAAGAGCCAGCTCCGCGCCGCCTCGAGGTCCTTGATCTTGGCCTGCTGCTCGGCGTCGGAAAATTTTTTGTAATCAAGATTCCGGCCGTCAGCGGTCCGGACGCTCTCCCCGTGTCCCCGAAAGTCAATGGCCAAGGAAGAGATTCCGGCCGCCTTGAGTTTGCTCTGAAAATCAGCATAGCTCTCCTTGGTTGCCGGCATCATGTGCAGAAGCAAAACTGCCCCGCTCTCTGTGGCTCCGGCATCCTCCCAGAGACCGACAATCTGGACGCCGTCTTCAGTGGTGATGTTGATTTTCTCCGCCATATGCTGGATTCATGGAGTCGGCTCGGCGATTGGCGGAGGCGTGATCAGCGAATCCACCTTGCGTTTCACTTCGGCATTGTCCGGATTGAGTTCCAGCACCTTACGGTAATAATCCAAAGCGATTTGGGGATTTCCCTGGCGTTCGGAGAGCAACCCCAGCAAGAACAAGGCATTGGCGTGCTGGGGATTAATCCGGACGACCGTCTCCAGGGAGTTTCGGGCCCGCAGAGTATCCCCTTCCCCGCCCCGCTCATAAAGCAAGCGTCCGAGATTGAACAGAGCATCAACATTTCGCGGGGCGACGAGCGCCGCTTGGTTTAGATAGGCCACGGCCTCATCAATCTTTCCCGTTTGTTCCCCGAGCGCTCCGAGCGCCAGATAGGCCTCGATGTAATCCGGTTTGAGCTGGACGGCTTTCTGGAAATTTTTAGCCGCCTCATCCGTTTGTTTGTCGAAAATCCTGGCCTGCCCCAAAAGCAGGTAAAGAGACGGATTGGTGCCTTCGAGTTCTATGGCCCGCTCTAATGAGCGGATCACCCAGGAGTTGGCATCCGGGACCAGCCCTCGGGCGTTGCCGTAGATAACAGCCAGTTGCTGCCAGACGACGACGCTGTTCGGAGCAAGATCGGTCGCCCTCCGCGCTTCACCCACCGCCAGGGCCAGCAGGGTGTCAATCAGATTCCGATCGGGCTCTGCGCCGGCGGCTGACTTGGCCGCGTTGACCAGATAAGCGTGAGACAAAGCCAGACGATAAGTCTGGCGAGTCGGATGCAGGGAAACGGCCTGGGCGAAATCCGTCGCGGCAACTTCGCTTTGGCCGCGCCGCAGAGCCCCTACTCCGGAGGCGTAAGCCGTCTCCGCCGCCAGAAACTTGCCCAGAAAAACGCCCAAAATGACCGTTGAGGCCAGGAACAGAACGAAAACAAAAGAAATCAAAAGTGAGCGTCGCGGAGAGTTTTTGAATGAAAAACGAAGGACCGCTGGTTCCTGCCCCATGGCCGTTCGGCTTTGAATCTGAAAAAGAGCCGGCGTCAAAAAGAAAACCAGCCAGCTGATCGCGCCGAAAATCGTGACAAAAGAGGCCACCAGCATGGTGAGCCAGGCCGCAGCCAAACCCCAGAAGAGAGCCGTTGTTTCCGTCTGAGCGTCGGGTGTCCGTCGTCCGCCCCCTCCCCCGGATTTCCGTATCCAGACCAAAAAAATTACGGAGAGCGCCGTTAGAATCACCAGCACCATGGCGGCGGCGCCCAGCACTCCGGTTGCGCCCAAAAACTCCAGGGCAGTTGAGTACGGAGATCCAAAGCGCAGATTCCAGGCGAAATTGGCGTTAAAACTCTCCGGACGGAACCGCGAGAAATCCAAAACAAACGAGGCCGGACCGCTTCCCAGGAGAAAACTCTTGGCGTCCGTTGTGAGCGCTCCGCTCACGATCTTCCAAGAGACGCCCGGCGAGAGCGAAACCTCGGTCGGGAGTTTGGCAGTCAGGCGTCCGGGCGTGCCAAAGAATGACAGGAGAATGGAGGCCACCAGCAGAGCGAAACATGTCGAAACCCAAAAAAAACGCAGAGACTCGGCCCGAGCCACGGCGTGAACCAGAAAGAAAAACATGCCAACGGCGGAGATGAACCACAGCGATTTGAATCCGACCAGCGCCAGGGTGGTCAGTGAAAGAGCGAAGACGGCGCCGTAAAAAATGTTCCGGAGAGCAAAACGTTTTCCGGGAACGGAAAGGAGGGCCAAAGCGATGATCATCAACACCAGCGCGAATAATCCGAAAGAAGAGGACGAAATGGAAACCGGATTACCGGCGGAGAGAGGAATCCATGATACGGCCGCGGGAAAGAAGGTTTTTAGGATAAAAAAAATTTCGGCCAGCAAACCGGAGAGAGACAGAGCTCCGGTAAAAAGAAGAACATCACTCCTCTCCCGCGCCGCCTCCTTGATAAGCAAAAAAACGACCAGAAGACAGGAGAGCGACAGGAAACTCCAGGTGAAATTTTCGTAATTGCCCAATAGGGAGAAGAGCCGCTGGCGCGAGGTGAGCGTGGAGACGAGCAGGACGGCCCACAAAACCAGCAGGGGGATATCCAATTTCGACGGATGCCACTCCAGCGTTTTGGCGGCAACATTCCGGCCGAACCAGAAAATCGCCGCCGCCATAGTAAGAAAAATCAAAAGAAACTGTTTGGGCAGTTCCAGGGCGTCAGCCGTGAGCGGAAAGAAAAAAAACGGCATCAAAAAAACGATGCCCAGAAGTGAAAAGTGAAGGAGACGCGTGAGAACCGCTGTTAAGTCGACGAACATGGTTTTAATATTCAGAGCTCATCCCCTGTTCCATTGACCTTACCCACGATGACGGACCGGCGGCCGGAATAATTGACGGAGAGGCAGCAATGGAAACCGGCGGCGGAGTCTCCGGTCCCACGGCGAAAAATCGCCGGGTCCAGGATCTCCAAACAAACCTTTCTTTGGATAGAGGCGGAGTCAAACGAACGGCAAGCGAAGTTTCCAATTCGCGCCATAGGGCTCCGCTGACCTCACGGCCGCCGTAAATTACCCGATCCGCCGCCTCAGGGGCAAAACCCGCGGCCAAGGCCAAATTCTCTCCGATAATCGTTCCGGAACCGGCTAACCTCCCCCAGTTTGCGCCGCTGAGTTCACGAACGGCTAGCGCGGCAGAGGCGGTGATGGTTACGGCCCAGACGGCCAAAGCGACAATCAAAAACGAGGAGATGACCAATCGCCCGCTTACTATCCCCCGTCGCCTTCGGCCTTTTTTGCCAGCTGCCGGTTTTCGACTCTGGCGGCGGACTTTAACCCCGGCCTTTTTTCCAGCTGCTTTTTTAAGACGCCCAGTGGCACCTTTTTTCATGATTCAATTATAAATCCGAACGCTCCTTTTTTCCAGGGACAGCGGCAATCTTGTTCCCCGGCTTTCCCTTGAGCGCCTCGGTCAATGAGATTTCCTTGGTCTTTTCGGGAACACGCAGGACCGGCTGAGTTTTTTCCATCGACGGAGCGGGTCGCCTGGCACCGGTCTTCTCGCCGGCCCCACCGCCGGTCCTACCCCTCTCACGCTCCTCTTTGACGAGGGCAAAACACTGGTCGCAGTAAAATGGCCGGCTCGGATCCGGCTGGAATCCTACCGAGAAACTTTTTCCGCATCGCGAACAGACGGCGTCAAACTGGGGACGGGCCTTGGCGGGCGCGCGCACCCCCGCCCTGGCGGGGCGGGGCTCGCGGGCCGGTTCCTCATCCCGCGCGCCGACCGGACCCGCTTCCTCTTCTTGCCCGGGCGGGGTCGGCGGCGTCATGCCGGTCCAGCGCAACACCTTCTCCTCAATGACCGCCCGCGGCTCTGTGTACCTTTCGCGAGAAACGTTGATGACCTTCTGCCGATTTTCCGTTATTCCCGAGATCGGCGGCAGGGTTTGCGCGGAAAAGGGCGCTGAGGCGACCCCGTTGATCATGAGTTTCAGATACATTTCGTACTTGGTCAGATTCACCAGATCCTCCGGCAGAAGGTGGGGTGTGAATTCCGACTCAAGGAACTCCGCGTCGGCGCCGCCGACTCGGAACATGAGCATGGTGCCGACGTTGCCGAATACGGCCGGACGCACGTATTCCTCGTCCAGCTGTTCGATATACTGGTGGGCGATGATCAGGTTCAAGTGGTATTTGCGTGCCTCGGAAAGAATATTGGCGAAGCTTTGGGTGGCGAAATTCTGGAACTCGTCGACGTAAAGATAATAATCGCGGCGTTCGGGCTCGAGCACATCCACCCGCTCCATGGCCGCCAGCTGAAGTTTAGTGATAAGCATGCCGCCCAAAAGCCGCGAGGAATCCTCGCCGATCCGCCCCTTGGCCAGATTCATAATGAAAATCTTTCCTTCGTCCATGATTCCCCGAGGATTGATGGTGGATTTCACCTGGGCGACGATGTTGCGTATCACCGAGGCGGACAGGAACTGCCCGACTTTGTTCTGGATCGGGGCGATGGCTTCGTTCCGGAACCGGTCCTCCCAACGGGCGTATTCGTCCACCCAGAAGGTTTTAACGATCGGATCGGTTATTTTGGAAACCACTCGCCGCCGAAATTCCCGGTCCACCAAAATCCGGTTGATGCCCAAGAGCGTTGAGCCTGGATAATCCAGAAGCGCCAGAATGCAGTTATTCAAAATGTGTTCCATCCTCGCGCTCCAGACGTCTGGCCAGATCTTCTTGAACACCCCCATCAGCCCGGAAGACACCAGGTGTTTGTGACGTTCGTCCACGGCTTCCAGGACATTGAAGCCAATGGGGTACTCCGTGTCGGCCGGGTTGAAATAGATGACGTCGTTGATGCGGTTGGTCGGAATGTAATCCAGAATCTTTTCCGCGAAGTCACCGTGCGGGTCCACCACGCCAACGCCGTGCCCGCGCTGGATATCCTGGATGACCATGTTCTCGAGGAGGGTGGTCTTGCCCATGCCGGTCTTCCCGAGCACGTACATGTGGCGCCGCCGGTCGTCGGTTTTAATGCCAAAACGATGCCGCTGGTTGCGGTAGTTGGTCTCCCCGAAGACATTCACCTCGTTCTCGTGATCGTGGTCGTAATAGACGGGCATGGATTAGGCGGTCGGAAGATTCGGCGGCGGACTGCCGGGCGGCGCCGCAGACGGCGGCTGAGCAGCGGGCCGGATGGGGCGGGCCCTTTCCAAAGGCAGTCCAACCGGCGGTTCAGCTCGTTTCGATTCGGTCTTTTTGACCATCGGCGCCTTGACCGTCACCACCGGGAAATGCCAGACAGTGGCCAGCTCCTCGGTGTTTAGGTAATAAGGAAGACGGCCAACCCAGGTTGAACGCCATTTGTATCCGTTAAAAATGTTCTGCATCCGCTCGTTGACCGATTTGAAAAAAGTCAAGGACAGATAATACGACCAGCTGGTCATCTGCCAGAAATAGTCGCGCTGGGTAGTGATTCCCGGCCCAAACCCGAACTTGTTCATATCCAACGTAGCGAACTGGCTCATGGCTCCGCGGACAAAACCGATGACCGTCGAGGTGCGCAGCTTGCCCTTGGGCGCGATATAGATGAAACGAATTTTAGTCTTGAATCCCAGCTTGGAAATTTTCATTCCCACCTGTTCGACCACGGTTCTCTCGCCGGGTGAAAGGAAAAGCATTTGCGATCGCGGTTCATCTTTTTTCACCTTGACCGGCTCTCCACCACTCTCGACCACAGCCTTAACGAGCTCGTCAATCACAGAGAGAGGCGCGGACACCAGCTTGTCAGCCAGGGTCGCCTTCGGTGTTATCTTAGCGCCGATAAGCTTCTTGACCAGATCCTCACCGGCCTTCTTCCAATCCTGTTCACAAATCTGAATGGCCATCTGGAACCAAACTTGTTCTCCTGGCTGAAGCCGGCCCAGGGCCTCCAGCATTCCAGCCATGGGGTCCTTGAATTCGGCGGAAAGCCCGTGTTCGAACGCCGGATAGGTTCTTATCGGGTAATGCGTCGGCTTGGACAGAATAAACTCGGTGCCGAACAGGTCATGGGTCTCGTTCGGCCACCTTTGCGGTACGTTTTTAGTATAGTCCTCAACTTCGATGATTTCTGCCTCTGGATACTGGGCGTAAATCACTGCCTCAATCACATCCCGGTATCTCCCCCATACGCGAACCAAAAACTGGACGTATCCATCTATGGATACGATCTCGAAACTGAAAACGGGATCTATCTTCCCGATGATGTTGCGCTCCTTCCAAGTCAAACTGGACTTGGTGCCCTGAAGGTGGGCAAAGAGGTTCTCCACTGCCTTGGGCGACTGCTCGGTCATCTTAGGCACGTCAATGGCCAGTAAGATCGGATCCACTCCGCCGATAAACTTAATCTGACGGTCTAAGATGAAAATCCACCTGAATCCGGTTGCCAGAACGAAAAGAACCGGTACCCAGCCGCCCCATTTGAAAAGCATCCAGGAGATGACCAGCGGATGCTGGGCTCCCAGTTCAATCAGGGGGGCAAAATCTAGCTCAATAAATGGCACAAAGTCAGCGCGTAGCGTGTAGGTTACAGCGTGTAGTATAGCACGGAATTGGTTGAATAAAAACGAAAACCGCCCGGGGGCGGCCCACAGCACTACAGCACTACTATCGTCTCTTCCGATTATTCCAAACCACCAAGAGCGGGGCGGCGATGAAAATCGAGGAATAGGCGCCAGTGGCAATGCCGGCGATGAGCGCCAGGGAAAAATTTTTGACCGACTCCCCGCCAAAAATATAGATGGCGACTAAAGCCAGAAGCGTGGTCATGGTGGTGTTTATCGAACGGGCAAAGGACTGGCGGACGCTGCGCTCGACAATCTCTTGGAACGTGCCCGAGCTACGAGCCAGATTCTCGCGCACCCGGTCAAGGACGACAATGGTGTCGTTGATCGAGTAGCCCATGATGGTCAGAACGGCCGCGACAAAAGCTCCGCCGACCTCGGCATTCTGCACTTTGCCCAGGATGGAAAAAAGACCGAGAGGAACAGCCACGTCGTGAAGAGCGGTAATGACCGTGATCACTCCATAGGTCCAGGAAGAGATGGGCCGCGAGACCTTGCGGAAGGCCCAGGCGATGTAGATGACGATAGAGACGAAGACGAAGGCCAGGGCCTTAACCGCCTTGTCTAAAAGCTCTTTGCCGATAATCGGGCCAATTGATTCAAAACGAAGTTCGTCGGCCTCCCCGAAGCTCTGACGGATCTTTTCTAACACTTCCCGATGAGCGTCATCAGTAAGAGGCGGGAGTCTGACGATCACACCCTTCTCTCCTATCGACTGGACTACCGACTCCCCGAAACCGGACAACGTTTCCGAAACTTGGTTGGCCGCCGGACGTTCTCCCTTAAAGGAAATTTCAAGCAAGGCCCCGCCGGTAAAATCAATCCCCAGCCGCAGCCCGTAGAAAGCCAGCGAAACAATCGAAGCTCCGATAAGCAGCCCGGAGAAGACGAACCAGATTCTTCGGTTTTTGATGATGGAGATCATACCCCGTACCAAAACTTCTTTTTAAACCACGGCGAGATCAAGCGCAGGAATGAGCGGGTTACCACCAGCGCCGAGAACATGGAGACTAGAACGCCCACGGACAAAGTCAGGGCAAAACCCTTGATGGTCGAGGAGGAAAACCAAAAAAGTATACCGGCGGCGATAAGAGTAGTCAGATTGCCGTCGCGGATGGATGTCCAGGCCCGGCGGAACCCTTCGTCAATGGCCTGGCCCAGAGGTTTTCCGGAACGCAGTTCTTCCTTGAGGCGTTCGAAAATAAGCACGTTGGCATCCACGGCCATTCCCAGAGAAAGGATGAGCCCGGCAATGCCGGCCATGGAGAGAGTGACCGGGATCAATTTGAAAAGCGCTAAGACCACCACGGCGTAGATACCCAAAGACAGAACCGAAAGCAAGCCGGGCAGGCGGTAATAGGCGATCATGAACAGGGCAACCAGCGCGAAACCCCACAGCCCGGCCACGAGCGATTTGTTTACCGACTCCTGTCCCAGCGACGCGCCCACTCTCTGTTCCGATATAATGGAGATGGGAACCGGCAGGGCCCCGGCGTTCAACCGCTGAGCCAAAAGCTTGGCGTCCTGAACTGAAAAATTGCCAGTGATCACCGCCTGCCCGCCAGTGATCTTTTCCGTCACACGCGGAACGGTGATGGGTGCTCCGTCCAGGAAAATTGCCACTGGTTTGCCCACATTGCGCTCGGTGATTTCACTGAAAAGCTTGGCCCCTTCGGCATCAAATTGGAGCGATACTTCGGCCTCATTGGTATTGGGATCGAAACTGACCCCCGCCCGTTTCAACTGCTTTCCGGAAAGGGCGGTGTTTTTCCATGGCTCGGGCGGGACGATGTCGGTCGGCGACTTGGTCTGGAACAGAATATGGCTGACCTTCACCTCCGGCACCTTCTCCCCATCCACGTCCGTCTCCCGTTCGTCGGTTTTCATGATGATGTGGTAGCCGAACTGGGACTCGACCAGCGTCTTTCCCGTCTCCCCAACCTTTAGGGCAAAGGCCGCCTTCTCGAACGGTTCGACGGTCTGGCCGGGCCGGATGAAACCAATGCTGCCCCCGTCCGGCTTCGAATCCTCATCTTCGGAGAATTCCTTGGCCAAGAGGGCGAAGTCGGCCTCCGGCGCCAGGGCTTTTTTCAAGATATCCTCAGCGCTTTTTTTCACTTCCTTGTTGAATTTATTCATCTCCATCTCCTCCTCGGGAGTGAGCGGGCGCGACGGTTCGACGCTCTCCTCTTTGAATTCCAAAATGGGCGTTTCTCCGATCTGCCGGATGGCCTCGCCGATGTCCGAGATTCCGGCCAGCTCGATGACCATCCGGTAAGAGTCGCCGACGCGCGACGATTGGACCAGCGGCTCGGCAACCCCGAAAGCGTTGACCCGCCGCTCGACGACGTCCCGCACGCCCCCAAGCGCGTCGTCCCGGTCGGCCTCCAGAATGTCCTTCATGTCCGCCTCGTAGACGAGCTGGGCTCCTCCTTGAAGGTCCAGCCCGAGGCGAAACGGGATGGTTGGAACATTGGGGATTTGGATCCCGGCGTAGCCAAGCGCCGGCCGGATCGCCCCGAGCCCACGGTTGAACCAGTACGGCGCGTCAAAGACGGCCGCGGAAATCCCCAGCACAACGACAAAAAACACCGCCCAGCGCACCCTCCCCCGCGGGCTCGGCCGGATAATCCCCCGCCACACGCGCCGAAGCGCGTTATCCAATTTCATCAATGGTGAACCACTTTTACTGGGCATAAGCGCGCGCAGTATAAAACAATAGTGCCTGTCCGCACAAGGCACCTCTTATAGCTCATCTGCCGGAACGGGCGGCGATGGCGAAAGGCATGAAATACCTCTCGAGATCTTCAAAGGTCGTCCGGTAGACAATCCCGCCGGAGACGGCGTCATTCATGAGCTCTCGCGCGCGCTCGAGCTCCGTGCGCCGCCGCTGCCATCGCGGATCGGCGATGGTGAGGTCAAGCAGCTCGAGCGCACGAGCAACCGCGCCGAGAAATAAACGCTCATCCTTTCCCTGCCACTTCCCCGCCCGGCCGACTTCGCTTCCCACATTCGCCATCTGCTCGGCGAAGGAGAGCGTCTGCCACCGTCCGGCCGTGAGCGACTGATGAATCGTCATACCCTTATCGGACCAGTTTCTGCACGACGCCGACGATCTTCGCGCGGATTGCCGCATCCTCGACCCCGCGCGACCGGTTTCCGCTCGACGGACGGATGTTGATCATCGAATCAAACTCGATCCAGTCCTCTCCGCGTTCCGGGTACAGGTTGATTCCCCATAGGTTATTCTGCCGCGACCCTTCTTCGAGAAGAAGCGTCTCAAGATCTGCATGCAGCTCGGCATCAATCGCCATGAGGTTTCGCTCAAGATCAACAACCGCCTTCACGAAATCCCCAAAAAGCTTTTCCGCCATGACTTTCAGTTGATTTCTTGCAATGGGCTCTTTGACAATCTCCATACATCGAAACGATATCACCGATCATCATCCATGACACTTCTTATACTTCTTCCCCGACCCGCAGGGGCAGGGGTCGTTGCGGCCGACTTTGTTAGGATCGTTTCGGACGATTTTTAACTTCGCTAAAGATATCCGTACATCCCAGTTTTGCCGCCCATACCTCAACGTACTTGAAATCCAGCCTGTCGCCGGAGATGGTCACAATGGATTCAACGTCCTCTATTTGCCGACTCGAACCGGATGCCTTGTACCAACGAAGCTTGCTCAAAATAAGATCTTCCGGCGATGAGAAGTAAACAGTTTTCCCCAAAATTGTTTTGGCGACTCTACGCGAAAGCCGCTGGCGATCAAACTCATCATTTTTCAGCATCCAGAAATCAACTTTTATTCCGGTCTGTTCATCAATGAAATTAAACTCGCCCCCGATTCGAAGCGCGTCGCGCATGGCGTCCGCATCAAGATATCCCGCGGTGCCAAGCTCGCGGAGCGCGCGCTCGAGGGCGGAAAGATTGCTCTCGTGTAGCTCAACCACAATATCAATGTCGGCGGTGAAGCGCGGTCTGCCCCAGACGTATACCGCGATCCCGCCGGTCACCAGATAGGGAATATTTAACCGTTCAAGACGTTCCGCGATCTGAACCAGGAGAACGCGGGGGTCGATGGTTTCCATAGTTGATTTTTTCAGGATCTAATTCTTTTGCCAGCCGCCACAGCGACGCGCCGACCGCCACCCTTTCATCGGCAGTCATCCGACGAAAAACATCGTCCTGAATCTCTTGTGCACTTTTTGCTCGATCCTTCATACATTCTGATGATAACCAATTTCACGCCCCGTGGCACTTTTTATACTTCTTCCCCGACCCGCACGGGCACGGGTCGTTGCGGCCGACCTTGTCGGCGGATTTCCCCGCCGCTCCCCCGCCGCCAGATTCCTTGGCCGGCGCCTGAAGCTGGATGTTCCGCGGCATCACTCTAGCCGCGGTCTGCGCCGCGACACCGACGCGGAAAATTGAGGTGACCACCTGTTTTTGAATCAGCGCCTGCAATTCCTGGAACATGCGGAATGAATCACGCTTGTATTCTACCAACGGGTCCATCTGTCCGTAACCGCGCAGCCCAATGCCGGTGCGCAAGTGTTCCATGGCTTCGAGGTGCTCGACCCACAACATGTCAATGGCCCGCAGCGTCAAAGCCGCCTCGATCTTTTTCATCAAATCCGGATCCACGATCCGTTTCTCAACCTCGGAATAGGCCGCCCGGGCCAGCTCAATTAACCGATCGATGATTTTCGTCCGCACCTCGGCCTCGGCATAGGCCGTTTCGCCCTTGGTATACGCCTCAAACTCCTCGGCCAGGTTCGGCGGCACGGGAAAGATCGTACCGGCAACCTTGGCGATCTCGCGCACGTCCCACACCGCGCCCTTCTCCGTCGAGGTATAAAAAGCGACCAGATGATCAATCTCGCCTTCGACCATTTCCAAAATGCGGTCTCGGTTCGATCCCTCCCGTGCTCCCGAGGCGATCTCGAGGATTTCTCTTCTCTGTTTGTAAATGACCGTCCGGTGCCGATTCAAGACATCGTCATATTCCAGGAGATGCTTGCGAATGTCGAAGTTGTGGCCCTCGACTTTGTGTTGGGCGGTTTCCAGCGATTTTGACACCATGCGGTTTTCGATAGGCATATCTTCCGGAAGCCCCAGCCGTTCCATCAGCGTTTTGATCCGCGGCGAAGCGAAGATGCGCATCAGGTCGTCCTCGAGCGAAACGTAGAAGCGCGACGATCCGGGGTCGCCTTGCCGGCCGCTTCGTCCGCGGAGCTGGTTGTCAATGCGCCGTGACTCATGCCGCTCGGTGCCCAAAACGTGCAATCCGCCCAGCGCACGAACCTCCGCCGACATCTCCGAGTCCGGCGGGTTGCCGCCCAAAATAATGTCCACCCCGCGGCCGGCCATGTTGGTGGCCACAGTCACCGCGCCTTTGCGCCCGGCCTGGGCGATGATTTCCGCTTCCTTTTCGTGGTTTTTGGCGTTCAGCAAGGCGTGAGGAATCCCTTCGCGGGTCAACAATTCCGAAAGCCGCTCATTCTTGTCAATGGAGATGGTGCCGACCAAAACCGGCTGGCCGCGGCCGTGAAGCTCCTTGATCTCAGCGGCCACGGCCGCGAACTTACCGACCTCGTTTTTGTAAACGCGATCCGGCTGGTCGCGCCGGACCATGGGCTTGGCCGTGGGAACAGTGACCACGTCCAGTTTATAAATCTTCCCGAACTCCTCGGCTTCGGTAGCCGCGGTGCCGGTCATGCCAGCGAGCTTGGCGTAAAGTCGGAACAGGTTCTGGAAGGTGATGGTGGCCATAGTCCGACTCTCGCGCTGGATCTTGGCGCCTTCCTTGGCCTCGATGGCCTGATGCAAACCCTCGGAGTAGCGCCGACCGAACATCAGCCGTCCGGTAAACTCATCAACAATGACCACCTCTCCCTCGCGGACCACATAGTTGCGGTCACGCTTATAAAGCGTTTCGGCCTTAAGCGCTTGTTCCAGGTGATGGACGAATGAAATGTTGGTCGTTGCCCAGGGATCCTCTCCGAGAATCTTAGCGACCTTCTCCTGCCCGGCCATAGTGAAAGTGGCGGCGTGCATTTTTTCATCCACCTCGTAATCCGCCGCCGCATCGAGCGAACGAACAAGGTCGGCGAAGCGGTAGTAGAGGTCCGTGGATTCCTCAGCTGGGGCCGAGATGATCAGCGGGGTTCTAGCCTCGTCAATCAAAATCGAGTCCACCTCGTCAACCACGGCATAGTGCAGTTCCCGCATGACGGTATCTTCCATCGACGGCGCCATGTTGTCGCGCAGGTAATCAAAGCCGAACTCGTTGTTGGTGCCGTAAGTGATGTCCGCGGCATAGGCCTCCTTGCGCGTTACCGGCCGGAGAAAGGCATACTCGACACGAAAAGCGCCGGTGGTGTCCCGCCGTCGATCTTCAGGCGATCCTTCATGGATTCCCGTCCCCTCTTCCTTCTTTTCTTCGCTCACTTTGTAATCAGGATCGTAGAGGTAGGCCGTCTCATGCTGAATAGTTCCAACAGACAATCCCAAAGCGTGATAAACCTGCCCCATCCACACCGCGTCGCGCCGGCCCAGGTAATCGTTGACCGTGACTACGTGCACGCCCTTGCCCGCGAGCGCGTTCGCGTACACCGCAAGCGTCGCGGTGAGTGTCTTGCCTTCTCCGGTGCGCATCTCGGCGATGTTCCCGCGATGCAGGACTAGCCCGCCCATAAGCTGGACGTCATAGTGCCGTTGACCGAGCGTGCGCCAAGCGGCCTCGCGGGCGGCGGCAAAGGCCTCGGGCAGGAGATCGTCCAATGGCTCGCCCCCCTCCAGTCGAACGCGAAATTCCGCGGTTTTGCCGCGAAGGTCTGCGTCGGAAAGTTTTTTGATCTCCGGCTCCAGCGCGTTGATCCTCTCCACCGTTGCCTGCAGTTCCCGGATGACCCGCGCGTTTGGATCGCCGAATATTTTCTTTAAAATTTCCATAAAAAAGCGCGGTTATCTTATCACCGCGCAACCGAACAAACAAGGGAGCGTTGTAGATACTAATAAAGGTTACCGAAACTCCCCGTGTAGATATTAATTCGGTTACCGTGTCGCCATATGACCATGGCGACAAAACAGGACATTTTCAAGGAACACCTTTCGGTCTGGCTGA
>Ga0209542_10002303_pt1 | contig 43003 bp, 55 predicted proteins | sample RifCSPhighO2_01_FD_184028 | JGI IMG/M metagenome (GOLD analysis project Ga0209542, IMG submission 184028) | Soil microbial communities from Rifle, Colorado - Rifle CSP2_plank highO2_0.1 (SPAdes) (version 2) | ecosystem: Environmental > Terrestrial > Deep subsurface > Rock core/Sediment ... | reverse complement strand
GAGCCGGTAAAAATAATTTCCTGCGGCTCGCAGTGCAGTACTTCCGCCACCGCTGTGCGCGCGCCATCTATCGCGCCCTTGGCGCGGCGGCCGCTCTCGTGCATGGAGGATGCGTTGCCGTACCGCTTGTCCCAATAGGGGAGCATTGTCTGGAGTACTTCCGGGTCTATCGGCGTCGCCGCCGCGTAGTCCAGGTAGACTGTTTTATCTGATTGCGCAATAGTTGACATAGTTTTGTAATTTTTTTTGGAAGCCCTCAAACTCTTTGTCGCTGTACGTCGTCTTTTTTATAAATTGCGGGTTGAGTATCTTGGTCGGGATAAATTTTTGCAGAAAGTATTTTTGCGCCCCCGCTATTTCTTTGCCTATTTCCTCTATATCCTCCGGCGTCTGCATACCTTTGATGACTGTGGTGCGGAACTCGTACTCGACCGGCGATAACAGCAGAAAGTCGATACTGCTTTGTATCGCCTCGACATCGACCGGGCGCGCCACCGTGGCGCTATAGTTGCGCAGAGGCGACTTTATGTCCATCGCCACGTAGTCGACCAGTCCTCCCTCGACCGCCTGGTGGAGCATGATGGGGTTGGTCCCGTTGGTGTCGAGTTTTACCAGGTAGCCGAGGTCTTTTATCTTTTGCATCACCGCAAGCAGGTCGTCGTGCATTGTCGGCTCTCCGCCGGTGATGACCACGCCGTCGAGCATGCTGGTGCGCGCCGCGAGAAAGTCAAAGAACTCTTTTTCTGTAATATGCGTTTCGGTAGTTTCGTCCACCAGCTCCGGGTTGTGGCAGTAAGGGCACCGGAAGTTGCATCCGATGGTGTACACCACGCACGCTATTTTGCCCGGATAATCAATGAGCGTAAACTTTTCGAGCCCGCCGAACGTCATTGTGATTCCGCGTGTGGCTGGAGTTGTTGTACAGAGACGGGTGCGAGAACCGGTTCGTACATTTCGCGGACCTTAAATTCGGACTGTTTGGCGGCGTTCCACTGGCTTACCGGGCGCAGGTATCCGACAATGCGCGAGTACACCTCGCACTCTCTGCTGCAGGTCGGGCAGGAAAAGTGCTCGCCGGAGATGTATCCGTGCGAGCCGCATACGCTGAACGTCGGCGTGAGCGTAAAGTACGGCAGGCGGTAGTTCTCGCAGATTTTTTTTACCAGCGCGGGCACGGCGGCCGGGTCGGCTATGCGCTCGCCGAGGAACAGGTGCACCACCGTGCCTCCGGTGTACTTGGTCTGCAGATTATCCTGGATGTTGAGCGCCTCGACGATGTCGTCGGTGTAATGCACCGGCAGATGCGACGAGTTGGTGTAAAACGGCTGCGCTCCTTTTTTGCACTCGGCCTCGTTGGCGACGACAATTTTCGGGAACATTTTTTTGTCCTTTTGCGGGAAGCGGTATGTAACGCCCTCTCCCGGTGTTGCCTCCAAGTTGTACAAGTTGCCCGTTTCTTTTTGGTATTGCACCAGCCGGTCGCGCATAAAGTCGAGCACCTCCGCCGCAAACGCCTGGCCATCCGGCGAGCCGATGCCCTCTTTGTGCAGGTTAAGCGACGCCTCGTTCATGCCGATGAGTCCGATGGTGGAGAAATGGTTCTCCCAGTATTTGCCGAACCCTTCTTTAATTTTGCGCAGATAAAACTTGGTGTACGGGTAGAGGTTCGCGTCGGTAAACTGCTCCAGCATCTTGCGCTTGATTTCCAGGCTCTCCTTGGCGATATCCATCTGCTCGGCGAGCAGTTTTAGGAACTCTTTTTTTGTCTTAGCGCGGTAGCCGAGCCTCGGGAGGTTGATGGTGACGACGCCGACCGAGCCGGTAAGGGCGTTGGCGCCGAAGAGCCCGCCGCCGCGGCGGTCAAGCTGGGCGATGTCGAGGCGCAGGCGGCAGCACATAGAGCGGGTGTCCTCCGGCTTCATGTCGGAGTTGATAAAGTTGCTGAAGTAGGGGATGCCGTATTTGGCGGTGATCTCCCAGAGGCCCTTGAGGTTCGGATTGTCCCAATCAAAATCTTTGGTCACGTTGACGGTCGGGATAGGGAAGGTAAACACGCGTCCGGCGGCGTCGCCCTCGCCCATAACCGCAAAGAACGCGCGGTTGAGCATGTCCATTTCTTTTTGGAACTCGCCGTACGTCTCTTTTTGCTCCTTGCCGCCGATGTTTACCTTTTGGTCTTTAAAGTTCGGCGACGGCGTGAGGTCCAGCGTGATGTTGGAGAACGGCGTTTGGAATCCGACGCGCGTCGGGACGTTCATGTTAAAAATAAATTCCTGCAATGATTGCTTAACTTCCTTGTCGGTGAGGCGGTCGTAGCGTATAAACGGCGCGAGCAAAGTGTCAAAGTTGGAAAACGCGATTGCGCCCGCCGCCTCGCCCTGCATGGTGTACATAAAGTTGACCATCTGTCCGAGCGCGGTGCGGAAATGTTTCGCCGGAGCCGATTCTATTTTGTCGCTGACGCCGCGGAACCCCACCATCAACAAATCTTGCAGGTCCCATCCGACGCAATAGACGGACAGCGTGCCGAGGTCGTGGATATGCAGGTCGCCGCTCTCGTACGCGTCGCGGATGCGGGCCGGATAAATTTTATTGAGCCAGTAGGTCTTGCTCACTTCGGAAAAAACATAGTTGTTCATCCCCTGCAGAGAGTAGCCCATGTTGCTGTTCTCCTTTACCTGCCAGTCTATCTCGCCGAGATAGTTGTCGACGAGCCCGAGCGATGAGGCGGTCGCGAACGCGCGCATCTCGGCATGCTTTTCGCGGTAGATGATGTAATTTTTGGCGGTCGCGGGGAACTTTTTGAAGATAAGCTGCTGTTCGACGATGTCCTGCACGCCCTCGACGGTGGGCTTGAACTTTTTGTTTATCGCTTTCTCCCGCACCAGCGCCTGCACTACCGCCTGCGCGACCAAATCCGGCGCGCCGTCTTTGTACTCGCCGCTTGCGCGCATCGCCTTTTCTATCGCCGAAGTTATTTTGTCGGTCTTAAACGGGACAACGGAACCGTTCCGCTTTATAATGGTAGTGATGGATGGTAACTTCGGCTTCGACATACTGAGTGATTATTATATTTGTAAACGTCTATGCATTATACCCATAGGCGGTTGTCTATGAGTCAAAAAAACCTGTGGAAAAAGAGTGGGAGAACGAAAGCAGCAGGCGTGCAAGTGCCGCCGCCAGAACACGCGTAGGTACGCCACATTTAAGCTGTCATAGTATCAATTTTGCACGATGTGCTCCTGCTTTGAGGAGTGCAAAATCCCGTATTAGAGTTTTTGCGGAATAAGATGAACGTGCACATGCGGTATATCCTGGCCGTTTATTCTTAATTTGACATAATCCGCGCCGTACTCGGCTTTTAGTTTTTTCGCTATTTTTTTTGAAGCCCTAAACAACTTGTCCGATACATCATCGGGCATATCTTGAAACCAAATATGGTGTTCCACCGGGATTACAAGCGTGTGCCCCGGCGCTTTTGGGTTTAGGTCAAGAAACGAAACTATAGAATCGTCCTCGTGGTGCGCTTTTTGTGATGGGACCTCTCCGCGCGCTATTTTGCAAAAAATGCAGTTTTCCATGTCATTACAGTATACTAAATCCGATGAAATCTTACAGGGTACGCGACCGCTTGCACGAAAACCTGCTTGAGCACCTCCTGCTCTCCCGTGGAGTCACTGTGGAGAACCACGAAAGTTTTTTAAACCCAGACTACATCGCCGACAGCCACGACCCGTTCCTGCTCCCCGATATGGAAAAGGCGGTCGATAGGATTCTTGCCGCCAAAAAAAACAATGAGCACGTGGCGGTATGGAGCGACTACGATGCCGACGGCATCCCCGGCGGCGTCATGCTCAGCGAATTTTTGCGCGTAATGGGATTGCGTGTCACGCACTACATCCCGCACCGGCACAAAGAGGGCTACGGACTTAATATAGAAGGAATAGAGGAACTAAAAAGTAATGCGGTGTCTTTGGTTATTACCGTCGACCTCGGTACGACAGAAATCGCCAACATCGCGCACGCGCAGACGCTCGACATCGACATCATTGTGACCGACCACCACCTGCAGCCCGATGTATTGCCGGAGGTTTTTGCGCTTATCAATCCGAAACTGAAGTCGAGCCGGTACCCGTTTGACGGTTTGTGCGGCGCGGGCGTCGCGTGGAAGCTGGTGCAAGGGCTTTTGGTAAAATTACGAGCTTCTGGGCAGCCCTTCGACTACGCTCAGGGTAAAGAAAAGTGGCTTTTGGATTTGGTCGGCATCGCCACGCTCTCTGACATGGTGCCTCTGGTGGGAGAGAACCGCATGTTGGCCCGCAATGGCCTCAGGGTTATGCGCCGCGGCCGCCGGCCGGGCCTCGCGGCGCTGTTAAGACTCTTGCGCATAGCTCCCGTCTCGCTGACCGAGGACGATATTACCTTTATGATTTCCCCGCGCATCAACGCGGCATCGCGCATGGACAGCCCTGCTCTGGCGGCGCAGATGCTCGCCGCCGCGACCGCCGAAGAGGGCGCGGTTTTTGCGGCGCAGCTTAACCGCATCAACGACGAACGCAAAGGATTGGTGGCGTCGACGGTGCGCGAGGTCAATAAGCATGTTGCTGAGATGGATTTAGAAAAAAGCCCGCTCATCGTGATGGGTAATCCGAAGTGGCGGCCGGGGATTTTGGGGCTGGTCGCCGGCAAACTGGTCGAGGCGCATAGCAAGACGGTTTTTTTGTGGGGGCGCGAGGGCGGCGACATCATACGCGGCAGCTGCCGCGCCGCGCCCGGCGTAAATGTTGTCGAGGTCATGGCCGCCGCAGCGGGCGCGTTCGAACATTTTGGCGGGCACGCGGCTTCCGGCGGTTTTGAGCTTGCGCAAGAGCATGTGCACGAGCTGCCTGCTAGGCTCGCCGTAGCTTTTGCGGAGGTGGCCGCGGCTCTCCCACCTACTCAAGAAGTGGCGATTGACCGCGAGCTCGAGCTGGAGGAGCTCGGCAACGCGCATCGCGACCTGCAAAAGCTTGCGCCGTTCGGCGTCGGCAATACAAAACCGCTTTTTATCTTCCCCAATGTGTCGGTCGGCGCGGTGCGCACCTTCGGCAAAACAAAAAATCATCTCGGCCTTACCCTTTCGCGCGGAACCGCGCGCACAGAGGGGATAGCGTTCTTTTCCGGCGCGGATTCATTCAACAAAAAAATCGCGCAAGGCGACCGCGCTGATATCATAGGCCATGTCGAATCAGACTGGCGCGGAGCGCCCCGCGTACGCGTCATCGACATACTCTAAAAATATTCAATATAAGTAACGGTCGTGAGGTAGTTTGGATATTTGTGCAAAGAAAAAAATCCGGCGCTTGGCCGGATTAGAACACTTTGGTGGTAATTTCTCCACCAGGAGATTCTGGGATACATAGTCCCACTGCTATGCCGACTATATAAGCCAACTGAGCTGTCTTGCCACGTTCGGCTCTTTTTATTGCCACCGGAAGCTCTGCGTGAAGTTGTTCGACTAGTTGGTCTTGGTCGCACGTTTTGAGAGTGACATTTCTGGGGATTCTAGAAGTGCGCTTTCTTCGAACACCTCCCCGTCGGAAAGAAAACTCAAGGGCTTTGCCGTTGCGAATTAAAACTCTGTCAAGTCGGTGCATGGATGCTCCTAGGGTAGGTTTCAATCTGCCAGCACTCTACTGAACCTTGAGATATACTGCAAGGCATGACTTCTGACGGAAAGATTTTGATTTTTACGGACGGGGCGAGCAAGGGGAACCCGGGTCCGGGAGGGTGGGCGGCTATCGTTGTGTCAAAGGAGCGCGTCGTCGAGTTGGGGGGAAGGGAGAAGCACACCACCAACAACCGCATGGAGCTGCGCGCCGCGATAGAGGGCTTGCGCGCCTGCAACACACAGCCCGCCGGAGAGCGCATCGTCTACACCGACTCCTCCTATGTCATCAACGGCATCACCAAGTGGGTGCACGGGTGGAAAAAGAACGGCTGGAAGACGAAAGAAAAGAAAAGCGTCATCAATCAGGATTTGTGGCAGGCGCTCGACGCCACTGCCGGTGCAAGCGGGAGCGAAATAATCTGGCAGTATGTCGGCGGACACGTCGGCATTGCCGGCAACGAGCGCGTGGACGCCATTGCGTCGGACTTTGCGGACGATAAAAAGGTTGTTTTGTACCACGGCGGCATGGAGTCTTACGGCATCGACGTTTCGAGCCTCGAGGTGGACGCGCTTAAAGCAAAAGCGAAGTCATCGACCAACACGCGCTCCAAAGCAAAGGCGTACTCGTATATAAGTAGAGTGGACGGCAAAATAATGACGCACAAAACGTGGAGCGAGTGTCAGGAGCGGGTGCGCGGTCGTTCGGCAAAGTTTAAAAAAGCGCTCTCGCCGAATGAAGAAAAGGAAATCATCGCCGAGTTTTCAAAAAAATAATTTATCATGCCGCGCTGCAGCGCCTTATTTTTATTTTTACTGATAGGTATCGCGCTCGGCGCGCGCGGTTGGTTTGCGTTCGCCGCGGTGGAGCCGGAACTTTTGCAGTTTACGGGCAGCACGGCGGTGGTGGAGGGTACGGTCGCCGATGACGCGGATGTCCGCGCCACATCGGTGCGCGTCACGGTCGACGTCAAAACCATAAATGAAGCCATAGCTTACGGCAAGGTTTTGGCGGTTCTTCCGCCCGATACCAAACTGCAGTATGGCGACACGGTGTCGGTTCGCGGCGCGCTCGAAGAGCCGCAATCGTTTCAAACAAATACCGGCCGTACCTTCGACTACCCCGGATACTTGCGGGCGCGCGGTATCTCCGCGGTGATGCAACACGCGAAAATACAAAATACTAAAGAGGGAACACCGGGAATCTTGCGCGCGCTCTTTGTACTCAAACACTCGTTCGAACAGGCGCTGGAGCGCGTGATACGCGAGCCGATGGTGTCGCTGATGGAAGGATTTTTGCTCGGCGAGAAGTCCGGCTTGCCCGACAGCCTGACGCAGGCGTTTGTCATCGCGGGTCTTATCCATGTGGTGGTGCTCTCCGGCTACAACATCGGCGTGGTGTCGGAGTGGACGCTACGCTTCTTCGCCCTGTTTTTGCGCCGCCGCGTCGCGCTTACTGCTACGGGGGTGGTCATAGTACTTTTTGCGCTGATGGCCGGAGGCGGTATGGCGACCATACGCGCCATGCTCATGGGGCTTATTGCGATACTCGGGCGGTATCTGAAGCGGCCGGCGCTCGCGCTGAGGAGCCTTTGTGTGGCGGTACTGATGATGCTCCTGTGGAACCCTCTGGTTGTGTTTGATGCCGGATTTGTGCTGAGTGTTTTGGCGACGCTCGGGATTATTATGCTGGGGAACTGGGTCGAGTCGTGGTTGGGGTGGTTAAAAGAGGGGATACTGCGCTCCACCGCCGCAACCACCATGGCCGCGCAGCTCTTTGTTTTGCCGGCTTTGTTGTATTACACCGGCGTTCTATCGTTTGTATCACTGCCTGCAAATGTTGTTTTTCTGCCGTTTGTCCCGCTCGCGATGCTTCTGGGATTTGTCGCCGGTCTGCTGGCGCTTATTCATCCGTTTCTCGCGCTTATACCGGCGCTTGCCGCAGACGCGCTCCTGCGCGCGATGATATGGTTTGCCGAAGTTGCCGCATCACTGCCGCAGGCGAGCACAATAGTGCCCGCGTTCCCCGCGTGGATGGCGGTCATACTCTATATACCGCTGTGCGCGTGGGCTATCGCGCGCTATCGGCAAACCGCCGCTCCAACACCGACCAATTAAGATTTTTGAAGAAGGCGTCGATGTATTTGTCTTTGCCGGTCGTGCCGTAGTCTGCCAAGTAGGCGTGCTCCCACACGTCGAGCGCGAGGATGATAGGGAGCGCAACAAAGTGCCCCTGGTGTTGTTCGCCGGAAAAGCCGGTCAGAAATTGCTTGGCGGCCGGGTCCCAATATAATATCGCCCACCCCGGTCCGCGCATCATGGCGATCGCGCGGAACATCGCGATAAAGTACTCGAGTTTGTGGTATTCCGCTTCGATTTGCTTCGCAAAATTTCCACCTGTTGTGAGGGAAGTCTGACTTCCTTCAAATTGCGCGAAGTACAGCTCGTGCAGGCGCATGCCGCCGAACTCGAACGAGCGGCGGCGGATCAGCTCGGAAAGCGCGTGCGCATTCTTTTCCGAATCTTTTGCGTATTCCGACAAAAGCCCCGAGATGGCGTTAAAATTTTTGACATAACCGGCATAGAGGCCGAGATGCGCGTCGACGGAGGCTTTAGAAATGCCGTCGAGCTCCGGTATATCGAACTTTTTTTCCTGATATTGCATACTTGCCAGTATAGCATTATGTGATACTCTGATGGCAGAAGTGAGTCCTGTTAATCCCTGGGGAGGGAAAACATGAAAACGTTTTGGAAGGTTCTTGGTACTGCGGCTGTTCTGTCCGCAGTGGCAGTGGCCGTGATGACCGCTCCTAAGCGGCCCGCGCCGCCGAAGCCGGAGCTGGTGACCATCGAGCTCAATTTTGGTAAGCACAGGTTAACTGTCACCGGCACGCCGGTCGAGCGCTTCGACGACCAGCCGCAGACGGTCAACAGGATCATCAAGGCCGATCTCGAGGTTCACTAGTTTTTACGGGTACACTATTTATGTGTACCCGTTTTCTTTTTCTAAACACACGGCCGCGTTTTATATAACCTTCGCACTCACTATTTTTTGCGCCGGCGTGTGGAGCATCGTGCTCGGGCCGTATGTTTACGGCACCGACGGCAAGGGTCTGCCGTCGGCCGCCGTGCAGGCAATAGAGCAGAGCTCGAGCCTTTCGCGTGTCTCGATATTGCTCGCGACAGAACAAAGTCCGCTCCAACCGCGTAGCAAAACTTCCGGCTGTACCATTGTCGGTCCGTTGCCGGACCGCGCGTGCACGCCCGGTTCGGTATTTGCCGGCGCGACAGTCGGGAGTATTTGCGTCTCCGGGTATAGTAAGAGTGTGCGCAGTGTAAGCACCAAGCTCCGCAAACAACTTTTTGCCGCATACGGCATAGCGTATCCGCCGGCGACCGGCGCCTACGAGCTCGACCACCTTATACCGCTCGCGCTCGGCGGTGACAACTCCGCGGCGAACCTATTCCCCGAAGCAGCGCAGCCAAAGCCGGGGTTTAAAGAAAAAGATGTTGTGGAGGTTTATCTTCAGGAACAGGTATGCGCCGGCAAAATTGACCTCGCCGCGGCGCAAAGACAAGTAGCGGCCGATTGGATCGCCGTGTACAACGCGCTCGACAAAAACGATGTCTCCCGCATCAGGCAAAAATATACAAACTGGGCGAATTAAATGAGGCCGGCCTTTTTGAGAGTTTTGTAGGCGCCGTTTTTGGCTATCGTGCGCAGGCCCTGCGTGGAAACAGTAATAGTGACCGTGCGGTTAAGCTCCGGAACAAAGATACGCTTTTTCTGCAGGTTGACCTGCTTGCGGACCTTGCCGGTCGGGTTGAACTTGGTCGCGCGGATGCGGTTAGAATAGCCGCCGCCGACGATCGAGGTCTTTTTAGTTATTGCGCAAGATTTTGCCATAGGAACAAGTACAATATCACAACACGTACAACAAGTACAAGTGCTCACGAAAACTCATTGAGCCGGTTGTCCTAGTTGTATTTATTGTTCTAGTATATAGGTATGCAAATAGACATCATCTTCGGACTCGTCGTGCTTATCTTCTCCGTTATCCTCCACGAGGTGGCGCACGGCCACATGGCAAACTGGCTCGGCGACCCGACCGCGCGCTTGGCAGGGAGGCTCACGCTCAACCCGATGCGCCACATCGACCCGCTCGGTTCCGTTATTTTGCCGGCGCTCCTTTTGCTGACGCACGCGCCGATACTGATAGGCTACGCCAAGCCGGTGCCGTACAATCCGTACAACTTGCGCGGCAAGTACGGCGAGGGCATGGTTGCTTTTGCCGGCCCCGGTACCAACATCTTGCTCGCGCTCATCTTCGGGTTTCTTATCCGGTTTTCCGGCGCCCAGCTGGGGCCTGACCTTATATCGGCGTTTGCCATCATTGTCTACGTCAACATATTGTTGGCGCTCTTTAACCTCCTGCCGATACCGCCGTTGGACGGCTCGAAAGTGCTTTCGACTATCCTCGGTATGATATCGCCGGCGCTCGAGAGGGGATACGACACCTTCCGGCTCAACTTTGAGCGCCTGGGCATCTTCTCCGGCACGCTCCTTATATTGATGATTTTCTACTTTCTCTCCCCGTACTTCTCGGTATTTCTGTTTAAACTGTTTACCCTTTTGACAGGGGCGTCTTTGTAAACCAGTACAATAAATACAACGAGAACAACGAGAACAACAATTTGCTTTTATTGTACTTGTCGTGTATCGTACTTGTCGTTCCGGTTAATTACATGTCCCGTATATCTCAACTCGTCCGCAAAGGACGCACACAGCGTCCAAACAAGACCAAGTCGCCTGCATTGGCGCGCGGATTCAACACGCTCAAAAACCGCCCGGTCTTCTACCCGTCGCCGTTCAAGCGCGGGGTGTGCACCAAGGTGACGACCACCACGCCTAGGAAGCCGAACTCCGCCATCCGCAAAATCGCGCGCGTGCGCCTTACCAACGGCATGGAGGTTACCGCCTACATCCCCGGCGAGGGTCACAACCTGCAGGAGCACTCGGTGGTTATTTTGCGCGCCGGCCGCGTAAAGGACATCAACGTCCGCTATACTATCGTGCGCGGCAAACTCGACGCCGCCGGCCTCGACAAGCGCCGCGTGTCCCGCTCGCGCTACGGCGCCAAGCGTCCGAAAGACGCCAAATAATATATGAGACGACCAGTTAAAAATAGAAATGTCCCGGGTGTCGACCTTAAGTACGGCTCTCACCGCGTGGAAAAGTTCATCAACTCGGTTATGTGGGACGGCAAAAAGTCGACCGCACGCAAGGTTGTTTATGATGCGTTTGAAATAATTAAAGAGAAGGCCAAGGTGGAAAACCCGGTTGAGCTTTTTGAGACCGCTATCCGCAACGTCGGCCCCGCGATGGAAATCCGCTCCCGCCGCGTCGGCGGCGCCAACTACCAGGTGCCGCGCGAGGTGCGCGCCGAGCGCAAGCAGGCACTCGCGTTCCGTTGGATACTCAACGCCGCACGCGGCGGCAAAGGCAAGCCGATGGCGCAAAAACTCGCCGCCGAGCTTATGCTCGCATCCAACAACGAGGGTTCCGCAATCAAGAAAAAAGAAGACACGCTCCGCATGGCCGAGGCCAACAAAGCCTTCGCCCACTTTGCTTGGTAAAAAACAGCAGTTTTGATATACTGACCGCATGACTACTGCGGTATTTGAAAAACGCCTTCGGGCGCTTGAGGAGGAGGTTAAAGAGCTTAAACGTGCGTCTATAAAAAGACCAGTTTTTAGCATTGAAAAGAAACTTCCAGAGGGCGTTCTTGCTGGTTTGCGTGATATGAAAGCCGGCAGAGTACTCGGCTCTTTTTCCTCCGGCAAGGCAATGCGGCGCGCATTTGAGAAATGAAGGCAGAACCAACGGTGCAATATCATCGCGCACTGATGAAAATGCCCACAATGGTACGTGAGGCGGCATATAAACAGGTAGACAAATTGGTGCAGAATTTGCGCCACCCATCGCTTCGAGCCAAAAAATATGATGAAGCGCACGACATCTGGCAAGCCAGAGTCACTGATACGTATCGTTTCTACTTTGTCATTCAGGGTGATACTTACGTCTTGCTCGATATCACCAAGCACCCGAAATAAACTCGCCAAAATCCACCCGGAAATTTACTGGAAGAAAAGTTAAATCTTCAAATCTTGAAATATTCAAATAAATAAGCTATCCTACGGAGTAACGCCTTTGGCGCGTTTTTTTAATCCAATACTATGAATCGCGACTACCCACTCGAAAAGCTGCGCAACTTCGGCATCATTGCGCACATCGACGCCGGCAAGACCACCACGTCTGAGCGCGTTTTGTATTACACCGGCTCCCAGCACAAAATCGGCGAGGTGCACGAGGGCGAGACCACGACCGATTGGATGGAACAGGAGCGCGAGCGTGGCATCACTATTACCGCCGCAGCTATTACCTGTTTTTGGACTAAAACCAACGAGCCGGATAAAAAGGATTTGGCTAAGAAATACCGCTTTAACATCATCGACACCCCCGGACACATCGACTTTACCGTCGAGGTTAAACGCTCCATGCGCGTGCTCGACGGCGCGGTGGTTGTGTTTGACGGCGTCGCCGGCGTCGAACCGCAGTCGGAGACAAACTGGCGCTACGCCGACGAGGCCAACGTGCCGCGCGTCTGTTTTATCAACAAGATGGACCGCATGGGCGCCAATTTTGAAAAGTCGTACGCATCAATCCTCGACCGCCTGACCAAGCACGCGGTGCGCATGCAGTTGCCGATAGGCGCCGAGGCGCAGTTTGACGGCGTCGTCGACCTTTTGACGATGAAGGCCTACAAATTTGAAGGGGAGATGGGTTCGTTGGTGACCGAATACGAAATCCCGGAAAATCTGAAGGCGGACGCGGACAAGTATCACGCCGAGCTGGTGGAAAAGATCGTCGAGCACGACGACGCGCTGATGACCTCGTACCTCGACGGCAAACAGCCGACGATGGAGGAGCTTAAAGCGACGTTGCGCAAGGCCGTTATAGCCAACAAAATCTTCCCCGTCTACACGGGCTCCGCTCTTAAAAACAAGGGCGTACAGCTGGTGCTCGACGCGGTTGTCGACCTCCTGCCGTCGCCTCTGGATATGCCGCCTATTAAAGGAATCAACCCGAACACAGGCGAGGAGGTAACGCGCCATGCGGACGACTCCGAGCCTTTTACCGCGCTCGCGTTTAAACTCCAAGCGGACCCGTTTGTCGGACAGCTGACCTTCTTCCGCGTCTACTCGGGCACGGTGGAGGCCGGCTCGTATTTGTACAACTCGACCACCGGCTCTAAAGAGCGCCTCGGCCGCATCGTGCGCCTGCAGGCCAACCAGCGCGAGGAGGTAAAAAAAGTTTTTGCCGGCGAAATTGCCGCCGCGGTGGGGCTTAAAGACACGCGCACCAGCCATACACTGTGCGATGAGGCAAACCCGATACAGCTCGAGCAGATTAAATTCCCCGAGCCGGTTATCTCGCTGCGCATCGAACCAAAGACCAAGGCCGACCAAGAAAAGATGGGTATGGCGATGAAAAAATTGGCGGATGAGGACCCTACGTTTAAAGTATCGACCGACCCGGAAACCATGGAGACGCTTATCGCCGGCATGGGCGAGCTGCACCTGGAAATCCTCGTTGACCGCATGAAGCGCGAGTTCGGCGTCGAGGCCAACGTCGGCAAACCGCAGGTTGCCTACCGCGAGACCATCACGCAGGCCGCCGAGGCGGAAGGGAAGTACATCAAGCAAACGGGAGGCAAGGGCCAGTACGGCCACGTGCGCCTGCGCCTGAAGCCGCTGGAGCCGGTGAACCCCGACAAAAAAATCAGCAAGAACGTCACGCGAGAAGATCACTTTGAGTTCATCAACTCTATCAAGGGCGGCGTCGTCCCCAACGAGTTTATCGGCCCGGTGGAAAAGGGCGTGCGCGAGGCGATGGAGCGCGGCTTTGTGGCCGGCTTTAAAATGGTGGACATTTCCGTCGAGCTCTACGACGGTTCCTATCACGACGTCGACTCATCTGAAATCGCGTTCAAAATAGCGGCATCGATGGGCTTCCAGGAGGCTGCACGCCAGGCCAAGGCAGTTTTGCTTGAGCCGATTATGAAAGTCGAGGTAGTGACGCCGGAAAAGTTCATGGGTGACATCACCGGCTCGCTGAACTCCAAGCGCGGACAGATAGAAGGCATGGAGGAGCGCGGCCTCGCCCGCGCGGTCAAAGCCAAGGTGCCGCTGTCGGAAATGTTCGGCTACACCACGGCGCTGCGCTCTATGACCGAGGGTCGCGCATCATTTACCATGGAATTCGACCACTACGAAATAGTGCCGCCCAACGTCGCGGCAACTATCATTGCGGGGAGGAAATAGCCTAGCCTGTAAGGCTTTCTGCGTTCATACGTCCTAAAAACTGCAGGGTGTTATATACTGTTACTAGGGCTTTAATAGTCTTAACTCCGGGCGTATTTATCATATGAAAAAGTATTTATTGACGGGTGCCGGCATATTGTTCGGCCTTTCGCTTACCTTTTCTGTCGTAGCTCCGGCGCAGGCGGCCGCGCTTACCTCGGCGCAAGTGCAGGCAATCGTCGGGCTTTTGCAGTCATTCGGCGCCGATGCTTCAATCATTGCTAATGTTCAGTCGACGCTTATGGGACCCGGGCAGTTGGGCGGGTCTTCGGTAAATCCTACTACTTATACAACCCAACCCGCTACAGCTAGCCGCATTTGTCCGCAGATAATCCGCACCATCGGCCAAGGAGACAGCGGCTCCGATGTAAGCGACCTGCAGGGATATCTCGGCGTGTCGCAAACAGGCTACTTCGGCCCCATGACCGCGCGGGCGGTCGCCTCGTTCCAAGCTGAAGAGGGGCTCTCGCAGGTCGGCATCGTCGGCCCGCAGACCCGCGCCGCTTTCGCGCGCCGCTGCGGCGGTGGTGGCAGCAACAACGCCGGATTCTCCGCCTCGCCGACTTACGGGAGCGCTCCGCTCTCTGTCACGTTTACCATCACCGCGGAAGCGGGGGAGTATACTGTCGAGTTCGGCGATGGACAAAGTACGGCCGTGACGATGCCCGCGGTTCAATGCTTTAGGGCGCCGTGCAATACCCAGACGACCAAATATCATACCTATACCTCCGCCGGCACTTACACCGCACGGCTTATGTATCAGCCGCCGTTCTACTGCCCGCCGGGCGCCATGTGTCCGCAGATGATGCCCGCGCCGAAACAGGTCGGCACCGTGACGGTTACTGTCAAAGACGGTACTACAGCAACCCAGGCCTTCTCCGCCTCGCCGACATCCGGCGCGGCACCGCTTACAGTGTATTTTGGTTACAAAACGAAGACTGGTGATTCGGGTCAATATTCTATTGAATTCGGCGATGGTACGAGCGCGCAGATGCAACCAGATATGTCGATGGGATTTTGTGGCGAAACACTTGATCCTATATGCTTTAAAAGGTTTAACGCATCGCACACATATACTACAAACGGCACCTATACCGCGAAACTTACAACCCAAGGGCCATCAATCTGCAGTAATGGAATTTGTACGGCTGATATTGTAACGAAAGTTCTTGGCACTGCAACGATTACCGTCACCGGCGGCACCAGCGGCGGCGTGCCGTCGATAAACGGCCTCGACGCGCCGACCTCGCTCTCTGCAGGACAAACAGGCACATGGACTGTGCGCGCGTCGGCTCCATCGGGTACGCAACTCAGTTACTACGTTCGATGGGGGGACGAACCCAGCTACGCCTACTCGTCTTTGCAAGATCTAATCCAAACATCCGCCACTTTCACGCACGCGTACCAAAACGCCGGCACTTACAACCCGACTTTCACCGTTTCCAATAGCAACGGCTCGGTGCAAACGAGTGCGTCTGTTGTGGTAAGCAATAACACGCAAGCCGTTTCCTTCTCCGCCTCGCCTACATCGGGCACAGCGCCGCTTGCGGTCGTCTTTAGGTCAAACACCAACGGCACCGTCGACTTTGGCGATGGCACGAGCGACCAAATGTCGGTGAGCTGCATTAATTACGCTAACTCCGGCGGTAGCTCGGGAAATTGCACCACCTTGGGTAATTACTACGCAGGCCACACCTACACCTCCGCCGGCACCTACACCGCGACGCTCAAAAGAACAACGACCAATACTTGTACATCGACACTAGGAACCAGTTGTGCGGCATGGACTGAAATGACGGAGGTAATCGGCACGGTGACTATTACGGTCACCGGCGGCACAGTGAGCACCACCTTCTCCGCCTCGCCGACCTCGGGCTGGGCGCCGCTCGGTGTTGTATTCACAACCAACGTATCGGGCGCGTTAATCGATTTCGGCGACGGCACCTCCGGCAAGGTATCCTCCGATTGCGCCACCGGTCTCGGAGGTTCTACCAACTGCAATACCGGCTCGTACTTTGCCAGCCACACCTACACCCAGAACGGCACCTACACCGCGACTATAAAAAGGATTATAGGCGTGCGTGAGATATTCGGCGGAGGAGACACAAATATATACGAGACCATAGGCACGGTGACTATTAATGTTATGACCGGGTGGTTATAGCGGGCGGGGTTGCGTAATTTTTGAGTTTTGTTACTATTGGTCGCAATACACAGTGGCGTGCTTTTCTGTGTCCGTGCGTTGATAAAAGAGTTAATTATTAGTTCGTAAGCAAAATTATTTATGGCAACATTTGAACGTGCTAAGCCGCACATGAACGTCGGCACCATCGGCCACGTCGACCACGGCAAGACGACGCTCACCGCGTCTATCCTCCACGTGCTTGATATGGCAAAGGCGCAGGGCTACGGCGCGCGAGTCGAGGGTGTCGACGGCATCGACAACGCTCCCGAGGAAAAGGCGCGCGGTATTACCATTGCGCTCCACCACAGCGAGTACGAGACTCCTAACCGCCACTACGCGCACATCGACGCGCCGGGCCACGCCGACTATATTAAAAACATGATCACCGGTGCCGCCCAAATGGACGGCGCGGTTCTCGTTGTCGCCGCCACTGACGGCGCGATGCCCCAGACCCGCGAGCACATCCTGCTCGCCCGCCAAGTCGGCGTGCCGAAGATAATCGTATTCCTCAACAAAGTAGACATGGTTGACGACAAAGACCTCGTCGACCTCGTCGAGGAGGAGGTAAAGGAGCTCCTGGTAAAGCAGGGCTATACCGACGCTCCGGTCATCCGCGGCTCGGGATTGAAGGCCTTGGAAGCTAAGAGCCTTGACGATGAGTGGGCCAAGAAAGTGCTTGAGCTCGTTAATACCATGGACAGCTACCTGCCGATGCCGGTACGCGAGCTCGACAAGCCGTTCCTCATGCCGGTAGAAGACATCTTCTCAATCGAAGGTCGCGGCACCGTCGTTACCGGACGCATCGAGCGCGGTATCGTCAAAGTAGGCGAGGAAATCGAGATAGTCGGTCTTGAACCGACAACCAAAACGACTGTTACGGGCATCGAAATGTTTAACAAGCAGCTGCAGGAGGGTCAGGCAGGCGACAACGCCGGCGTCCTCTTGCGCGGTACCGCCAAAGACGGCGTTCACCGCGGCCAGGTGCTCGCTAAACCGGGCTCCGTAAACCCGCACACCGAGTTTGAGGGCGAGGTATACGTGCTCAACAAAGACGAGGGCGGCCGACACACGCCGTTCTTTTCCGGATACAAGCCGCAGTTTTACGTCCGCACCACGGACGTGACCGGCGAAGTAACGCTTGCCGCAGGCACTGAAATGGTCATGCCGGGCGACACGGTGACCTTTAAGGTCAAGCTCGTAGCGCCGGTGGCGCTCGAGGCGCAGACACGCTTTGCAGTCCGCGAGGGCGGCAAAACTGTCGGTGCAGGTGTTGTCACAAAAATAATCGCCTAAGCAGTTAGTAGATTGCAGGGCTTGCCCTGGGAACTACACAATAAAATGACAACAAAAGAAACTAAGAAGCCCGCAGCTAAGCCCCGCGCTAAAAAAGCGGCGGTCGCTGCGCCGCAGAAGCTGCGCATCAAGGTGCGCGCGTACGAGCACAAGGTGCTCGACGCGTCGGTCAAGCAAATCCTCGACACCGCACTCAAGTACGATGCCAAGGTTGCCGGACCTATCCCGCTGCCGACCGAAATTAAAAAGTACACGGTCAACCGCTCGACCTTCATCTACAAAGATGCGCGCGAGCAGTTTGAGATGCGCATCCACAAGCGCGTCATCGACATCCTCGACCCGTCTCCGAAAGTCATCGAGGCGCTGACCAATCTTTCTCTGCCCTCGGGAGTCACAATCGATGTAAAGATGGTGTAAATCAAAGAAATATAAAAGAAAAAACCGCCCTTGCAAGGGCGGTTTTTTCGTTCTAGTGTAAGGGCAGATAAACTTGTTTACCAGAGGGAGGAGAGTATGAGCATTACGGTTGCCGGTATTGTTGATGGTCCGTACCAGGCGTTGGAAGTTCTCCAAAACCGTACGGTCTTCGTCAAGATCAATGCAGAAAAGAACCGCGAACTCACGGATCTTATTCTTAAGAAAGGCGGTTGGAGCGACAAGTTCAAGCTGTTGAAGTTCTACGATACAGCCAAGTCGTTTCCGGCGCTCTATGAAACCGCGCTTTCGCAGCAAGAGGCGGAAGCTCTGCTCAAGGCACTCATCGAAGAGACGAAGACTGCTCACTTCACTTGCTGCGAGGATCTTTATAACGCCTACTTTGAGCACCTTGCCGTTTCGCCAGCAGACAAGGCTTTGCTTGCCGAACGCTTTAAGGAGGGGCAGATTCAAGCGTACGCTATTGACTAACGGCCCGATAACCTCGGGCTTTTTTCTTGCATATTAGGGTGGGGCTGATAGGCTGGAGCGAATCTGTTCTTTTGAGGGAGATCGCTCATGCGGCTGCGGATAGGTCCGCTCGACGTCTCCTTCAATTGGAGGGGGCGGGAGTACAACGAGATAGAAGAGATGCTAAAGCGTAACGAACGTTCACGCGAGCACTACGGCGCGCTGTACCAGGACTTCCGCGGCCAAATCGATGGCGAGATATTTTTGGGCAACATGACCGAAGAGCGCGCCGCAGCTCTGCCGCTGCACACCCTCCGCCCCAACGGGCTGGCACATGATATCCGGGTCGGACTCCCCAAGAACGTCACCGGGGTTTCCGAGTTTGGCTATTTTGTGCAGACGCGGGAGCTGGCCTCGCTTGGCATCCGCTACAAGTTCTAAAACCGCTCGCAAGGGCGGTTTTTTCATGATATTTTAAAAACGTCGGCTCATGGTTGGTCCGACAATGGTTGAGGCTTCCAACCTCGACCGGGGCGGCGTAGCTTACGACTGCGCCGCCTTTTTTCTTGCATAAAATAAAGAGAGTATGAACAGTTGTCCTATAGGAAATTTATTCATACGGGGGTAAGCTAGATATATGGGGGAGATAGAAAAAGCGGTAAGGGTGCGGATTCGCAAAACCAAAATCAATAAGGCGGTTATTACTACCCTCGCCGTCACTGGCGGGCTTGCTGTAGCCTTAATCGCACCAAATGTACTCGGTGCGCTAGGAAAACTTGGTCTTATAAATCCTCGCCAAAAACGCCAGGGAGTAGAGAAGTCTTTGAGTCGCCTTATTCGTTATGGTTACGTGACTCTAGAAGACAGCGTCAAAGGAAAACGGGTACTCCTTACTGAAAAAGGGGAACGGTATGCGGCGATGCTAGGGGAAGGAAAATTGGTTCCTAAAAAACCGAAACGTTGGGACAAAAAATGGCGCATGCTTATTTTTGATATACCGGAATCTCGCCGGCGCGTACGCAGCCAAATCCGCGCATCACTCATAAATATGGGCTTCTACAGATTGCAGGACAGTGTGTGGGTGTATCCGTATGATGCAGAAGATTTAGTCACGTTGCTTAAGGCGGATTTCAAAATTGGCAAAGATGTTTTGTATGTAGTCGCCGACGCCATTGAGTATGACCTTCCGCTCCGGAAACATTTTTGTCTCTAAACGACCGCGTATGATTAGTTATCCTATAGGACTTTTATTCATACGGTTTTGTAAGGGCGGTTTTTTTGTGATAGGGTAGCGGCAGAAGCTAAAGTCAGGAGGATTTGATGGCAAAACAAAGCGGCAAACCACGGCCCGGTTGGCTTAAGCGCGATGGTGAATTTGCCCGGTGGTTGCGGCGACCGCAACGCCCCGGACCCATCTTAAGTCCTTATATTGTCGAGGCGCGGCCGACGCCGCGCCCTTGGTGGAATAGAGCCATGCGCAGCGGTCGCCGGCTCGGCTACTAATATTTTTTACCTGGTTTACTGTAAGGCCCGAGCAATCGGGCCTTTTTCTTGCATAAAAAACGACCCTGATATATAGTCTTTGGGACTCTCTAGACATAGGGTTGTCCATGTCCCGGAGCCTTTTGGCTCACGCAGGGGGACCAATAGAAACCATGAAATTTATCCTTGGAACAAAGGGCAAAATGACGACTGTATATACCGCGGAGGGTATGGCCTTTGCCGCGACCGTCATAAACGCGACGCCCAACCTCGTTACGCAGATTAAAACCGCGGAAAAGGAGGGTTATGCCGCCATGCAGGTCGGCGCCGGCGATACGACGAACAAGCATGTTAATAAGGCACAACTCGGCCATACCAATGGCAAAGCGCTCAAGGTCTTCCGCGAGATGCGCCAGCGCCCCGCGACGCGCGGCGGCACGCCGGACACCACTTTCCCCGAGGTTGGCTCGACCATCGACGTTTCTGTTTTTGCGGTCGGCGACAAAGTCACCGTTTCCGCAATCTCCAAAGGGCGCGGCTTCCAGGGCGTAGTTAAGCGCCACGGCTTCCACGGCGGTCCGCGCTCGCACGGCCAAAAGCACTCCGAGCGCTCTCCGGGCTCTATCGGCGGCGGCGGAGGCCGCGCGGGAGGCCGCGTCGCCAAAGGTATGCGCATGGCCGGCCGCATGGGCCAAGAGCGCGTGTCGGTGCGCAACCTGTCGGTCTTGCAGGTGCATCCGGAGACCCACGAATTAGTGATAAGCGGAGCAGTTCCCGGACGGAAGGGGACAGTGGTGGAAATTCGTGGGTAAAATATATGGAATCTAAACTTTACAACATGAAGGGTGAGTCGGTGGGGAAGTTCGACGCGCCTGAAAATATTTTCGGCCTGCGGTGGAACGCCGACTTGGTGCATCAGGTTGTGCTTGCCATGCAGGCCAACGCGCGCCCGAACGTCGCCCATACCAAAGACCGCGGCGAGGTGCGCGGCGGCGGCAAAAAACCTTGGCAGCAGAAGGGCACCGGACGCGCCCGCCACGGCTCCAGCCGCTCGCCTATCTGGAAGGGCGGCGGCGTGACCCACGGCCCGCGCAATGACAAAATCTACGCGCAGAAGATAAACCGCACCATGTCGGCCAAGGCCCTTTTGACCGTGCTCTCGCGCAAGTATAAAGACGGCGAGGTTATCTTTGTCGACCAGATCGAGATGCAGGCGCCGAAGGCCTCCGCGGGCAAAGCGGTCCTTGCGGCGTTGGGCAAAAACTTTTCCGGATTTACAAAGAAAAAAAACGCCGCGCTCATCGCGCTCCCGTCGCGCAATGTCGCAACCATCAAATCCTTCAGCAACTTCGGCAACATTTCCGTCGAGGAGGCGCGCAACCTTAACCCGCTCTCCGTACTCTCCGCCAAATATCTCGTGATTGCGTCGCCGAAAGATGTTGTCGAGATGCTCGGCAAGAAGTCGGCGATTAAATCCACCGACGCCGCTCAGGATAAATAATTTATGACAAAACACTCCGGACACATCATCATATCGCCGCGCGTCACCGAAAAGGGCGCCTACCTCGCCGAGGCCGGCGCGTACGCTTTTAATGTTGCTAAAAACGCGAACAAAAAAACGATTGCCGCCGCGATTAAAGAAATCTACAAAGTCTCCCCGCGCAAAGTGACCTTGCTCGCCGTACCGCGCAAGCGCGTCATGACCCGCGGCACCAACCGCATGGGTACGACCGCCGGCGGCAAAAAGGCATATGTCTTCCTCAAAAAGGGCGACAAGATTGAGCTCGCATAACATTTAAATTTTCAAATATGAAAAGTTACAAACCTTACACAGACTCCCGCCGGCACATGACCACCGTTACCTTTAAGGGTAAGGTCACCACTAATGAGCCGCACAAGGCGCTGACAAAGGGCGGCAAGCGCGACTTCGGCCGCAACAACGCCGGCCGCATTACGGTGCGCCACAAGGGCGGCGGACACAAGCGCCTCTTCCGCGACGTCGACTTTGATTACAAAAAAATGGTTCCTGCCGTGGTGGAGACCGTGGAGTACGACCCGAACCGCTCCGGCTTTATCGGTCTTTTGCTCTACAAAGACGGCTCTCGTCGCTACGCGCTTTTGCCGCAGTCGGTCAAGGTCGGCACGGCAATCGAGACATCCCTAAACGCCGCCGCAACGCCGGGCAACCGCATGCCGCTTAAAAATGTTCCAATCGGCGCGTTTGTCTACAATGTCGAAATAAAACCGGGCAACGGCGGCAAGCTCGCGCGCTCGGCCGGCACCTCTATCGAGCTTATCGCGCGCGACCAAGGATATGCCGACCTTAAGATGCCAAGCAGCGAAATCCGCAAAGTGCAGGAGACCTGCTGGGCGACCATCGGCGAAGTTTCAAACGATGAGCACCATCTGCGCACTATCGGCAAGGCTGGCCGCAGCCGCTGGCTGGGTATCCGCCCGACGGTACGCGGTACCGCGATGAACCCGGTAGACCACCCGCACGGCGGCGGAGAGGGCCGCCAGGGCAGGGGGCTGCGCCGCGCCAAGTCGGCATGGGGCAAGCCGACCGGCAAGGGCCAAAAAACCCGCACGCCGAAAAAGTACTCCAACTATTTGATAGTATCTCGACGTAAGGTAGGAAAGCGCGGACAGAAGCAATAAAATAACTCAGTAGTTAACTCCGTAATAAAAAAACGCCCCGGATTCCGGGGCGTTTGCGTTTTAGACCCTTTCGCCCGGACCGCCGGACTGCATTCTCTCTTGCAACGGCGTTAACGGCTTTTTCGGATCAGCCTGATGTGCAAAGAATTTATCTTTCAGTACCCTTTCGCTAGCCGGCTCGGGGACCTTGCGGAATTCGCAGACCATACAGACCACCGTGTCGGGGACATGCTCAAACCCTTTCTCCTGCTCCCACGCAGGGAGCACTGTTTTGAAGAAGTGGTCGTCGCTGTCTGCCGGTAGATGGGCCTCGGGCATCGACTGCCCCTGTTTGAACTTAAAACTGTAGTTATGGCTACGCAGATTCATGAACTCTCTCCTTCGGTTGTCGTCTGACGCCACTATGCCACAAGGGCCTGTTTTTACAAGGCGGGTTGCACTTGTAATGGCTTTGCGGTACATTATGTGCAATCCCGTGTCGCAAGGCTTAGGCGCTCTTCTGCCTATTGCGGACAGGGGAATTTATATTGGATTATGGCTCGATCACTTAAAAAAGGACCCTACGTCGACGCAAAGCTCCTCAAGAAAATTGAGGGCAAAAAGCCTCAGACCGCTGAGCTTATTAAGACGTGGGCGCGCCGCTCGCAGATTGCTCCAGAAATGGTCGGCTTTAAGTTCGGCGTCCACAACGGTAAGACCCATATCGAGGTGCTGGTAAGCGAGGATATGGTTGGTCACCGCCTGGGCGAGTTTAGCCCGACCAAGAAGTTCGTCCGTCACGGAGGTAAGATGCAAAAGGAGATGGAGACAAAGGCCAAGGAGGCTGAAATTGCGTCCGCGCAGGCCGCCAAGGCCGCCGCTGATGCCGCCGGCGCCAAAAAGGCCGCCGCACCCGTCAAGTAATATAAATATATGACCGCTTCAACCGCTACACTTTCAAACTATCGCCAAGCGCCACGCAAGGTCCGGCTCATTGCCGACCTCGTACGCGGCAAGTCGGTACAGCACGCTCTCGCGCTCCTTACCATGCTGCCAAAGCGGGGGAGCGAGCCGATGGCCAAGCTCATCAAGTCGGCCGCCAGCAACGCCAAAGATGTTTCCGCCGCTGATCTGTACATCTCTAAAATAGAGGTCAACGGCGGGATGGTCTTTAAGCGCATGATGCCGCGCGCGCGCGGCAAGGGCGCTCAGATACTCAAGCGCACGAGCCACATCACCCTTTCGCTTGCGCGAAAGGAAAAATCCAAATCACAAGCACCAAAAAACAAACAAGCTCCAAGCGCCAAATCCACAAAATAATTTTATGTCTAAAGTCGTACATCCATTTGCACACCGCCTCGGCATCTTGCGTGATTGGCGCCACCGATGGTTTGCCACCGGCCCCGCTTACCTCGACAATCTCAAGACCGGCGTTTTGCTGCGCGAGTTTTTGTTTAAAGAGCTGCGTGGCATGTACGTCGGCGGCATAGAGCTTGAGCGCGGCAAAGTATTGCGCGTCATCATCAAGACGAGCCGCCCGGGCCTCATCATCGGCCGGAGCGGCGAGGGTTCGACCAAGCTGCGCAACTCTATAGCCAAGTTTTTGGCAAGTAAAAAGCTCGCGGTACCGGAAATTAAGCTCGACATCGAGGAGATACGCAGCCCCGAGAGCAACGCCGCCATCGTTTCGTACATGGTCGCCGAGAGCTTGGAGAAGCGCCTCCCGTTCCGCCGCGTACTCAAGCAGACTATCGAAAAGGTGATGGCCAACCGCGATGTCAAAGGCGTGCGCATCACGCTCTCCGGCATGCTCGGCGGCGGCTCAATGTCGCGCACCGAAACTTTAAAGAAGGGCCGCGTGCCGCTCCAGACTATCCGCGCGGACGTCGACTTCCACAAAGAGCGCGCCAACCTGCCTCTCGGCGTGCTCGGCATCAAGGTGTGGGTGTACAAGGGCGACATCTTCTCTAAAAACGAGAAAAATAAATAATTTATGTTGTTTCCTAAAAAAGTAAAATTCCGTAAGTCGCACACCATGCGCCGCAACCCAAAAAGCCCTAAGCTCGCGACCAGGGGTGTTACTGTTGCGTTCGGCTCGCACGGACTCAAAGCCATCACCGAGGCGCGCGTGCGCTCCAATCAGATAGAGTCCGCCCGCAAGGTTATCGCACGGAACCTCGGCAAGACCGGCAAGCTGTGGGTGCGCATCTTCCCCGACAAGCCGTTTACACAAAAGCCGCCGGAGGTTAAGCTCGGCAAGGGCAAGGGCGACCCGGTAGGCTACGAGGTGCAGGTGTGGCCGGGCCGCGTCCTGTTTGAGGTGGACGGCGTCGGAGATGTCCTTGCTGTCGCCACCCTCAAAAAGGCCGCCGCAAAGCTTCCGCTCAAAGCTAAGGTTGTCGCACGGGCGCATTAAATATTTGAACATTTGAATATTTAAATATATGAAAAAACTTGACCTCAAAACCCACTCCGCCGACGAACTCGCTAAGCTTGCCAATGACAAGCGCGAGGAGCTCCGCGTCTTGCGTTTTAACGTCGCCGGTAGTAAAAACCGTGATGTAAAGCAGTTGAGCAAACTGCGCAAAGAGGTCGCCCGCGCGCTGACACAGCTCACCGCCGTCAAAAAATCCATCGACGTAGCTCAGGATAAATAATTATGGAAAAGACTACTCAAAAAATTCAGAAGAAAGAGCTCCGCGGCAAAGTTGTCTCGGACAAAATGCAAAACACCGCGGTGGTGGCAGTTTCCCGCTACGTCAAACATCCCAAGTACAAAAAGTTTATGAAGAAGACCGCCAAGTTTTCCGCGCACAATCCGGGCAACAAAGCCAAAGAGGGCGACATGGTTACCATCCGCTCGTGCCGGCCGCTTTCCAAAACGAAACACTTTGAAATAGTGTTCGAGAAATAAATATATGATCCAAGACCGCTCACTCGTAGTCGTTGCAGACAATTCCGGCGCCAAAATCGGACGCATTTTCAAAATACCCGGTTCGTCTAAAAAGCGCTACGCGCAGATAGGGGAGCTGGTGGTCTTTTCCGTACAGACCGCCGAGCCGCGCAAAGCGGTCAAGAAAAAGGACGTGCTCATCGGCGTTGTGGTGCGCCAGCACAAGCCGTTCCGCCGCAAAGACGGCAGTTACATACGCTTCGACGAGAACGCGGTAGTCGTGCTCGAAACAGGTGGCAAGGATAAAAAGGAGCCGAAAGCAGGCCGCATCTTCGGCCCTATCCCGCGCGAGTTGCAGGACCTCGGGTACAAAACAATAATCTCCCGCGCGCCGGAAGTCGTCTAAAATTTATTTTAGACAATATAAAAAGAAATTATATGAACACTATCCACGTTAAAAAAGGCGACACGGTTACGATTATCTCCGGCGTCGACAAGGGCAAGACCGGCAAGGTGACGCGCGCCTTCCCTAAAAAGAACATGGTCTTGGTCGAAGGTGTCGGCAAGCGCATCAAGCACCAAAAGCCGCGCAAGGCCGGCCAGGCGGGCCAGATTATCGAGAAGTTTCATCCGATACACGCCAGTAAGGTCGCAAAAAAGAACTAGAACGACTAGAACAATAAATACAACAAGTACTATGGAACTCATTCAGGAAAAACAAAAAACCGCGTTTGATGCGCTCAAAAAAGATTTTGGGTGGACTAACCGCATGCAGGCGCCGCGTATTGAGAAGGTGGTCATCTCGGTGGGTGTCGGCAAGATGCTCAAAGACAAGGGCAAGGTGGAGCTGGTTGCAGACCGCCTCGCCAAAATAACCGGCCAAAAGCCGGCCGCCCGCACCGCCAAGAAAGCAATTTCGACCTACAAGACGCGCATCGGAGACAAGATAGGCTACCAGATAACCCTGCGCGGCAAGCGTGCTGGAGATTTTATCAACCGCTTGGTGCACATCGCGCTCCCGCGCACCAAGGACTTTAAGGGCCTTGCCGCTTCCGCCATCGACGAGATGGGCAACTACACGCTCGGCATCAAAGAGCACTCGGTTTTCCCCGAAACGGCCGACGAGGATATCAAAGACGTCTTCGGCATGGCGGTCACGGTTGTCACCACCGCCAAAAACAAAAAAACAGCAGAAGCGTATTTGAGACACCTCGGCTTCCCGTTTAAGAAGTAGCTCTGTGTTATACTGGCTCATATGAGCTACACGTACCGCATTATTCTTGAGCCGGATGAGGGTGGGTATCATGCCTCTGTCCCCGCGTTGCCCGGTTGCCATACCTGGGGCAAGACCATTGATAAGGCGCGCGCGATGGCACGCGACGCTATCGATGCATATCTGCGCAGTTTGATTGCTGATGGGGAAGAAATCCCGCACGATACCGGTTTTGAAATGTTTGAAACAGTGTCTACGCCAAAAAACATCCGCCGCGTAGCAGTGCATGGCTAGGCTCCCCAGAGTATCCGCTCAAAAGTTGGTTCGTGTATTACGCAAGCTTGGATTTTTGCAACATCCGGAGCGCGGCACCTCGCATCTTGTTTTTTCTCACTTGGATGGAAGACGTACCGTTGTCTCACGGCACAGTGGAGACATCAAAAAGGGAACACTTGCGAGTATTTTGCGCGACCTAAAAATCTCCCAAGACGAATTTCGTAAACTGCTCTAATAAAATCCCGCGCCGAGTATGGCGCGGGTTTTTTGATTTCGGCGGAAGAACTATTGTTTGCCGGAGCCGATATAATCGTCGGGACCGTTCTTTTTGGAGCTTTCGTAGCGCTCCTCGGCTATACGGAGCAACTCGGCTTCATCGGGGGCAGGGAGGCCCCTAGCCTCGTATTCCAGTTCTCGTATGCCGTTAGCAATGCCCTGGATAGTAATCTTGCTGAGATCGCCCACCTCAGGCGGTATGCTTGATCTTTTGTTTTGCCCAGACACTACGCATCTCCAATAATTGTTTCGGGGGTGTTTCCTATACGAATATAACCTATAATGCGTTGAGTGTCAAATAATTTGCTTTCCGTAGCCCTTAGTGCTATATTCCTGTGAGCCCTATCGGGCTCCTTTTTTCTGTAAGGTCTCCCGGGTTAGCCGGAAGAAACCGACAGAATCATAACCCCCGAGGTTCAGAGGGTATCCACTTAAAAAATGGCAAAAAAATCAACAGTTGCACGCTCTAATAAACCCCCGAAATTTAAATCACGGGTGGTTCGCCGCTGTTTCCGCTGCGGTCGCAAGCGCGCCTTTATGCGCGACTTCGGTATGTGCCGCACATGCTTCCGCGAAGCGGCCAACGAGGGCCTTATCCCGGGCGTCCGCAAATCATCCTGGTAATGCTATGCCCGTCTTAAATTAATTGTATGGTAAACGACCCTATTGCAGACTTGCTCATACGCATACAAAACGCTTCCCGCGTCGGGAAGGCTTCCGTATCCGTGCCTTTCTCTAAAATGAAGCTCGCCATCGCCGACGTCCTTTCGAAGGAGGGGTACGTAGGCGCGCCGGATAAAAAGAACTACGCGCTCACCATCCCGCTCTCGTACAAAAACGGCCGCCCGGTCATCACTGGCGTCAAGCGCCTCTCCAAACTATCGCGTCGCACCTACATGGGCGTGCGCGACGTCCGCCCCGTACGAGCGGGCCACGGTCTCCTCGTACTCTCCACGCCGAAAGGCATCATGACCGGTGCGCAGGCCCGCGCACAGCGCGTCGGCGGAGAGGCCCTCTTTGAAATCTGGTAGATTTCAAAAAATAACAAATCACAAATAACAAATTACAAATATGTCCAGACTTGCTAAAAGACCCATAACTATACCCGCCAAAACCGAAGTCACCGTTTCGGGCGGCTTGGTCATGGTCAAAGGCCCGAAAGGCACGCTCCAAAAGCCGATTCACCGCATGGTAACAATCGAAGTCGGCGCCGACGGTGTACAGGTTTCGCCGAAAGGCGAGTCGCTGCAGTCGCGCGCGCTTATCGGTACCTTCGCATCTCATATAAAAAATATGATCGGCGGCGTCAACACCGGCTTCAGCAAAAAGTTGCTTATCGAGGGTGTCGGCTACAAGTGGGATGTGCAGGGCAAGACGCTCAACCTCGCGCTCGGCTTCTCCCACCCGGTTAAGGTAGCCATTCCGGACGGTCTCACCGTTAAGGCCGAAAAAGGAGCGCTTGATATTTCCGGCTTCGACAAAGAGTTGGTCGGACAGTTTGCCGCCGACATCCGCGCGATGAAGAAGCCCGAGCCGTACAAAGGCAAGGGCATCCGCTACGATGGGGAGGTTATCCGCCGCAAGCAGGGTAAAAAGGCCGCATAAGATATTTAAAGATTTAAAAATTTGAATATTTAAAAACATGAACAATTTAACTCGAAGACATAAAAGGATACGCGCCAAAGTAGCAGGAACGCCTGCGCGCCCCCGCCTTGCCGTATACAAATCTAACCGCTATCTTGAAGTGCAGGTTATTGACGACACTATCGGTAAAACCATTTTTTCGGCCAAAATGAAGGATGCATCAAAGTTGGGATTAGAAATTGCGAAGCGCGCGAAAGAAAAAGGAATAGATAAGGTCGTGTTCGACCGCGGCGGCTTCCGCTACACCGGCTCGATTACCGTTCTCGCGGATGCCGCGCGCAAGGGAGGATTGGAATTTTAAATTATATTTATGTCTGATGAAAAAGAAATAATTGCAACACCGCAAGCTGAACCATCTTTTGACGTGTCTACGGAGCTGACGCCAGAGCCGGTCGCCGCGCCTGCGGCACCGGCAGCGCGCGCTGCGCGCGGACGTGGAGGCCGCGACCAGCGCGCCGGAGGCCGCCGGCAGTCAAGCCGCCCGCCACGCGCCAAGAGCGAATACGACCAAAAAATGATAACCATCCGCCGCGTTTCGCGTACCGTCGCGGGCGGCCGGCGCTTCTCCTTTTCCGTAGCGCTTATCATCGGCAACAAAAAGGGCAAAGTCGGTGTGGGTCTCGGCAAGGCGGGCGACACGACGCTCGCCATCGACAAGGCCGTCCGCAACGCAAAAAAGAACATGATAACCGTCAATCTGACAGGAGACAGCTCGATTGCCCACAAGGTATCGGCCAAGTACACCGCATCGCGCGTGGAGCTCATGCCGGTGCGCGGCCGCGGGCTCGTCGCCGGTTCCTCCGTTCGCCCGGTGCTGGAGCTTGCCGGCATCACCAACATAGTCGCAAAGATAAACTCAGGAAGCAAAAACGGACTCAACAACGCCCGCGCCGCCATCGAAGCGCTTAAATCGTTGAAAGCGTAAAAATTTGTATGCAACTCAATCAACTAAAACGTAAAACAACGAACAAGAGCGTCAAGCGCGTCGGACGCGGCGGCGGCCGCGGCAAGACCTCCGGTCGCGGCACCAAGGGCCAGAACGCCCGCGCCGGCCACAAAAAGCGCCCGGACGTCCGCGAGAAGCTTAAGAAACTCCCGAAGCTCCGCGGCTACGCTTTTAACAGCATTAGCCTCAAGCCCGCGGTCATCAACCTGTCCATACTCGAGAGTATGTTTGCGGCGGGTGATACGATAACTCCGGAGGTTTTGCGCGAGCGCGGCGCCATACGCGGACGCAAGGGCGTTGCACGTGCGGTCAAAATCCTCGGCGACGGCGAGCTGACAAAAAAGTTTGTGATTACCGGATGCGCGGTATCCGTCTCAGCAAAACTAAAAATAGAAAAAGCCGGAGGGTCAATCAAATAAATACCATGAACGCTTTCGCACAAAAACTTACGCTCCTGCTGTCGGATAAAGCGCTCCGCAATCGGCTGCTGTTTGTCATCGGCGCTTTGGCTATGTTCCGCGTGCTTGCCAACATCCCGATACCCGGCATCAACGCCACGCAGCTTGCGCTGTTTTTTAATAACAATCAGTTCTTCGGCCTGCTCAACCTATTTTCCGGCGGCGGGCTCTCCAACCTGTCGCTCGTGATGCTCGGCGTGGGCCCGTACATCACCGCGAGTATCATTATGCAGCTCCTTACACTGATGGTGCCGTCGCTCAAACAGCTGTATCAGGAGGAGGGCGAGGCGGGTCGCGCCAAGTTCAGCATGTACTCGCGTTTTCTCACACTTCCCATCGCGCTGGTGCAGGGCATTTCCTTCCTTGTCATATTGGAGCGCCAAGGCATTTTGCCGTCGCTCGGGCTCTTTCCGTTTATCATCAACCTGATAACCATCGTCGCGGGCTCGTTTTTGTTGATGTGGATAGGGGAGCTTATTTCGGAGTACGGGCTCGGCAACGGCGTGTCGCTGCTGATTTTCGCCGGCATTGTCGCAAGCCTGCCGCAGACCATCAGCCAGACCCTCTTTACTTTTGACTCGTCGCAGATACCGCTGTATCTCTCGTTTATCGTGGCATCCTTGGTGGTTATCGCGGCGGTGGTTGTGGTGACCGAGGCCGAGCGGCCGGTGCCGGTTACCTACGCCAAGCGCGTCCGCGGGATGAAGTTCTTCGGCGGCTCCTCGACCTACTTGCCGTTGCGCCTCAATCAGGCGGGCGTTATCCCGATTATCTTCGCGCTTTCCTTTTTGCTCATACCGCAGATGTTCGCGAGCTTCTTCCAAACCAGCTCGATTTCACTCCTCGCCACTATCTCAAACTGGATGCTGAGTGTCTTGCAAAACCTGTCTATCTACGGGACGCTCTACTTTATATTGGTGTTTCTGTTTACCTACTTTTACACGGCGGTCACCTTTGACCCTAAGCAGATAGCGGAGAACCTGCAGAAAAACGGCGCGTTTGTCCCCGGCGTGCGGCCTGGCGCCTCGACAGAGCAGTACCTCGGCAACGTCATTACGCGCATCACCTTTGTCGGCGCGTTCTTCCTCGGCGTTATCGCCGTCTTGCCTATCGTCGTGCAGTCGCTGACCGGCATCGCCAGCCTCGCGCTTGGCGGTACGGCGCTCCTCATTGTCGTGCAGGTCATCCTCGACCTCACCCGCCGCATCGACGCGCAGATCTCTATCCGCGAGTACTAAATTCTCGCTCCACTCTAGGTTTGTAGCTCTGGGTGCGGTTTGCTATACTGGAGCATATGGTGGCAATAGATTGGACCAACATACAAAAAAAATATAAGGGTCAATGGGTGGCGCTTGCCGATGATGAGCAGACAGTGCTTGGAGCAGGAAAGACCCTACAAGAGGCTCTTGAACATGCAAAGAAAAAAGGTCATAAAGATCCAATCATGACTCGTATGCCGGAGAAGATTTTTACGTACGTCGGTGCACTATAGGTCGGGTCGCTGGAGCTGTCATACCGTACGGCCTTGTCGGACAAAAGGGATTTTTTGATAAATTTGTTGTTAAGTTTGATTTACTTAAAGAAGAGATTGAATTGAAACCAAGAAAATAATTATGGATTCTATAAACACTTTTTTGATGATGGGGCGCCCGGGCTCGGGGAAGGGCACGCAGGCCCGCCTGCTGGCCGAAAAGATAGGAGCCGAGGTGTATTCCTCCGGCAACCGCCTGCGCGAGATGGCAAAAGGGCAGGGTTTTGTAAACAATAAAATAAAAGAGACGATGAATGCCGGCGGCCTCCTGCCGGCGTGGCTCTCGTCACATCTTTTTATAGAAGCGCTGCTCGGACTTTCGCACGCGGACAAAATAGTGTTCGAGGGCGCGTGCCGGCGACTGGAGGAGGCGGAGTCTTTTGACGAAACTGCCGCTTGGCTCGTGCGGCCGTACGCGGCGGTATATATAAACATCTCCGACGCCGAGGTCGAGAAGCGCCTTGCGCTGCGCAAGGGCGCAGAGGGCCGCTCCGATGACGCAAGCGATACTGTCGAGCATCGCGTCAAGGAGTACGACGACCACACGGCGCACGCGGTCGAGTTCCTCAAGTCGCGCGGCATGGTGGTCGAGGTCAACGGCGAACAGCCTATAGAGGCGGTACACGCGGACATACTGAAAGTGCTCAATATTTTGTGATAGCCACCACTGCGGAACAAATAAAAGCGCTGCGCGCGGGCGGAAAAATTCTTGCCGGCGTCCTGCGCGACCTCTCGGTGTTGGTAAAAGAGGGCGTCAATACGGCGGAGCTCGACCTGGCGTGCGAGCACGCTATACGTGCGCGCGGAGCGGTGCCCGCGTTCCTTAACTATCAGCCGGATGGGGCGGCATACCCGTATCCCGCGACTCTGTGTATTTCGATAAACGACGAGGTGGTGCACGGCATCCCGGACGAAAAGCGGATACTCAACCGGGGCGATATAGTATCCATCGACACGGGCCTTAGTTATCAGGGCTACTTTTTAGACGCGGCGCGCACGCTCGTGGTGGGCGGCGCGGGCGATACGCAAGCCAATAAGCTCATCAGCGCGACGCGCGAGGCTCTTGCGGCGGCGATTTCTGTCGTGCGGCCCGGCAAGCATATCGGCGACATCGGCGCCGCGGTCATGCGCGTCGCGGCCAACCGCAAGCTTGCAATCGTGGAGGACCTCGGCGGCCACGCGGTCGGCGGAGCGGTGCATGAGAAGCCTTTTATAGCCAACGAGGGCCGCGAGGGAACCGGTGAGGAAATAGTGGTGGGTTACGTACTCGCCATCGAGCCGATGCTCGCCGAGGGCAAGGGCGCGATTATCTTGGACGAAGACGAGTGGACCTACCGGATGAAAGACGGCAAACGCGCCGCGCATTTTGAGGATACCGTTTTGGTGACCGAAACCGGCACCGAAATCCTAACCGCATAGTGTTTATAATTCACGCTATCGCACAAGATAGATAAAAGCGTGTTCAATAAAAATGACGGTCGGCAAAAAATTTGAATATTTTGTTTTTATGTAACTATTGGGTATTACCGCTGTTGTAAGTATGCAAGGACACCTTATCAACAAGGAGGAATACTATGTGTGGAATCATCGGTTACATCGGCGAACAAAAAGCGGCGCCGCTTCTTATCGAAGGGCTCAAGCGTCTTGAGTACCGCGGCTACGACAGTGCGGGAATTGCTACCGTATCCGACGAGCCTCTTACTTTGCATGAGCTTACGACCTGTAGGGTGGTAGGGAAGGTGGAGGGACTGGATGAGTCAGGCACTAGGTTGCCCGGCTCGCTCGGCATCGGTCATACGCGCTGGGCAACGCACGGAGCCCCGACGTCTGAAAACGCCCATCCGCATTACTCGGCAAGCGGACGCGTTGCGGTCGTACACAACGGCATTATTGAAAACCACGAACATCTGCGGCGCGAACTTACGACGCAAGGTTTTGTGTTTAGAAGCGAAACCGACACCGAGGTTCTCCCGCACCTTATTGAGCGTGAGCTGAAGGCGGGCGGTGGAGACCTAGAGCAAGCGGTTATTCGTGCGCTTTCGTTGGTCGAAGGCGCCTACGCTATTGCGGTAGTTTCGGCCGATTATCCAGATGAAATTGTCGCCGCGTGCAACAGTTCTCCGCTGGTGGTAGGCATCGGCGAGAAGGAACTCTATCTCGCTTCGGACGAACTTGCGTTCGGCGGCAAAGTTGGCGCCGTTGCACACCTCAAAGACGGGGAAGTTGTCGTGCTTAAACGCAACGGGTCCTACACGTTCCGCGGGATCCCTCTCAGTGAGGTAAAGACTAGGCTTGAAAAGCCGAGCGTGGTTGACGAGGTAAACAAGGGCGGTCACGCGCACTACATGTACAAGGAGATTCTCGAGCAGCCGCAAGCCATGCGTAATGTGCTTGCGGGTCGCTTACGGGAGGGGAATCCGGTTACTTTCGGCGGATTTACTCCCGACATCGAGGGTCGGCTTCGGGATGCACGCCGTATCACGCTTGTCGGATGCGGAACGTCTCTCTTTGCCGCGATGGCGGGGAAAGCCTTTACCGAGCGACTCTCTGGAGTAGTGTGCGAGGCGGAGCAGGCCGCGGAGTTTTACTATCGCGACCCTGCTATTACCTCGGGCGATGTGGTCATCGGTATCTCCCAGTCGGGAGAGACCGCCGACACGTTGCGCGCTATGACGCTCGCCAAAGAACGCCACGCGCTTTGTCTCGGGGTCACCAATCGCGTAGGCTCGGCACTGAGCAAACGCGTGCGCGCCGGCATCTACCTGCATGCCGGCCCCGAGGTGGCGGTCGCGTCAACCAAGGCATTTACTGCGCAAGCTGCGGCGCTGATGCTCCTTGCAGTGCATCTTGCCGAACTTAAGAAATGTCCGGTGTCGGAGGAGCTTGTCGGGCGACTCTTGTTGTTGCCGGCTTTGATGGCGGACACGCTGCGGAAAGAGGACGAAATCAAACGCATAGCATACCAATGCAAGGATGCTAAACGGATGATTGTCATCGGCCGCGGCTACGGGCTCCCGCTGGCGTTGGAAGCCGCTCTGAAAATCCGCGAGGTTGCTTACATCGATGCTCACGGACTTTCCGCTTCCGAGCTCAAGCATGGCACGCTTGCGCTGGTGGAGCCGGGCGTGCCGGTCGTGGCGGTTATGCCTTCAGGTGCGTTACGCGACAAAATGCTCTCCAACTTGGAGGAGGTCAAAGCGCGCGGCGGACGTGTAATCCTACTTGAGCCGCCGCAGGATCTGCCCGACGAACTTGTGCCTATAGTGCTTGCACCGCTGGTTCAACTTTTGGCCTATCACTTGGGCGTTGCGCGAGGGGTCGATGTTGACCAACCGCGCAATCTGGCAAAGTCGGTAACCGTCGAATAGTTTTCTGCCCGGTATTATGCCGGGCATTTTTTATTGCCCCTCCATTTTAGTGCATACAGCTGCTTGTGTAAAAATTAAAATAATCGTATAGTGGTGCCACTATGAAAATGGATTTTTGGCGCGCGGCCGGGGTGACCGCCGGAGCCGGGGTGGCGAGCGAAATTATTTGGATGCTGACCCTTCCGCTGTGGACCGTGTCTGTGCCGGTATTTCTGGCTAAAGACATTCTTTTAACTCTCGTAATTAGCGCCTTTTTTGCCTGGGTTTATTTTGCAAAAATTACACCTTCGGTTCGGCATGGTTTTTATCTCGGCGTATTCATGGTTGTGCTGCCTTTGGTTGTCAGCTTCATTCTAGGAGTTGCTTACGCTTTGGCAGGCATCACTTTGCCGCCGTTGTATCCTGCAGACTTGCCCGGATGGTATATAACATTCAACTTCTCTCTTGCAATATTGACTGTGCTTGGTGCAGGCATTACCGGATGGTATCTCGTTAAAAATAAATAATTATGATGCATCCGAAAGAGGAAAAGACATTTGTGCTTATAAAACCGGACGGCGTCCGCAAGGGCCTTGTCGGCGCCATTATCAAGCGTTTTGAACAGCGCGACCTAAAGGTTATCGCGCTTGAGATGTTTCAGCCGTCTAAGTCCGAAATGGACAAGCATTATCCGACCGACGAAACGTGGCTGCGCCGCATCGGCGACAAAACCACCTCCACCTACGACAAGTACGGCTACGATATAAAAAAAGATTTCGGCACGACCGATACGCTCAAAATAGGAAAGGAGGTGCGCCGCTGGCTCATCGACTTTATGGTCTCCGCTCCGATGGTCAAGATGGTATTGCAGGGCGTGCACGCGGTGGACATGGTGCGCAAGATTGTCGGCCCCACCATGCCGTACCTCGCCGAGATGGGCACTATCCGCGGGGATTTCTCCAACGACTCTCCGCTTAATGCCAACGTGGAGCGCCGCTCGGTCTATAACCTTGTCCATGCATCCGAGACTCCCGAGGAAGCAAAGCATGAAATCCATCACTGGTTCGGCAAGAACGCGCCACTCTACAAATACAAGCGCTTCGGTGTTGACGAGTAGTAATTATCGACGCTATCCCCGTATCGTATTGCGCGAAGGTGTCATTTGATATACTGGGGTTAGGAGTCCGAAGGCAAAATCCTTAACTACACACAGGGAGCTCGAGGTGAGTGACTTAACGGTCATCCATAGGGCACCCACCTAGTGAAAACTAGGATAAGCCTTCGGAATCCTGCAAAAAATCGCCCACGGGCGATTTTTTGCTCTGAGTGAAGTCGAAGAGCTGTATAATAACAACTCATGCAATCAACTTTATATTTCCACGGCGCGGCGGGGATGGTCACCGGCTCAAACTTTTTGCTCGATACGGGCGGCGGAAAACTTTTGATTGACTGCGGCCTGATGCAGGGGATGGGGGAGGAAAAAAATTGGGAGCCGTTTGCGTATAACCCCGCCGACGTATCGCACCTTGTTGTCACGCACGCGCACCTCGACCACATCGGGCGCATTCCGCGTTTGGTCAAGCAAGGATTTAAGGGGAAAATTATTTCGACCAAGGCGACGATGGCGCTCGCCGGGCCGCTCCTGCTCGATGCGATGGAAATATTGGGCGGCTTTGCGGAGCGCCGCGGCCGCGAGGAGTTATTTAACGCGCACGACATCAGCGCGTCTATGGCGCTGTGGACCGGTATCGGATACGGCGAAAAAACGGATCTTCCGGACGGCATAACACTCGAGCTCTTGGACGCCGGACATATTTTAGGCTCGGCGATGGCACGGTTAACGCGCGACGGCAGGAATATTATCTTTACCGGCGACCTCGGCGGCGGCAACTCTCCGCTCTTGCCGCCGACGCAGGAGGTGGTAGGCGCCACCTACTTGGTGATGGAAGGAACCTACGGCGACAGGACAAGGCCGGAGGACAAAGATCGCCGCGAGCGGCTCGAGGATATTATCGAGGACTCCGCCAAGCGCGGCGGCACTCTGCTGATACCCGCCTTTTCGACCGAACGCACGCAGGATTTGATGTACGAAATACGGACGCTCATGATTGAGAAGAGGGTGCCGTCTATGCCGGTGTTTATCGACTCGCCACTCGCGCAAAAAATAACCGCCGCGTTTGTCGCGCATCCGGAATACTTTTCCGCCGCTATGCAAAAGAGGATCGAGGGCGGCGAAGACATATTTGCCTTCCCGGAAATGCATTTTGTCGAAAGCATGGAAGCGTCGCGCAAGATAAAAGAGACCGGCGGTCCTAAAATAATCCTTGCCGGTTCCGGCATGAGCGGCGGCGGCCGTGTGCTCGCGCACGAGCGCGAATATTTGCCGGACATAAACTCGACTTTGCTTATCGTCGGGTATCAGGCGGCGGGCACCATGGGCCGCCGTTTGATAGAGGGGGCAAAGCATATCGAGTATCATAAGGAAAAAATCCCCGTGCGCGCCAAAGTTGAGACGCTCTACGGCTACTCGGCGCATCGCGACGGGGAGTCACTGCTGGAGTTCGCCAACAAGGCCGCGCAGGACGCCGATGCGGTGTTTGTCGTGCACGCCGAACCGGCCGCGGCTTTGTTTCTTACGCAGAGAATCCGCGACTATTTAGGCGTCAAAGCCACGGCGCCGGATATCGGCGACAAGGCCGTGCTAACATTGTAATAATGGATCCGAAGCACACGCATTTGCAAATTAAGATATGCATCTCCGGCGCGGCCGAGACGGGCCACTGCGGCATTGACGCGTACGAAAAGGGGATAGAGCTCGGGCGGCAGGTTGCCAAACACAATGCAATAACCATAAACGGTGCTACGACCGGCTTCCCGCTGTGGGCGGTTATGGGCGCCAAAGAGGCCGGCGGATATACCATAGGGTTCTCGCCTGCCGGCTCCGAGAAAGAGCATATAGAAAAGTTTAACCTCCCCGTCGAGTATCTTGACCTTATCGTCTACACCGGCTTCGGCTATCCGGGCCGCGACCTGATGCTCACGCGCAGCGCGGACGCGGTGCTCTTCGGTTGCGGGCGCATCGGCACCATACACGAGTTCACCATCGCGTTTGAGGACAAAAAACCGATAGGAATTTTAGAGGCTGACTGGGAGACCGACGAGGAAATAAAAATGATACTGAAGAACGGCCACCGCCCGAACGACCTCATTGTTTTTGACACCGACCCAAAGGCGCTGGTGGAGCGCGTCATCGAGCTGGTCAACAAAGACAAAATAAATAGAGCCTCCTTCCGCTTCGACACCTCCGCCCCGGCGCTGTAGGCAAAAAGTCGGTTGTGTTACACTAAATGGCATGTATACAGCTGTATATAAAAAAGTACGGGGGGATACGCTGCTTGGATTGAGGAAATCCCGGGGGTTTTGACTCAGGGCAAAACCAAGCGCGAGACGCAAGAAAACCTTAAAGATGCCTTGAAGTTGATGTTAGAAGTCTTGCGTGATGATGCGCGCAAAGAGACCCGTGGTAGGAAGAACGTGACCAGAGAAAAGTTCGGTGTTTCTTACTAAGATAGCCTGCAAAATCTGCAAAGACCTCGGTATCCCGCCTCCGCGTGGAAAGCAATCGCCTTCGTGGGTGCACTCTAATTAAACCCTCTACATGCTATAATTATTAGAATTATGGCACTACTATTACCACAAACTAGGGTAAATTTATTTTCAAGTGATCCAGTTGAAACTTTGGACTTAAAGAATCCTTTTTTTGGCTCCCACCTCATTACCTATATTGGAAACAAGCGCCGCCTCCTCCCTTTTTTGTATAAAGGTTTTTCCAAAATCCGTGACCAGATAGGAAAAAATAAGCTGGTTGTATTTGATGGATTTGTTGGAAGTGGTGCAACAGCTCGCTTATTAAAAGCATTCGCGAGCGAAATCCACGTAAATGACCTTGAGGATTATTCCGAAACGGTCAATCGTGCCTATCTCGCCAATAAATCAGAAATAAAAATTGAGGAATTAGAAAAACACATTGATTGGCTCAATAAAAATAAACTAAAAATAAAATCAAATAAACTTGGATTCATAGAAAAAAACTATGCACCAAAAAATGACAAGAATGTGCAGGATGGCGAAAGAGTTTTTTACACTAACATCAACGCACGAATTATTGATAATGTTCGTAAGTTGATTGATGAGATACCCGAACCTTACAGACATTTTTGTCTTGCAGCACTACTTGTAAAGGCTTCAGTCCACAACAATACATCTGGGGTGTTCAAGGGTTTTCATAAACGAAATGGCATTGGTCATTTTGGCGGACAAGGCGAGAATGCACTTACTCGCATTATGCAAGAAATATCTCTTGATACTCCAATTTTTTCAGATTTTGAGTGTCCTGTTTTCGTTCACAAACAAGACATCAATGAATTAGTAAAAGACGACAGTCTGCCAGTTTTTGACTTGGTTTACTATGATCCACCTTACAATCAACATCCGTATGGCTCAAATTATTTTATGCTCAATATTATCAATGATGGTAAGGAACGTGAAATACAGAACGGTGTGAGTGGTATCGCAAAAGAATGGAATAAGTCTGCTTACAACAAGAAAAGTCTCGCGGAAGAAGCTATGGATAATTTACTAGCAAATACGAGAGCAAGATTTATTGCAATTTCTTATAATAATGAGGGTCTAATTCCCATTGAGAATTTTAAAAATATTCTTTCACATTATGGAAAGTGGGAACTGATGGAACAAGACTATAATACCTATCGTGGCTCAAGAAATCTCTGTGACAGAGATATAAAAGTAAAAGAATTGCTTTGGATTCTTGAAAAAGACCGTACTTAGTTGAAATGATACTCTATTGCTTCTTCTGCGACATCTATTAGTATCTTTATCATTTCCTTGGTACTCCAGTCCTTGTAGCGAAAGAATAGCGACACTGGTTCAAATGGCAAGTGTTCTTTCTCCATGAATACCTTATTCAATGGGAAGAAGTCATTCATTGTCACTACGCGATCAAGAATTGTAGATTCTTTTTGAAAATCGTGTCCACTTCCAAAACAGACAAAAGGAATCATACTTTCCTTCTTAAAGATTGCCCTAACACCTGTTAGATTTTTTCCCAACCTTTCAATAGCATTTCCCTTCGCCTGTTTTGCCAATCCCTCCGTTGCTCGTTTGTCATTTGTTCCTTGTCTTTTTACTTCGGCAACCAGAATAAGTTTCTTATTTCCTTTTTTATCTGTTGCATAGAGAAAGCCCCCATCCGGTTTGATAAAACTTTTACTCATCACAGTAGAAAAACTTTTCGCGTATTGAGGATATTGCTTAGCTAAATCGGAAATAATTACTGTCAAAGAAAGTTTCTTTTTGTGTTCAAAAATGAGAGCTGGATATTTTTTTCGTAAATAAGCAAGAAGTTTTTGCACAGCGACATCAATATCACCGTCCATCTTCTTTGAAATGGAATTTTTAATGCTATGTTGGTTTTTGTTTTTTCGTAAAAAATCAGAGTTTGCCATAACTACAATTTTCTCAAATGTGTCTTAGAAGACAAGGGTTGGGTTTGTTTGTTAGTTAAGTTAGCGGACTTGGGTGACGACCCGGGCGAAGACTTCGGGATAGGTTTCGGCGAGCACTGCGAGCATTTTGGAGTTGAGCGCTACGCCTTTTTTGTTGGCGGTACCGATAAACTTGGAGTACGAGAGCTTTTCATCAATCAAGCGCAGGCCGGCGTTGATGCGGACGTTAAAGAGGCGGCGGTAGTCGTTCTTTTTGTCGCGGCGGTGGGCAAACGCGTACTTGCCCGCGTGGAAGATAGCCTCGCGCGCCTGGCGCTTTTTGGTCGAGCGGCCAAAGCGGTATCCCTTGGTCATCGCCAAGATATTCTTGCGGCGCTTATTTGATGTTTTACCTCCCTTTACGCGTGCCATAAATTAGTTGTTAGTTATTAGCCACTAGTTGCTAGTTTTAAGAGGGTTGCCGATGTAGCGCTGCATGACCTTGGGGGTCATCGTGCGGCGCGAGAGGCTCTCGGTGCGGTTGCTTGCCATCTGCTTGGAGCGCCCCTCCTTGGCGTTAAAGTGGTTTTTGCCGGGCTTGCGCGCGATAATCTTCCCCGTGCGGGTAACTTTAAGCCTCTTCTGAAATGATTTGTTTGTCTTCATCGTATTTATTGTTTAGTTGTTCCGGTTGTTCTAGTTTTTTCCAGCACGGTCGCCAGCCCCTTCGGGCTTTTGGATATTGGGTCGGCGAGTTTGTAATCCGCCGGTATCAGTTTTAGGAACCTCTCCAACCTTTCTTTAAGGAAGGCAAACTCCATGTACTTGTACCGCCCCCACAAAAACAGGTCCACTTTGACGCGATGGCCTTCCTGCAGCCAAGCGGCTGCCTTTTTGGCCTTCAGCTGCATATCGTGGTCGCCGGTGCCTATCTTGACCTGGACGCTTTTCGTCTCGGTGGTATGGGATTTGGCCTTCATTTCCCGGCGTTTTTTCTGCTGTTCGTATTGGAATTTACCATATTCCATTACTTTTGCAACCGGCGGGACGGCGTTCGGGCTTATCTCTATAAGGTCGAGGCCAAACTCCTGCGCCTTGGCAATAGCCTCGGATAGCGGCAAAACCCCGAAGTTCTCCCCCTCGGGGCCCAGTACGCGTACCTCCTTTGCCCGTATTTGATGATTTACTCGAGTGGTATCCAAAGCAATTTTCTTGTGGAGCTACTGTAGCACACAATTTACTATTATTGTATACTGTCTATATGAGTCGCTTCATAGGCAATAAGGCTGTTTTTGCCGTCCTCCTAGCCCTTTTTCTTGCGGTAAGCATGGGCGGGGCCTTTGTGGTGTGCACCATGTCCATGAGCCCTCTGGAGCACCTGTCGGAGTGGCAGCAAAGCTTTGCGGCGGTGGCGCAACAGGCGGGCACCATATTCATCCTCTACTTTTCGATTTTCATCGCGTTTTGGCAGGTACTGCGCGTCCGGCTGGTTGTACAGCAGGCGAGGGTAACCGTATCGCGCCAAAAAGATACAGGAAGAGTTTTTGACCCTTTGCGGCTGGCTTTCGCCCGCGGCGTTTTACATACCAAGGCGTACTAAGTAGGGAGCGGTGGCATTATTTAGCTAACCGTTCTTTATGACTCATACTAAAACCTACAAAATAAAAGGGATGCATTGCGCGTCGTGCGCGAGCATCATCGAAAAGACGTTCAAAAAAAAAGAGGGCGTGCAGAGGGTAGCAGTAAACTACGCGACCGAAACGGCAAAGGTTGAACACGATACGGAAAAGGTGAGCGCGCAGCAACTGTCAAAATCTATAGAGCCGCTCGGCTACTCGATAATGGTGGAGCAGACGGCAAGCGAGATGGGCATGTCGGAGAGCGAGCACGCGGCGCACCTCGGACTTAATCAATCAAAAAAAGAAAAGTTGGAGGAGCTTGCCGCGATGCGCCGCCAGCTTATGGTGGCGTTGCCGCTGGCGGGAGTTTCTGCGGTATCTATGGTGCTGGAAGTTGTTCCGCAGACCCTGCTCTTGGTGATGGCGACCTACATGCTGTTTGTCGTCGGCAAGCCCTACCTGGCGGGCTTCTACCGCTTTGTGCGCCACGGCGCGGCCAACATGGACACGCTCATCGGCATCGGCACCTCCGCCGCGTACCTGTACAGCGTCGCGGTAACCGTGTTTGCCGGACAACTGCAGGCGTACATCAACGTCAGCGATACCTACTTTGACGTGACCATAATTGTCATCGCGTTTATCACGCTGGGCAAATACCTGGAGAGCCGGTCAAAACTCAAAACCGGCGACGCGATAGAAAAACTCTTAAACCTGCAGGCCAAGGTGGCGTTGGTGGTGAGAGA
>Ga0209542_10002301_pt1 | contig 43015 bp, 46 predicted proteins | sample RifCSPhighO2_01_FD_184028 | JGI IMG/M metagenome (GOLD analysis project Ga0209542, IMG submission 184028) | Soil microbial communities from Rifle, Colorado - Rifle CSP2_plank highO2_0.1 (SPAdes) (version 2) | ecosystem: Environmental > Terrestrial > Deep subsurface > Rock core/Sediment ... | reverse complement strand
GTCCTCCTCATTTGGACCAGCATCAAGTTCCTGATGATGGAAGATGAGTTTCCCGCGCATGTTCCAGTTGTCGATGGCGTCATCGACGTAGAGGGGAGTGAGGAGGAACGTAGCGCTGGCGGCGATGATCTTGATGCTGGTCCAAATGAGGAGGACACAGAGGAGAAACCGGGCTGCACTCGCTTGCCCGACAAATCCGAACCGTGTCGGTCTGCGCTCCGTGCAGACCGGTTTCTCACTGTGCTGGTCTGCGCTCGAGCAGAATGGTTCAGAGCGTCTGTGCCTCCGTTGACGCAGGAGATTTGAGGCGGCGAGGAGGGAAGCGAAGGTAATCTGGACAGCGAGGAATCCCCAAAAGTCGAGACGGATGAAACCGAGGATGTGCGCGAGGAAGGTCACGTACATCGTTCCTGTGAGTCCGATGATGAAACCGGCGGCCCACCGTTCCAGGTGGGAGAGGACAGGGATTGTTCCCTCGATGGCCCGCAGCAGGAGCCAACCGCTGATGGTCGGGAGGGCGACGCCGAGGGTGAGGAAGAGAAGTGACATAGAGGGGTAGGGCGAGGGTGAGGAGCTATGGGGAAGTGGCAGAGCCAGTGACTTCAAAGAGGAAGGCGTCTTTCCCGAACCGTTGCACGATGATGCCGGGTCCGGCGAGGAAGATATCTCCGAGGAAGAGCTCTCCTCGAGGGCTTATCCGTGCATCGTCTCGAAAAGCGACGAGCCAATGGCGGAGGCGTGAACGTTGTTCCTCCGGGTCGCTTGGGGAGAGGGGTCGTATGGGATAGGTGAAGTAGCGCATGAGGCTCCCGAATGGTGCTCCGCGTGGTCCAACGAAACCATACTTGGGTGAAGTGATAAGAAGAGGAATGGATTCCTCGGCAATGGCATTAAAATTTTCGAAGACGCGGAAGCGCCGTTCGCTTGGAGGCTTGAGGAGGAAGGTCTCCCAGTCGGTTTTGACGTAGGAGAGGAGCTCGAGTCCCATCCGTACGTCGAAGAGGAGCCAGAAACCGACGAACATAGTGCCGAAGAGAACGGATGCCGATCGACAGGTGGAGGTTTTCCATCCGCGTCGGAAACAAAAGAAAAGGCAGAGGACGCCGAGGGGGAGGAGCAGGGAGAGGAACACGCGTGAGACCGACCATCCGACGGGGGGAATGCTCGTGAAGAGCTGCTCCTGCCACACAGGATTCCATCCGATGATGGGTCCCCAGAGGAAGTTGATTGCGTACGGGCGGAAGGTGTCGAATGTCCAGAAGCTCCGGAATGCTGCGGCAGCCTTTTCCCACAGGGACCACCGGGTGAAGGTGATATTCTGCAGAATGAAGGAGGAGTTTTTTGGGAGAGCAAAACCGATACGGTCGGTCGTCGGATCCCATTGGGGGTACCGGGGGAGGTTGAGGACGATTGTTTGTGGCCCATCGATGCTCTGAAGGACGAGAGGGAGCTCGACCATATGTCCTCTCGGCGCATCCCGCCGATGCCAGAGGAAAACGATCTCCGTCCGCGCGGGGGAGATGACCGTGAGAGAGAGCGTTTCAATGGGGTGACGGAGGTCGCGGGTCGTGTGCAAAATGGAACAGCGCTCCGTTGTGGCCGCGAGGGCAAACCCCTCCGGCGTTTGCTGCGCGGAGAGACACGGACCTTGTTCCCATATGCCGGGGATCCCCTGCCGGAAATCGAGAACAGTTACCTGTTTGGCAGAGGAAACGGTGGGAGAAAGGAGCAGGATGATGCCGAGAGCGATAGGGCGGAGAGACATCATGCAGTGTCCCTATGCTACCGTACCTGCAATGTGGTGCTACATGGGCATCAGTGTCGTCCTCATCCTCACGGCGACAGTCTATTGGCCGATACTCCAGAGCGAGTATGTCGCGTATGACGACGAGCTCCTCATTGTCGATAACGTCAAAGCACGTGGAGTGACCTGGGAAAATGTGAAACAGGCATTCACGACGTACGATCCTGAGCTCTACATTCCGCTCACGCTCCTCACGGAGCAGATCGAGTACACGATCGTCGGTCGGTGGAATCCTGCCATGAGTCATGGGATCAGCCTCATCCTGCATACGCTGAATGCGGTGCTCGTATGGTGGCTGATGGGGCTCTTCCTGAAAGCATATCATGCCAGGCATCGTGTCATCCCGAGCGTAGTCGAGGGACGAAGTGCGGCATGCGATCACGAATTGGTTCCTCTCATCATCGCATTGCTCTGGGCAGTCCATCCTCTCAACCTTACGTCTCGTTCCTCTTCGGTCTCCTCGCAAAGGTCTCGATCGCACCCCTGCCTGTCATTCTGCTCCTCGCACCATCATTCCTGAACGTTGCCCGCAGGGGAGATGGGGGCATCATCGATCTCGTGATCGCCTCCGACCGCTATATGTACCTCCCATCGCTCGTGCTTATCCTCTTTGCGGGTTATGTGTTGCGGTCTCCATCTTCTGCAGGATGATCCTGCGTCCGCCCGCCCGCACGGGGAAGCTTGGCAGGTCCCCTCTCCCTATGGGAGAGGGCTAGGGTGAGGGGTGGGACAGGAAGTGCTCCGCGGTCACCAATTGAAAGTTCCCCGCAGGGGGGTTCGGCATAATCGTGATAGCGTTCTCATGGAGCGTGTAATCCTGCCCCGATGGGACGCCGAGGCCGGGGTACTTGTATTTCTTCATGAGGGAGTTCAAGGCGTCGATCAATTTTGTAAAACCCTTGGCACTCTCGCGATCCCGAGGGTGGTCGCGACCGTAGCGGTTCCCATTATGATCGAAGCCGAACGTATCCTGTGCCTTAGCGTGGAATTCCCCTTCAGCATCACGTTCAACCCACACGCAGATCGCGTGCTGCGGGATGAAGACGACGTGAGCGTTCTTCCCCTGGCGACGGAGGATGTCACGCGCGAGGAAGGCGTAGTCGTCACAATCGCCACGCATGTAGTAGGCGCCGGTCTTCTCGAGTTCCTCGGTCCTCTGCAGCGTTTCCTCAGCCGTTTGCCACTCATCTCCAACATCATAGGCATACCGGAGGAATTGCTCGAAGAAAACGGCAAGCTTTTCCTCGGTGTCGAGTTTTTGCGCGAGCATGTCGAGGTACTGCCCTGTGGTGAGCGTCGGATTCTTCGCCTTCTCGTCCCGGTAGAGGCCGAAGCGTTCCCCCTTTGCATCCACCATGCCCCGCTGGCGTTTTGCGGGGTTGCCGCGCGCCACGTCCTCGTAGAGGAGGCTGCCCCCTTCACCGAAGTATGCGAAGGCGTCGCTCCGTTGATCGAGGACGGCGTGCGTGTTTCCGTTGCGCCAGAAGTCCGTCTGCCGCTGGAGGACGAGTTTGCCATCCTTCGGCGCTTGCTCCTGTACACGGCGGACCTGTCCTCCCGGAAAGTACTGCGAGAGCGTCTCTTGCGTAACGTTGCCCGACGGGTCGTACTCCGTCTCCTGCGTGAGGACATCATCCTCGTACGTCTGGCGCCGGAAGAGGAGGCCGGAGCCGTTCCGCTCTTCGCGGGTGAAGTTTTTGGGAGAGAGGTGGCTGCTCTGTTCGATGATCGTGAAGCCATGCACGGCATCCCGCAGATGACGCGTATGGGCGCCCGCCCGCAGCGTCTGCTCCTGATCGCGATGTTCCGCGAGTTCGCGGACAGTGGCATCGTACCGGTTCAGGAAGACATCCTCCGCTTCCATGTCCGGCTGGATGGCAATCCACCGTTCCCAGGCATCGAGATGGGCGTGGAAGCGGGGAAGGAGTGCACCACGCGCGTCGGTTCCCGCCTGTTTCCATGGCGCGACGACCGCATTCCACCCCTGGGCAAACTCGTTCCGGCGCTGCTGCCAATAGTACCAATTGTCAGACTCCATGCGCCGGGTGAGATCGTCGTAGACCGCGCGCATGCGCCCGTTGTGGACTTCGATGCGCGCGTTGATCGCGTCGTGCTGCGCCTGGGCGAGGGCGGCGAGGCTGCGGAGGGCGTCCTTCCACCGCATTTCCGCTCCGCTCCGCTCCGATTCCTCCGCCGGATCCATGGTGAAGACGTTGCGGGTCGTTGCTATTGCCGGCTGCGCGCGGCCATCCGCGCCTGTCGTGAAGAGGAAGCGCGCGCCGCCGAGGGCTTCCATCGTTCCGTTGCGCGGCGCAATGCCGCGCGCATGCAGCAGCGCCGATGTCGCGGTGGCGTGACGGAGGAACCGCTCGAGCGTCTGGACGGAGACCGGATGAGAGAGGATGACCGTGCGTCCATCGAAGCGTATTTCCGTAATTGCCCCATCCTCGGCGATGGCGCCGTCGATGGGTATATCCCCGAAGCGGCAGGTGAAGTGCCCGCGTTCGATGCGCAGGTCCGCGATCTCGGCATCGGAGGCAAGGGCGGATACGTTCGTCGCGGAGGAAAGCCGCACATCGCTGCGGGCCGGCAGTTCATGGGCGACGTCAGGGCGGGGTTTGTCAGGAGGGGTAAGCGCTGCGAGAGCGGTGATGGCGGCCGCGACGGTTTCGAGCCTGCCGTGGATGATCTGGTTCGGGGAAGGAGAAGTTTTCTCCCGCTCCTTTCTCGCTTCAAGCGGCGTCATAACTCCTCAGGAAAGAGGAGGAGAGGAAGGAAGTCAATTCCTCTTAACAAAAGTTATGTTATCTTTACATTTCCCGTGCAACATCGATCTCTGCCGGTCCACCGGTAACGACGGCCTTTATCCGACGCACGCCAGCGGCAACACTTTCCTCTTTCTGAATGTTGAACGCGCCGATCATGCCGGTTCTTGATACGTGCGGTCCTCCACAAATTTCTCGCGAGAAAACAGTTTTCTTTGTGTCATCACCAACGACGTACACCTTTACTTGGCTGCCGTACCGCTCGTCGAAGACGCCAACGGCGCCCTCCCTCTTTGCACCCTCGACTGTGGTGAGGTGATAGGCCACCGGGAGATCGGCCTCGATTACTTCGTTGACGAGACGTTCCACTTCTGCGATCTGCTCCTGTGTCATTTTCTCTGAGTGGTTGAAGTCGAAACGCAGCCGTTCTGCAGTGATGTTGCTGCCCTTCTGTTGCACGTGCTGTCCAAGAACTTTGCGAAGCGCCGCATTGAGCAGGTGAGTCGCGGTGTGGAGCTTTGTCGTTTCGGCGGAGTGATCAGCAAGGCCACCAGTGAACTTCTTCTCCGCTCCGGCACGCGAAAGTTCCTGATGCTCTTCGAAGGCTTTCGCGAAACCGGCTTCATCGACGCTCAGTCCCTGCTCGGCAGCAAGTTCCTTCGTGAGTTCAATGGGGAAACCGTACGTATCGTAGAGATGAAAGGCAGTGTGGCCGTCAAAGTGGGTGACTGTGTCATCCTGAGGGGCGCGCCACGCCTGCACGCCGTCACGAAGGGTCGACACAGTCTTCGTAAAATGTCTCAGCCCTTCCTGGAGCGTTTTTCCGAATTGCTCCTCCTCCCGCCGGAGTATTGAACAAATTTTTTGTTCATTTGTGCGGAGTGAACCGTAGACATGGCCGTGTTGCGCAATCACTTCCTTTGCGACAGTGGGAGTAAAGGAGCCACTGTGCTCTATACCAATGGCTCGCGCTGAACGGATTGCCCGTCGTATGAGTCGGCGGAGGACGTAGCTGCGATCAACATTGGATGGCTCAATGCCATCAGCGATGATGAACGTCGCTGCTCGTAGATGGTCAACGATAATGCGGGCGTGTCTCAATCGTTGTATATCGCCCCAGAGGTCTTCTCGCAAAACACGTTTGAGGATAGGTAACATTTCATCGGTCTCATACACACTCTCCACCCCTTGCAGCACCTGCGCGACGCGCTCCAGTCCCATCCCCGTATCCACATTCCTCTGCCGCAGCGGCTCGAATGTTCCATCTTCCCTTTTGTTGTACTCCATAAACACGTCATTCCAAATCTCCAGCCAATTCACCTCGTCATTCGCCGGATTGCTCCCCGGGGGAGGAAATTCAGAGGGGCCGATCCAATAGAACATCTCCGTGTCGGGGCCGCATGGTCCCGTGTGTCCTGCCGGTCCCCACCAGTTCTTTGCCTTCGTGAGGAAGCCGATACGTTCGTTGGGAATACCCAAGGATTCCCAGATTCTTGCAGACTCATTGTCGCATGGGGCATCAGTATCTCCGGCGAAACACGTGATGGCGAGTTTGTTCTTTGGAAGTTCCAACACCTCAGTGAGGAATTGAAAACTCATGCGGATTGCTCCTTCTTTGAAGTATGCCCCAAAGCTCCAGTTGCCGAGCATCTCGAAGAAGGTGAGGTGACTGCTATCCCCAACCTCATCAATATCCTGCGTCCGCACGCAGTGTTGGCAATTGACGAGACAGCTGCCACTCGGGTGTTTTTCCCCAAGGAGGTACGGCACAAGGGGGTGCATCCCCGCTGTCGTAAAGAGAACCGTCGGATCGTTCTCCGGAATGAGGCTGGCCCCAGGGATTTCTACATGTCCGTGCTTCTTCACGAAGAAGTCAATGTATGCGCGCCGGAGTGCGTCGGTGGAAAGTGATCGCATGAAACAAAAACTCGCAGCAATCTTACAAGCGAATCGCTCATATCTAAAACCTAACACCTACGCCGCCATCACCAGCGCCCCTTCCTTGATGGGCCGAGCGACCTTGATGCCGACGGCATCTCCCTTTTTGGCTTTTGCAACACTTGCGCGGTCGATTTGCATGGAGGCAATGGGCTGAGCGAATTCTTCTTCCCCCCGTTTGAAGAGGACAATGTCGCCGACCTTGAGGCCTTTTTTTAACTCAATAATCGCAACCCCCAGACGGTCATAGTAATGGACGACTTTCCCAAGTGGTTTTGGCTTTGCTACACGAGGCATACCGTCCCCACCGTACTCTCATCCCTGGGGGAGGTTGCAAGGAAAAAACCCTTGCAAATAGTTAAGAAATCTTTTCATAATACGAGGAAACATAGGCCATAGGGTCATCTTGAAGGGCAAAAAAAACGATTGGTATTGTTTGGGCAATGACGATGACGTAGGATGTGCGCATATGCTAATCATGCTTCTTCTTTCCATCGCAAGTTTGCTCTTCAGCTCGCCACGCATCGGTCATGCAGAAGAAATTGGGAATCCATGCAAGGGACTTCGTGCAAAGGGATTAGTGCTATGTTGGAAAAAGATGGACCCCCAGCGTGCGCGGGGAGATCATGATACGTTCCACCGAGAGCAGAACGCCGTCCATTTGAAGTGGCATCAGGAACACCGTGGTTTAACGGACGCGCAGGTGACACTCGATCATCAGAAGTTCCATCATGACACGGTGCGGAAGCATCAGGAGTTCCACCGAAGTGCGAAGACGCAGGGAGATACAGAGAAGAAAGAGATGGTAACCCCGGCACAGTCTCGCGATGTGAAGGCGGCGCCGAACAGAGGGCTTTCGAAGAAGCGCCAACTGCGACGGGGGAAGTAGGTCTCCTGCAGCCCATTTTGTGGTACACTATGGGTAGTTCTGTGGCAGCAACGGCCCATCATGTAAGTCCTTCGGCTCGCTCCTTCGGAGCTTGCTCAGGACAATGGATATTGGGCCTCGCGCTACGCACGTAGTGCTTGCGCTCGGCTCCAATTCACCAATGGGGATGAAAGGCTTCGACAGCGTGATACTGGATGCGTTATGTCTCTGTCTGGGATGGCAACGGTTCCCACTACCCACTGTTGCAAACGACAACTGCCAAAAACAGTGTCATGGCAAAGGCTCTCGAGACGATGGATGTCTTTAACCGGACTCCTGCTCTCGTGCCGGCATTTGCCTAAGTTCGCACTTTCTGCGGACACGTCACTCCTCTGATTCTCGCTACGGGGATGTGACGCCATCAGCGAGGTGGATTCCTGCGTGATGTGACAGGAATCGACATACAGCATCGACCCTCCCTGCCATTCTTCGTCCGCTTCTTATGGCATGGTGATTCGAAACGGACATGACAGTACGGATACCGCGTTCACACGTTGGACCCGGGTTCAATTCCCGGCATCTCCACCAGCTTCGATTTTTCAACACCAACCATGCCAGAAAGCGCAAAGAGAAGCGACAAACTGGCGGTTTCAAAGCTCACAGCACTCTTCTTGATCTTGCCGATGTTCTCACCAATGCGGAGCTTCTCGTTTCCGAGGTCTTCGATTTTCGCCTCGTAGCCACTGATGACGGGAACCAATGAAAAAGGTGGACATTTTGTCACCCTGAGCGTAGTCGAAGGGCGACACAATGGCTTGCCGGTGTGATGGTTCGTCTACGCTCACCATGACATATCGGAGTTTTTCATTGGTTCCCTAACCCTGAAAAAGCCCCAGTTTTCTGACCCCAGATTCAATATTCTTGTTCAAATAGCCTGATACATAGTGAAAAAGGGCGATAGAGTATTTGACGAAACCTCAAATCCTTTACCCCCTTTTTCTATGCAAAAGTACATCCATGACACCCTCCGAAACAACTTAAGATCGATTATTTCCTCGTTAACCCGTCCTCAGCAGAAGGCAGTGGAGGAAATCATGCGGGGACTGTTTACGGCAGGAAAGCCCATCCTCCGAGCCCTTGCCCAATATGATGACATCACAAAAAAGAAGCAGGCGGAGAAGTATTCATATCATCTTGGCAATGTGAACCTTACCGTTGCAGTGGATGATCTGGCCATGAAGAGAGCCAGATCATTCCTTCGTAAGGATACGATCATCGCCTATGACTGCACCGACGTTGCAAAGGAGTATGCACACAAGATGGAGAACATCAATGGGAAAGGCATCTGGGTGTTCGATCGCGGGCATGATGATGCCCAATTCTTTGCCGATCTTCGTCAGATTCATAACGTCCGTTTCATCGCACGGTTACGAGAAAATCGCCATGTCATCCTCGCAAAAACTGGGGAGAAAATGGCGGTGCGGGACATCCGGCCAGGCGTATATCCTGTCTTCCTTCCCCATCGCATATGGAGAAGAGGCATAGACTGGAGTATTGGGCTGATGACCCTTGTCATTGATGAACATTTGGAGGAGAAAGAGCCGATCCGGCTTCTCACCAACCTCCATTGGCAGGATTACGGTTCAAAACGAATTGTCTCGATGTATCTCGATCGGTGGGGTATTGAGAACATCTTTCGACGAGCAAAAACGAAGTTTGATCTGGAGAAAATCAGAGTCTTAAAGTACCAAAAGTTCGTCAATCTGGTTTCGTTGATCCAACTTGCCGTTATCGTCTCCACGATCACATTTATCGCCATTCAAAAATCCACCGAAATGCTCATTATTGGGGTGCTTTCGTTGTACGAACGATTCCTCAGATACCGTTCGCTCACCTTCAATGTCGATTCGTTCATTTCCTTCATGCAAACATCGCTCAAACCACTTCAAAAACGCCATGAGAGATCGCCGCCGACACAACTTCACCTGTTTTCGGCACCGACATTACTCAAACTGGCTTAAAAACTGGGGCTTTTTCAGGATTTGTATGTTGCTCTGTGGGTGTAGAGATGTGCTATACTCCTTTCGTTTTCTTTCCCCATGGTTTCTATGGCTCCATTTTCCTCTCATAAAGACGATTCCTGTGGCTGTGGTTCTGGGAAGCAGAAAAGTGAGTGCTGTAATAAGGATGAAAAATGTGGATGTGGTTCAGGTCAACAGAAGAGTGAGTGTTGCGCGAAGGAGGAGTCCTCGGGAGGGAATGGGTGCGGTGGGTGCTGTGGGTGTCAGTAGTGGGCGGGGAAGGTAGACTTGAGGTATGGGCATTGATCCAAAGCGTATTCTCTACTGCGATGAACATGTTCTTGCTGTGAATAAGCTTTCCGGCGAGCTTGTTGTGAGGGGGAAGGGCGCAGTCGGGAAGCTGCCCATCCTCGATTTTCTCTGGAGGCAGTATCCCGGACTCCGCGCCGTGCACCGTCTCGACTTTGAGACGTCGGGGGTGGTGCTCTTCGCTCGGACGCGCACGGCGCTGCAGAATATTTTGAGTAAAAAATTTGCTCAATGGGAGAAGGTCTATGTCACGGTGGTTGCTGGTCGTCCCCAAAAAAGTGGGGTGATTCGTTTTGCTCTTCCTGCGCGTTCGGTCAAAGTTCCAGAGGAACGAAGACAGGTTCCCGCGGTCACGCGGTATCGCGTGCGAGAGCAATTCCGGGATGCGGCATTCCTCGAGGTGTGGATGGAGGAGGGCGGGCGTCGCCATCAAATTCGCCAGCATCTTGCACGCATCGGCCATCCTCTCGTTCTCGATGATATCTATGGTGATCGCGCGCTCAATCACCGGTTCACGCGGGAGTACGGATATCATCGCTTCTTCCTCCATGCGGCGCGTCTTGCATTCCCGCATCCCGTGACAGGCAAACTCCTCACGATCGAAGCGCCATTGCCGCGGGCGTTTGAGAAGATACTGGAGATATTGGGGTAAACTGGGAGAGGGGGGTAGCTGTATACTTTCCCCATGCGCGTCCTCTCCGGTATCCAGCCCTCCGGGAAACTTCATCTTGGGAACTACTTCGGTTCGATCAAGCCGAATCTGGAGTACGTCGGCAAAGTGGAGGAGAGCATCTTCTTTGTCGCGGATTTGCACGCGCTCACGACGATGTGTGATGCTGCGGAGTTACGGCGTGCACGGGAGGACATTGTGATCGACTACCTCGCGTGCGGGTTCGATCCTGAACAATCCATTCTCTTCTATCAGTCCGACATCCCTGCGCATACGGAACTCATGTGGATCCTTTCCACAGTGACGCCGATGGGTTTCCTTGAGCGCGCCGTGAGCTATAAGGAGAAGGTTTCGAAGGGGATTGTCGCGACGGCCGGTCTCTTCACTTATCCAGTCCTCATGGCGGCGGACATCCTCCTCTACGGCGCGAACATTGTCCCTGTTGGGAGGGATCAGAAGCAGCACCTGGAAATGACGCGGGATATTGCGGTGAAGTTCAACCGTGTGTACGGGGACGCGTTCGTGATTCCGGAACCGTTCATCCGCGAGGATGCCGCGGTGGTGCCCGGCATTGACGGACAGAAGATGAGCAAGAGCTATGGGAATACCATTCCGCTCTTCGATGAAGGGGCTGGACGGAAGGCGATCATGCGCATCGTGACGGACTCGAAGGACGCAAAGGACGCAAAGGACGCAAAAGAGTCTGTTATTTTTCAGATTCACAAGCTCTTTCTTTCTCCGGCGGAGGCGAACGTCCTCGCAGAGGAATATGGCGGGGGTTTGTCCTATGGAGAGGCGAAGAAACGTCTTCTCTCCTCGTACCAAGATTTCTTTGCACCGATGCGGGAGTGGCGGGCCGATCTTGAGAAGAAACGTGGTTACGTCCGGGAAGTGATGGAAAGCGGACGTAAAAAGGCGCATGCTCTTGCGGAGAAGACAATGGGTCGCGTGCGCGAGGCCGTGGGATTGTAGGGAGGGTGCAGATGTGGTACAATGTCTTGATGGCCAAACAGACTCTCCACTTTTCTACGGTGATGCTGATGGTGGCGGGAGTCTCCCTTCTTGTGGGGACACTCACTCTTCCTGGTAGTGACCTCTCTGCAATTTTCCGGTCGCAAGCGAATAATGGGTATTCCTTAGAGGAATTGCAGGCGGATCGGGCAGATTGGCGAGAGCAGCGTCGTTTGTATTCCCGCGCGATTGAACGCTGTCGAGATCTGCGCCAGCAAGGTCAAACTCTCGATTGTCTGTCTATCAAGATCAATGATCCTGCAACGTTCCAGCCATTCCTTACCGATGCCCTTCCTTCTGTTGTGCCTTCGAGTGGCCTATCACATGCCGCAGCTCCGGTGTTGACGGTGGACACGCTCTCGGAGCGGGATCGATCGCAGCTCAGGCGGTACCATCGGGTGGGATCATGTCCTGCAACGTTGAAGGATTATCTTCCTGGTTTCTATGAACTTTGTCAGCGTGTGGTCGAGGAAACGCAGCTCCCCCTCAGTCGTGGGCGCATGGATTCTGCATCGAAGAAACGGATTGCACCTGAGCCAGTACAAGAGCGCCTGACGGCGGATGATATCGCGAAGGCGAAGAAGCGGCCGGTTCCGACCGTGCGTGTCGGTGTTACGCGACACAAAGAGAGCCGTTTCCCTTCATCGGCATCGTCGCAGGAATAGGTGTTGTTACAGACTCGGCAGCCGGTAGTTCTGTAGTTCCTGGTATGCCCTGCGATAGTGTGGCATGGCGCGCTTTACGGTCTCCCAGTAGCGGGTGGAGTGATTTTGGACTTTCCGGTGGGCGAGTTCATGGATGATGACGTAGTGGAGAATGCGTCTAGGGACGAAGAGGAGAGCTGTATTCAACATAATTGTGCCTTGTTGGGAACAGCTTCCCCACTGTGAGCGCGCGAAGCTCAGTTTTACGTTGCTGATGGGTACACGAAGAGTGCGCCTGTTCATTTCGTGGACGAGCATGTGGACAGAGGCTCTTTCCGCGTGTGCGAGGAGGGACCAGAGGAGTTTATGGAGTCCGGGACGCCGGAGGGTAGGACCAATGACGATGTTCCATCCTCTCTCTCTTTTGAGAGAGTGGATAGTAGTGCGTGGGCCTGGGGTGAGGAAAAAACGATAGGTTTTCCCTGTCTTGGTTTGGATGGTGAGAGTTTCTCCTCCATCAAGGATATGGCGGAATGGGGTAATACGCTTTTTACGTTGTTCCTTCAGTACTTGTTCCATCATGCGCCGTAGCAAACTTCTGATATGTTCCCGTCGTTCTTCTTGCGAGAGATTCCGGGCAAGGCGAATGACGATGGTATCTTCGTTCAGGACAGCGCGAGAGCAGGTATTTCGCGTCTCCTCGACCCGGTGGCGGATACGGTGTCGTGCCATTGGAGAGTGGATTATCCCCATCCCTCATCGTGTTCCATATTGCTTCCCGCTCTACTTTATTGTCTTTTACCCGTTTTTTAAGCACGTTGTGGGATTTGGTAAGTTCGTTCTCCCAGGTTTTTCCGTTTTGTGATGCGCATTCTTCAAGGAGAGGGGTTTTTCCCTCCCTGGAGATGAGTGGTGTTAGAGTGCGGCCACTATTCTTCTGTAACTCTGAACAGCATGGATCAGTTTCTCTCAGCTTGCGGTCGGCGTATACAGTTCCCTGTTGGTGGGATCCTCGTCCAAACGGCGCGGGCGCAGGGAGCTCGCATCAACGCAACGGTCGGTGTTGCGCTTCGTGATGACCGGTTGCCTATGGGGTTGCCATCACTCGAAGGGTCTTTGGGCGTTCCCCCGGCAGATGCCCTTCTCTATGCGCCAAGTCATGGGAAGTTGCTCTTACGGAAGCTTTGGGGAGAGCTTCTTCATACTAAGAATCCATCGCTCCAGGGTCCGGTGAGCATGCCGGTTGTTGTTGCCGGTCTCACGCATGGTCTGCGCATTGCCGCGGAACTCTTTCTCGATCCCGGCGATGATCTCATCCTCGCAGAGCCTTACTGGGAGAACTATGATCTCGTGTTCCAGGATCTGTCCCAGGCGCGGCTGCGCTCCTTTCCGCTCTTTGATGGGCAGTCCTTCAATAGCGCTGGCTTGCGAGCAGCTCTGCGGCGCGGCTCTCGGAAGAAAGTACTTCTCCTTAATTTTCCGAATAATCCGACGGGATATGCGCCGCTGTTCGAGGAAGCATGCGAGATTTGTGCGATCATTCGTGAGTGTGCGGAAGAGGGAAGCGACGTTGTTGTCCTCGTTGATGATGCGTATTTTGGGCTTGTCTACGAGGAAGGAATCTTGCGGGAATCTCTCTTTGCTTTGCTGGTGTCACTGCACGAGCGCGTTCTTGTGGTGAAGATCGATGGCTCCTCGAAGGAGGACTATGCATGGGGACTCCGTGTGGGATTCCTCACATACGGTGGTAATGGGTTAAAGCAGGAGGAGCTTCGCGTGCTTGAGGATAAGACTGCCGCGATCATTCGCGGGACGCTCTCGAATGTTTCGCATCTCTCCCAGAGCGTCGTCTTGTGTACTCTCCAGTCCACAACGTACTGGGAGGAGCGTAGAGCGAATGCTGTGGTTCTCGAACTACGGTTTCGCGCAGCGTGGACGTCGGCAAACGGTGCTGCGTCGAGCGTTTCCTTCCGCGTCCTTCCGTGCAATGCTGGCTATTTTCTTTGTTTGGAACTGTGCAATGGACTTTCTGCTGGTACAGTGCAAGAACGCCTTCTGAATGAGCACGGGATTGGGGTTGTGACGGTTGGGGAGCGCCTGCTCCGTGTCGCATTTTCCGCGATACCAGAGGCGGATATCCCCGATGTTTTCCGCTCTATTGCACAGGTTTGTTCCTCTTATTCTTTTCTCGTATGACGACCGTAGCTACCAATGCAGTGCAGGCACTTCTTCAGGAGCATCCTGCCGTTTCCCGGAATCCATCGCGCGCAGCAATGATCCAGGCGACACTCGATGCCCGGGAAGCGTTCCTCACGTCTTCTGGCGCTCTGGCGACGTGGGGTCCGGCAGCGTGCACAGGGCGCATTCCGCAGGATACCTACATCGTGCGGCATGGGTGTGCGTTGGAAGCGTGCGACTGGGGTTTTTCGGCCTGTAATCCAATGGAGATTCGGGTATTCGATCAGCTCTGGGACGATGCCATCTCTCTTCTCGAGCGCAAGACATCTCTGTACGTCACCGAGCGGTCCGTTGGGGCAGAGAAGAAATCCACGTTTCCTGTCCGCACGGTTACGGATAGTCCGCTCGTAGCGCTCTTCACCGATAACATGTTTCGGACAGCGTGTCATGGTGAGCCTTTCACTCTCCTCGTTCTTCCGCACGATCGGGCAATGACTGCTTCCTACGATGGCGTGCTCCGCAAGAGCGCCGTAAAAACTGTGGATATGTTGGTTGCGATGGATTTTGAGCGTATGCGCGGGCTCGTGTACGGCACATCGTACCTTGGGTGTGTGAAGAAGCTCCTGTTTACGACGATGAATTTTCTCCTCCCGGAGCAGGGGATTCTCCCTCTCCACTGTGCAGCGAATAGAGGGAATGGCGGCGACACGGCGCTTTTTCTCGGTCTTTCGGGAACAGGAAAGACAACACTCTCGACGGATCCGAATCGCTCCATGATTGGCGATGATGAGCATCTATGGTCCGATCACGGCATCGCGAATATGGAGGGAGGGTGCTACGCGAAACTTGCGCACCTTCGGAGGGAGAAGGAACCGGAGATCTATGAGGCGGTGTTTGGTATGGAGAGGGGCGTCATCATCGAGAATGCCATGATGTATCCCGATGGTTCCTTCGATCTTGATGATGAACGTCTCACGGAGAATTCCCGTGCGTCCTATCCACTCTCATTCCTTCCGCGCATTGTGAAAGAGGGGTGTGCGGGACATCCGAGGACCGTTCTTTTCCTCACGGCCGATGCACAGGGGGTGCTGCCGCCTATTGCGAAGCTGGGTCACACGCAGGTGCTCCTCTGGTTCCTCATGGGCTACACCTCGAAGCTTGCAGGGACCGAAGCCGGTGTGACGAGGCCGAAGACAACCTTCTCCCGTTTCTTCGGCGGCCCCTTCATGCCGCGAATGCCCATGGATTACCTCTCGCTTTTTAAGAAGAAGCTCTTGGATCATGGGACAGACGTCTACCTCGTGAACACCGGCTGGAGCGGGGGGGCGTATGGAGTAGGGAAGCGTATGGATATCGCGCTCACACGTCGTCTTGTCGACGCGGCACTTTCTGGAAAATTCTGCGATGTTCCGTATTGGGAATACCAGAAATTCCACCTCCTCGTCCCGAAAGCGTGTCCCGGTGTGGATCCGAAACTTCTCAATCCGAAGCTGACGTGGGCTGATCCCGATGCCTACGACCGCGCGGCGGAAGCACTGGCCCAGGAGTTCTCCGCTATGTTTGAAAAGGAGTTTGCGGGGAAGGTGTCGCAGGAGATCGCGAAGGTGTGTCCGGGGAAGTGATCCATTTTTACGCCTCCTTCAATCCCGGAATGTGCGGCTTGAGCTTCTCGATGACGTGTTCCAGCTTTTCATTCACGATCAGGTGATCGAAGAGATCGGCGCGAGCCTTGAAGAAGGAAAGGTCGTGCAATGCATTCTTCAGGCGTTCTCGGATCTGCGCCTCGGTCTCCCGTCCGCGCGTGCGCAGGCGAAATAGGAGGGAGCTCAGCATCGCGCGGCGACTGCGTCCGGGTGGGAGCAGACCGCAGGAGAGAATAGAGCGGCGGCCGTAGGTGTTCGCAAGCCCCTGGAGGAGGTGCATTTCTGTCACGACGATGGGGATTTTCCCCTTTTTCCATGTTTTTTCGAGATCTTCTTTGCGGTAGCCGTAGCACCGACTCTCTGTTTTGGAAGGAATGTCTGTGATGGCGGCAAATGCGTCCTGCCTTTTAAGAGCATCGAAAGCCGTAACCGAGGTATAGGTGTACTCCCCGTCGTCGCCATGTTTCGGTTTGTGGGTGGTGAGGATGGGGACGCGTTCGAGGTATGGACCGCAGAGGGTGGCGAGCAATGAACTCACGGTGGACTTTCCGACCCCCGAAGGGCCGGTGAAGGCGAGGATGTAGCGAGGGAAGATGCTCTCTTCGAATGTGGGAACTTCCTTTTGTGCTGTGATCTCATATGCGATGTTGTAGACGCGCAGGCCGTCGGGAGTTACATGAGAAAGGGACATGCGGGGGTGGACGGGTTGATCGATGAGACTGGCGGTGAGCGGTCCGACTTCGGCTCCGGCCTTCGCCGAGACGAGTGAGCGGTGAGCGGTGAGCGGTCCAAGGACGCGGGAGCCGTCCGTGAGTTCGATGAGGGCGATGGTCTGAGAATGATTTCCGGCGCGTACGGTCGTGTAAGAGAGGATTTTGCCCTCTTGGAGTTTGCGCTGCCATTTTTTTTGTGCGATGATGGGAGGGGTGGGAGAGGACATACTAGGCTGGGTGGGGGGAGGGCGTGTCATGGTGAGCGTAGTCGAACCATACACGCAGTATCGATCCTTCGACTACGCTCAGGGTGACACTGCTGTATTCTCAAGGATGGTGACGCAACAGGTGGCGCAGGCGCCGCCGAAGTTGTGGGCGAGACCCCATTGTGTCTTTTCCTCTTTGAGCTTTTTCCCAATTTCGATGATCTGCTTCACGCCTGTGGCGCCGACCGGATGGCCGCAGGATTTGAGACCGCCGCTGGAGTTGAGCGAGTGAGTAGTGAGTAGTGAGTAGTGAGTAGTGCTGTTTTTATACCATTCGATTCCCTTCCCTTTCTCTGCGAAGCCAAGGTCTTCCAGGTTGATCACGGCGGCGATGGAGAAGCAGTCGTGGTGTTCGATGTGGGAGATGTCTTTTGTTGTCACTCCTGCTTCCGCGTAGGCTTTTTTGGCAGCGTCTTTCGTGGCTCGGAAGCTGGTGATTGATGGCCGCTTCGTGATGCTCAGGGTGTCGTGTGCGAGTTGTGAGGCGGCAAGCCGGACCTGGCTTGCAGTATGTGTACTCAATATACATGCCGCGGCCCCGTCGCTCACGGGTGAACAGTCGAGGACATGGAGTGGGTCGGCGACGATGGGGCTTTTTTCCACATCCTCTGGATCAATGGGGTTTTGGAAGTGGGCGTAGGGATTCTCGGCGGCGTTTAGGTGATGCGTGGCGCTCACGAGATTGAGTTCGTCACGGGTCAGGTAGTGTTCATGCATGTAGCGATTTGCGATGAGGCCGAAGATGCCGGGGAAGGTGAGGCCCGATGGTTGGTCTTCCTCTGCGTCTGCCGCACCCATGAGCGCGCACGCAATCGTTTCTCCGGGAATGTCCGTCATCTTCTCGAGGCCGAGGACGAGGATCGTCTGTGCGCGGCCGCTCTCGAGGAGAGCGCAGGCAGTATGGACGGCGACGGAGCCCGATGCGCAGGCTGCTTCGACCCGTAGGGCAGGGGGTCGATGGGGAAGGAGTGAAGAAACCATGGCGCCGAGGTGCGCCTGGTTGTTCGCTGTTTCCGCGAGCATGTTGGCGACGATGACGGCGTCGATTGCCGTCGGCAGACAGGAGGCATCCGCGATGGCCTTTCCCACCGCTTCCTCCGCGAGGTCACGGAGACTTTTGCCCCAAAGCTCACCGAATTTTGTCTGGCTGGCGCCTATGAGGAAAATGTCCCGTTGCAACGCTGAGGTATTCTATGCCTCCTTCTTGCTATAGGAAATGTTAAGAACGCCACCCCGCTCGTGTGAGCGGGGTGGATGGGCTGTTCGGTGGTTGTCCCTCATCGGGCGGTGACGATGATGAGGGTCGCGTCGTCCTGTAGGACGATGGAGAGAATGCGGCGGTCTGGATGCCGTTTTTGCCATTCTCCCAGGACCGTCGCAATGTCCTTGATGGTGCGGACATTCGTGGGGTCAGCGGGTTCTTCCTTCTCACTGAAGGGGACACCTCTCTGAAGCCAATCAGCCCCTTTTTGTAAGGAACAGCCACTTTCCCTTTCTCAGACCGTCTGAGAGAGGCCGCTCATGATACTGTGTGCGAAGGAGGAATCAATTCTACTTTTGCAACGCCGACCGAATAGCGGCGATGATATTTTGGATGGAGAGCTGAGAGCCGATGATGTGGCGGATGGTGCAGATTTTGCGATCTTCCTCTGTATCTTCGCGGTAGAACATGATGTCCGCCTGGCTCCGGCCGGGTTGTGGCTGCGTGAGCGTGAGACGAATGAGGAATTGCTCTTCCGGAAAGTATTCCTGGAGGGATTCCGTGATACGCTCGAGTTCTTGCTCGTTCTGCTTTTTGTCCCAGGAGAGGTGGAGGCGGTTGGGATCCATACGGGAGATGGGCATTATGCTGCGGTTTTCGTCTGTTGCAAATACTCGCTGTACGTCAGTTCCTGCACTTCGCGATCATCGGGGGGGAGAGGAACACCATCGCGGAGCATGGTCATGAGGAAGGCGTCCGCACCGGCGCCGGAGCCATAGGAGACGAGGAGGATGCTCTCGTCCTTCTTTGCCTGCTCAAGGACGGCGCAGAGGCCGAGCAGCGAGCAAGCACTGTACGTATTTCCGATCAGGGGAACGATGAACCCGTGCTCCAGTTGTTCCTCTGCGAAGCCGAATTCCTTTGCAACTTTCTTTGGGAATTTTGCATTGGGCATATGGAGAATGAGGTGGTCGATGTCGCTCGGTTTCCGTTTCTCCATGTCGAGCATTCCTTGGAGGGCCGTGCGGACGTGCTGGAAGTAGCCCGGCTCTCCCGTGAAGCGTCCCGCATGGCTTGGGTACTTCTCCCCCGCCGCACGCCAGAAGTCCGGTGTATCTGTGGTGAAGGATAGCGTTGCATCGATCCTGCAGATTGCCTGTGGCGATTTCTCCTGGCCAAGGACAAGGGCCGCAGCCCCTGCTGCAGCAGTGTACTCGAGGGCATTGCCGGGGCGAGCCTGTGCGGTATCGGTACCGATTGCGATGCCGTAGTCGATTTGCTTCGCACGGACCATACTATCGACAATCTGCATTGTCGCCGTTCCTGCTTTGCAGGCAAATTCCAAATCTGCGCAGTGGCAGAAGGGGTGGAGTTCGAGGGCGGCGACGAGCATGCTGCTCGTGGGTTTCACTGCATACGGATGGCTCTCGGAGCCGACGAAGATCGCGGAGATTTCCGAGGAATGGATGCCTGCAATTTCTATCGCTTGCTTCCCTGCTTCGAAGGCCATGGTGAAACTATCTTCATCGGGGCCAGGGACAGTTTTTTCCGTGATGCCGAGATTTCTCCGGATGTCATTAGGATCCTGGTTCCAGTGGCGCGCAATTTCCTCCGTCCTGATGCGGTAGCGTGGGAGGTATGTGCCGAAGCCGAGAATTGCCGATTTCATTGCGATCTCGCGAGAATTTTATGCGATTGTGCCAGATTATGCGAGGAGAGGGCAGCCAGGAGCGAGAGTTCCCCCGCGAGGACGGCGGCGCCGATGGATTCAGCCAATCGTCTGCATGGATGCAGACAATGTCCTAGGTCCTGGGTCCTAGGTCCTGTGGGGCCGAGGAGGAGTTTGAGGCATTGGGATTGGGCGGGGAGGGTAGTGCCTCCGCCGCGGATGCCAACGAGGATGGCGGGAAGGCGGACGGAAATTTCTACAGCATGAGATGCCGCCGGTCGCCCTTCGAGACGATCCGCCCGTGTCATGGTGAGGGATTTTGCGCTAGCAAAATCGTCACGAACCATCACGGGCGGATCCCTCAGGGTGACACATCGGCATGTGGTGTCCGCGAGTGATCCTTCCACCACGTGTGCCGGGTCCTGTCCGGTGGCAATATAAAGAGCGGCGATGATGTTGGCAGCATGACAATTGTGACCAAGGGCACCGGCAATATCAGAACCGGCATCAAGTTTTGCGTGAGCGATTTGAAACATGGCTTCTGGTGTTGTTTTGAGAACGGATGAAATCACATCGGCAGAAATGGTCGCTGTTGCGGTGACTTCGTACCCGCGCCCCTTATCATGGGTCCGTTTACTTGGCTTTTTATCGCTATCCACGTTCCCTGCGACCGTGATGAATGTTAGGTGCAAGTTTTTCTCAATCCACTGGCCAATCTTTTCTGCGGCAATCGTCACCATATTCATCCCCATTGCTTCGTCGGTATCGGCGTAGATCGTGAGGAAGAGGTAGGGGTCTTCGGTATCAATTTCGTATTTGAGGATTTTGAGATGGTTGCTTGTGGTTTCTCCGATTGATTTCCATTCGGTTTCCCGTTTTTGAATTTCGGATTGTGTCATGGTGAGCGTAGTCGAACCATGACATGACATTCTCAGTGCAATAGACCGTGAGACTCCGTGGTATGTCGACTTGGTCTTCACTCCTCCGCTCATCCGCAATGCTTTACATCCTCTATTCACGCTTGCAACGAGGGCGCCCTCGGTCGTTGCGAGAGGGAGATGGATATCTGCCGTTTCTCCTGAACTGAATGTAACAGTGAGTGGTCCGGCGTAGCCCACCGGGATCGGTACGTGCCCGAACATTTGCTCGCAATTCCGTTCCTCGGCGTGACCGATTTTTGTGGGATCAATGGAGAGAGTAGAGAGGTCGATGCCGAGTTCTTGCTCGATCTGCCGTCGGCGCGCTTCACAGCGTTCGATTGGTGGGAGATGATTTGGGAGGTTTCTCATGTCCATTCTCCTTTGACTATAGCGGTTTTTCTCATATTATGCCCCTCCTATCCACGGTGGATGGGATCGCTCATTTTAAGAAAGGAAGGCCAAGATGTTTCCTGGTCAACATGACTGTGGTAGTCTCCGGAGGGAACGAAATCGATTTCCTGGTCCTAGTATCGAGATCGGCAGCTATTCTTCCGAGAAGAGCATCTGGTACATGCGATACTACTATTCGGAGCCGTTTCTCTTTTTCTGGGAGAAAGATCGGTCCGTAGATTTTAGGATCATTTATTGCCCTTTCTGCGGTGAGAAACTGGCGTAGTGAGCGTTGCCCGGATCACAATGGATCTGGGCTTTTTCTATGCATGTGCTGCTTCCACCATCCTTGCTCCACTCCACACTTTTGTTTCAAACACCGTGCAATCCTTCTGGGCATGGGCGAACTCTTTGACGGCGTCCACGGCGTCCTCCGTGCACACGAGGTGGACGGTGGGGCCGGCGTCCATGGTGTAGAGGACGGCGACATGCTCTGCTTCCCGGAGGGCGGTGACTTCCCGTGTGATTCGATGAGTGTCTTCCGTGAGGTACTGGAGTGATGGGGTGGAGGTCTTGGCAACTTGGTGGAGGTCCCAAGCGTCTTCCTCGGCTACTTTTTGCAGTTTCTCGAAATCCCCCCCGAGAATGGCATCAATGCATTCCTGTTGGCGTCGTGGTATTTGAAGTAATCGTTCTGCATAGTGGGGGGAGGTATGCGCAAGGTGGTGCCCTTCCGTGGAGCCATGTTCTTTTTCTTGGAGAGAGGGGCAGATGACGATGTCGTGGAGGGGCCAGTGGGAGGCTGGGGCGATTTGGACAGCGATAGCGCTGTCAATCGCATCAGTTTGTAGTGAGTAGTGAGTAGTTTGTAGGGCGACGAAGCCGCCAATGATGGAGCGCGCGGCGGAACCGGAGCCGAGGCGCGCGAGGATGCTCACTTGTTCGTCTGTGAGGCGGATATCCTGTTCTTCGAGGAGAGCGGCGTATGCCTTGGCGACGGCGGAGAAGACGGCGGCGGAGGAGGCAAGACCGATGGCTGGGGGAATCTTTGAGCGGACGGTGAGTGAGTAGTTGGTAGTTGGTAGTGAGTAGTGTAGAGAATGGAGGTATATGTTTGTGAGTTCGAGGTGTTTTTTGAATCGTTCTACCTCTTTTGGCGAGAGTTCTTTTTGGGATTGAACAGAAAACCTATCTGCGGGTTCGATCGTGACTTCGACAGTGGGGGAGTCGAGGGTCATCGAGAGCGAATCGGTTGCAGGAAGACGCAGTTCTGCATTGCGATTGCCCCAGTATTTAATGAAGGCAATATTCGGTGTTGAGAGAGCGGTAACCATACGAAGATGCGATTGTAACAGCATTTTTGGCTATAGTAAGGACTATACCACCTCCCCCTGATCTCCCTCCTGCGCCGATAACTTTGGCAGCACCTCCAGATTCTTCGATGGCGGTGATGAATTTCTGAACGTTTGGAGGAACGATACCTAGGGTGATTTGAGCGCGATGGTGGGCTTTGAAAATTTCTTTGATGTCTTCTCCTTTTAATAGTCGTTCGGTGCAGTGGCCAATAGTTTGGAGTGCGCCCTTCACCTTGAACCCCGACCGTGGGGAGAGGGAATTGTCCTTAATCCATGCCACCATCTCCGGCGTTGTCTCATTCGGCTTTCCGGTGTCGATGAGTATGGCCTTCTTGAGGAATGAGAGATCGAGATCGACGGATGTCGGGCCATTGGCTTTCGTAAATTTCACCGGTTTTCCTTCCCAAATGACTGCGAAATCGAGGCCACTATGACCGGGGTTGACTGCGTCTTCGATTGCTGCGGCGATTTCTTTAGGTTCATCATTCTTGCCCTCTCCCCCGGCCCCTCTCCCGCTGCGGCAGGAGAGGGGAGAGTGCTGTTTTTCGAGTAAACAGCGGCAGATGGCGATGACGAGCGCGGTCGATGAACCCATCCCCAGACCGATGGGGATCGTGTTCTCGATCGTCAGGTGACCGGAGAGTGGTCCGGTGATTTTCGTCACTGCATCAAGGATGCGATAGAGGTAGTTCTCGTTCTCGATGCCGTGGTGGGTGACAGTCAGTGTGTCATGGTGAGCGTAGTCGAACCATAACACAGCCCGTGTCGCCCTTCGACTACGTTCAGGGTGACACGTATTTCCCATCGTCGCTTCCACCGTAAACGGTGCTGGAACGGCGATTCCCGGATACCCGAACACGACGGCGTACTCGCCGCTAAGGATGATTTTGCCGGATGCACTTCCTCTAAACATATTTCACGAACCGAACCGTCGCTGCCTTTCATCAAATTTCTGGAGAACTTCCTCGAGATCTTTCGTCGTGAGTTCTGGGAAGTGCTTCTCGAGGAAGAACCATTCGGCGTACGTGCTTTGCCAGAGGAAGAAGTTCGAGGTGCGGGACTCGCCGGAGGTGCGGATGATGAGGTCAATATCGGGGAGAGAGGGGTGATCAAGATAGGGGCGGAGAGGATCGATGGTGTCATCCTGAGTAAAATTTTTCTTACCATGACACAGGCGGTGCATCTCGAAGGATTTTTTCCATGCACGGATGATTTCATCCTTTCCTCCGTAATCGAGAGCAAGGTGGAGAGTGAAGTTGGTATTTCCCTTTGTTTCCTCGGCGATTTCCTTGAGAGCTTTTGCGAGGGAAGGCGGGATCCGGTCTGTGCGGCCGGAGTGGAGGAAGCGGGTGCCCTGCTTTGCCATGTCTGCCCTATTTTTTCGAATATAGCTTTCGAGGAGATCCATGAGTTTACGTATTTCCTTTGAATCGCGTTTCCAGTTCTCGGTGGAGAAGCACCAGATGGTGAGCAGAGAGATGCGTGGGTTCTCCCGGCACCAGTCGGAGAGCGAGCGGAAGTTCTCCACGGCCTTCGCATGTCCGTTCCATGGGTGGAGACCCTTCGCGCGTGCCCAACGCCGGTTGCCGTCGGGGATAAGAGCAAGGTGAAGTTTCTGTGGTGTCTCAGGCATGGGAGCGGAGATATTCCTGTGCGATGCCGAGTCCCTGCGCGAACCATGGTGTGAAGAGATCGGGGGTTCTTTCGAGTTCCTCTGTGAGGTCATCAGTATGGATCCACCTCCAGTCGCTCACTTCGGCTAGGTTCGGCACCACATCGGCATCGTCTACGATGCCAACGAGTACAGTGTCGTATTCGTACTCTATGCCGTGACCCTTTGGGTCTTCTGCGCGGTACAGGAAGGATCCTGCCTTTTTCAGGGGGCAGGAGAATCCCATTTCTTCCTGCAGGCGTCGCATGTCCGCATTTTTCGCGTCTTCCTCTGGGAGGGGATGACTGCAGCAAGTATTCGTCCAGAGGTTGGAGAAGAGGCGCTTTCCCTCTGCACGCTTTTGGAGGAGGAGTTCCTCACCACGACTTCGGAAGACGTACACCGAGAAGGCCTTGTGCAGCAGGCCTGCACCTGTGTGTGCATCGAGACTCTCGGCAAGGTCGAGTCTTTCTCCCTTCTCATTGGTAAGGATGACCGAGGGCATGATGAGAATGTAGCATTCAGCTACTGACGGGGCGAGGGTAAAGAGGTACAGGTAGTGTCTTGGTTAGGCTGTGATACGATGTTTCCGTATGGCAGAGCTACCGGACATGCCCGAATCTCCCAATGGGGAGCAACGGAGACTTCGAGGACAGCTGGCAGGAAAACCGGGAGAGGGGTTTGCGGATATCCGGATTGTCTCGGATCCGGTGTACGAAGAGATTCTTACGTTGGGACAGCGTCTCGCACGCCTTTCCAAGCGACGGGCGAAGGAGCTGGGGTATGAAGATAATTTGGAGCAGCTTCTCCTGTGCTGTCCGCAGTGTGGTCTCATGAATGATTTTACGATCGACGGGAGGCAGGTGTATTACTTCTCCTCGGAGTTCCGAGGAGATTCCGTCCCTTCTCGTTCCACGACGTCTCACCGTATTCGGATTATCGAACTTCGGAATGATGTAGTGCAGTGTCAGTGTAGTCAATGTGGGGAACGGTTTCTTCAGCGGGTATAGATTGCCTCTCCCCTTCATTGTTCCGTCCTTTTCCTCTTTCGCGCGCCATTTTTTTGCTGTCGTGCCACTTAGACATTCATAGGTGTTCTCTTCTGTTCCCCCTTTCTTTTAGAATCACTGCGTATTTCTTTTCCCTATTCTTTCTATGGTGTCTCTTGAAAAACAGGTGGTTTCTGGCGAAGAGGTTTCTCAACAGGGCATTGCTGATGAGAAGGTGCAGAAGCGGCAGTATCCTGCTCCGGAGATTGATGATGTCCGAGCGAAGCTCCGCAAACTTGGTGTGGGTGATCCGGATCGTCTTCTCCCTTCGTACTACTGGGGAGGGTTTGCCAATAACACGTAGGGAGTTTGGCTGGTGGTGGTCGAGAAACTAGGGTCTTCCCTCTATGTTTTAACCATCGGTCGCCGCGTTTTGTACCAGGTTTTTACTCTATTTTGCGAGATATGGAGCACCGAGCTTTCAGCTCATATCCTCAATGATTTCCTCTGGGGAGAGACTGAAAAACTCCTCCCCGCAGGGGGGAGGAGTCGATTTGGGACAGCATGTTCCCATTAGTCCTCAATGGGGAGCTTCTTCAGCTCTTCCTCCGAGGGCATCGGGACCAAAGGATCGATGGCCCAGGCGACGCCTTTCGCCTTGGCCCACCGGCGAATTTCGCGGCTGGGGAGGATGAAGCAGGAGAGGTCCGCCGAACCGAGCATCACCATCCCGAGACAGATTCCTTCTTCCGTGAAGACACCGCCACCACCGCTCCCGGCGACACTGATGGGGGTCGTGACATCATAGGTGATGCTTTGGTAGACGCGTCCGAGCTCTTTGATGATCCCCTTCGTTGCTAGAGACAAGAATGGTGTGGTGTGCCACACGGTGTCACCGATCTTCGAGGAGGTCTCCTCCTTTGCGAAGACCGTGGACTGTGGGATATACGGCTCTCCTTGGCGGAAGTGTTTTCCATAGAGCTCGAGAAGAGCAGGACCGTCCAATCCACCGTAGCGGATGACGGAGGCCGGAACATCGTCGGTACCATTGACCAGAGGCACGCTCACCCATGCAGCGGTGCTGAATTCCCCTGTTGTATCGCGGCAAGCATGCGCGATGTATCCCGCAGTCCAGATGAAGATCCTCTTCCCGCGCTTTACGAGGATGCCACTTCCAGAGGACTTGTGCGTTCTTACCCTGACCACGATGCGGGAAAGATGACGGAGGTGATCGGGGAGTACCACTTCATTTTCCTTGATCTCTGCCTGTTTTTGGACAACAGGAGGAGGCTCCGGTGTCTGCCGTGTTACGAGGTGCACAGCAGAGAAGACGACTACCACGAGTCCGACGCCAATCAACACCTTCACAAGATGCCATTTCCTTTCCATCACAGACCTCTTTTTCATGCTATTCCAAAGAACGAATTGCCGCAGACCGTCTGCGACTAATTCCAACGTAGCATTTTTTCATCAAATGTCAACCGCTCCGGATAGTATTTTTCTCTATGGCAGGCCATTTGTAACTGCTGGAGCTCTAAACTAGAGGCTATTAGAACCGCGATGTTTTCGAGAGTAACACTCGCATGAGGGTGAACATTCCAGAATTCCTGCCACTTCGCGCTTATCCGCATTGGGTCAGCAAAAACGTTTGACGTTCTTTCATCAACTTGCATCAGGAGCAAGGGAAAACTACCATGCGGTCATGTCCGATGACACAGCACCAGCTACAAAAGCGGATATTGGGAGGGTGGAGCATAGTATGCAAAAACCAGAGGGCAGGTTTCAGGGGCTAGAGGAAAAGTTCCAAAGACTGGATGGTACGGTGCAGAGGCTGGATATCACCGTGCAGAAGTTAGGGAGTGATGTGCAGAGACTGGATGGCACTGTGCAGAAGCTAGGGAGTGATGTGCAGAGACTGGATATCACCATGCAGAAGTTAGGGGGCGACGTTCAAAGGATCGAGAAGAAATTCGATGGTAAATTCGCGAGGCTCTACGAAACAGATGATCAAATTCTGGCTATTCTCGGGAATATCGACAGGCGACTGACACCAAAGATGGAAGATCACGAAAAGCGGATTGTTCATCTGGAGGAGGCGATGGCTTAGCATGCCACTAGGAGTTTATGTCCATACTAAAGAAGGGCATGGCCGCGAAGCCATGCCCTAGTGCCGTGGGTTGGTTAAACTAATCATCGTCCTCGTCTTTTTTGGGCGCCTCCTTCTCCTCCTTGAAGGTGCAGACGGTGAAGGAGGTTTTCACCCCTTTCGGGACATAGATTGTGACATCATTGTCACGGATTCCACCGATGACGACCTTCACCTTACGGCCCACCGCGCCCGGGGTCTCGTATTCCTTCACGAAGATCATGGCATTCCCGAGCTTCTTCGCACGCACGTACGCACTGCCGCCAAGGCTCAGACCAACGTATACATTGGCCGACGACCCCTCGAAGATGAAGGTATCTCCCTCGACCCACATGTAGTAGCTCACGGTGTTGTCCAGACGCAGCTTCTGCTGCATCCAGATGTCCAGAGTTTTTCTCTGTGGCTCCTCGTCTGCGGACGCAATCGCTCCAGAGAGGAGGAACATACACAAGGCCCACATCATCGCTTTCATAGATCGTCTCCTTTTCTTGAGATTCCCCCACGGCATTCCCCTCCGACCACCGGAGAGGCATGGGTGGGGGATCAATGCTGTGAATGAGCGAGTAGAGGAATGTAGCGAACGAAGTACATAGATACAAGCCATTCTTTCGTTCAAAACTGCCCCAGTAGCAGTCCCAGTAGTACACCTTCGGTGACTACAGGACACTCAGCAGAGAGGCGTGCCATGAAGCGTGAGCCGAATGAGCGCAGCGAAAGACCCCGAAGGGCTTCGGCTCTCTGCTTCGTGGAGCGGGCGACGGGAATCGAACCCGTATCTTCAGGTTGGAAACCTGAGGTAATAGCCATTATACGACGCCCGCGAAAGACCAACTGCTCTTGCAGTAGGATACCGTTGGTGACGGCGGGATGCCATCGCGTGCAGGATATTGCGGTGGGTGAGTGTTCTTGGTATGCTTCCGTCCTGTGATCGAAGGGTTCACCTTCCTCCAGGGGCTCTACATCGTCGTCGGCGTCATGCTCGTCGTGGTGCTCTACCACGTGCTCTTCATTGTGGTGGATTTGCGGAAGATCCTCCGGCGGATCGAGGGCATCACGGCAGAGGTTGAGGGAATGGTGATGCGTCCCCTCGGACTGCTCGATCATTTCCTGCAGTGGATCACCGAGTGGGTGGAAACACAGGCTGATCGTCCGAAGAAGTGGAAAAAGTAGTTTGGAGACCTCTAAAAAGCTCCAATGTGTCATGGTGAGCGTAGACGAACCATCACATCGGCAAGCCATTATGTAGCCCTTCGACTACGCTCAGGGTGACACAATAATGTTTCAGGGGTTTCTTCATAGGATCGGTTGGCGGTCGATGAAGATGCGAATAAAGAAGTGCTTCACTGTCTCGTAGGAGGCATGGATGAGTTCCTGGAGGAGTTTGTTTAGTCTCCGGATGTTTGCGTAGATCTGATTGATACGATAGGCGGTTCCTGGGCGAGAGATGGTCAGGAGTGCCGCCTCTCGGCGAAGCTTGCGCACTTCTGCATTAATGTATTTATGGAGAGCTTGCTGCATTTTTTCTTGCGGAGGTATGTTGGCTATAGCCTGATCCCGTGAGGATATTATTGTTTGTACTGTTGTGCCTGTTGCAGCAGAAGTTTGGCTTCCACCACTATTTTCTCCTTGTTTTTCGGTTGTGGCATCCTGAGGGTTAGTGAGACTTTCAATGGTATCGAGGAGACTTCCGAGTTTCTCTGGTTGCGCGACGATGAGGTTGGACAGTTCTTTGGATGGGGCCGGTGTTTGGATTTGCTCCGGGGAGGATGGTACAGGAATTGCCATTTCTCTCCTATTCTCCGCCTTTTTACCCATTATTGCAATATCGTTTCTGGTTGTTCCTTGTTCTATGATCATATTTCTCATGGAAGAACGAACGATTTTTCATCGGATTCGTGATCGTGAGGTTCCGGCGGACATTGTCTTTGAGGATGCGGAAGTGCTCGCATTCCGCGATATTCTGCCCAAAGCCAGGACACATATTCTCTTTATCCCAAAATACTTTGTGGCTTCTCTCACCGATATCACGCCGGAGACGGCGCATCTTCCGGGTCTCCTCATCCTCAAGGCACAACAATTTGCGAAGGAGAAGAGCCTCACGGGGTACAAGCTCCTCTTCCATGTCGGGAAGGCGGGAGGGCAGGAGGTGTTTTACCTCCACCTCCATTTTCTCTCCGATCAAGAGTTCTAAAATCTACGCAGAGTAGCCAGCCTTTTCTGCCTCTTCTGCATTAGCGAAATACACGCGGTTTTCCTCTTTAATTTTCTTGGCAGTAGCAGAATTTTTCGGGTAGTATTTTTTGCCTGTTTTACTTGCGACCCATGCACTTTCCTCTTTCTTGTCCTCCGTAGCCTTGGCGGAGGAGGATGCATCTTTTTCTTCTTTTCTTTTTTCCTCTTCCTCACGCTCGCGCCGGATGCGCTCGAGGGTTTCCTTATCGATGGGGAGGAGAGCTTTGAGGGAGAGACCGATACGTCGCTCGTCGACATCGATATTAATGACCTGTGCGTCAATACGCTGGCCGATCGTGAGGACCTCTGCAGGGTCGTTGATGTGGTGATGTGCGAGTTCGGAGAGATGAATGAGACCGTTGATATCTTTCTCGAGTCGTATGAATGCGCCGTAGTCCGCGAAACGCACAACCGACCCTGTTACTTTCTTGCCAACTGGGTAGCGTTCCGCCACTTCCTCCCATGGGTCATTTGCCAATTGTTTCATACTGAGGGAAAGCTTGTCACCATCGATGCCAATCACTTTCACGGTCACTCTGTCGCCTGCTTCTGCATGCTCGGCAGGATTCTTCACGTGGCCCCATGCGATCTCTGAAATATGCACGAGTCCTTCGAGGCCTTCGAAGGTCACAAACAAGCCGAATTTGGCAATGCCACTGACAATTCCATCGCGGACATCGCCCATTTTGAGACTTTCGAGTGTTTTTGATCGTTCTTCTGCCATCGCTTCGCGTTCCGATACAACGATTTTTCCTGCATCCTCATCCATGGTGATTATTTTTACAGAGAACGTATGACCGACCAGTTTTTGGAGCCGAGAAAGAATTTCACTCGTGTCTGCGTTGGATACTCGTGGGTAGTGCGCGGGAGCGAGTTGACTGACGGGGAGGAATGTGCGGATGCCGTCAATATTTGCAAGGAGTCCCCCCTTATTTGCTTCTTGTGCAGTGAATGGCATGGTTTTTCCAGAACCGATGAGGTCATGAAAGTGATCCCAAGCCTTTTGTTGGCTTGCTTTTCTCAAACTCATGACTACGAGCCCCTCATCATTCTCTTCTTCGAGGACAAGCGCTATTACACCACTCCCAATCTGGAGGTCCCGGAATGTGTTAAAAGAATCTCGGAGTTCCCGTCCCGAGATAATTGCAGTCGTGACTCCATGAAGATCTAGGAGGAGCTTGTTCTTGCCTTTAAAAATTACCGTCCCTTCTAGGAGTTCTCCAGGCCTTGGACGGAGCACTTCCGGGGAATTTCGGAGGAGTTCTTCCATGCTGTGTGTCGCTGTCGACGGTGTTTTTGACATGATGAGAGATGGGTGCAGGGGGAATGGATACAACGAGGTGGCAGTGTTCCTGCACGAGCAACATGCCAGCACTGATTTTTCCATCCTATGTTTTTCCTGTCAATCCCCCCACTCAGAGCGTTGTCGCGTCGGTGTTGAGATCTGTAATATTTTGGGGGATTTTCTGGCGCTGGCTCGTTTGGGGATTGTATATCTCGTAATAGAGCTGGATGAGTTCTCTCGTTTGGAGTCGGCTGGTATGGAGTCCGACGCCATTTAATCCAGATTGTGCCAGTTCAATGCGGTCATTCAGCATGCGGGCACCTTCATTGAATTCCCTATTCCGTTGCGCAGCTTTTACCGCACTATCCTCGGGATGAAGCCATTCGAGGAATTTCTCTAGGAGCGTTTTCCGTCGGACGTTCCGGTCGATGGGCAGGATGAGATAGAAATGTTTCTGCATGATATCTGCCATTTCCAGGAGGCGTACGATGAAGTTGATATGTGATGCGGTCTGTTCTTGAAGAAGCAAGTTCTTCTGCTGCTCCATTTTCGACTGTAGGTAAGCCAGGTATGTATCGATGTTGATATGCGTTGAGCGTACGAGAATCTGTATTGGGAAAGAGACGGTATTCAAAAATGCGCCGTATCCTGCGATGATTGCTTCCTGTTCCGTCTCACTTTTCAGATGAAAGTTGGTTGCTTCAACATGGAGGATCGCACGCAAGCCGCCGTTTTTCAGGATCACTGTGTTATTGCGGATTTCAGCAATTGGGAGGTATCGTTGTGTTCCTATCGTAGTGTTTTTCTTCCGTTGTCTGACGGTATCTGGTGGTGGTTTCGTTGTCATAGTGTATGTTTGTAGGAAACCATGGAGATCTGTGACGCATCAAGTTGGGAGATGTCGAGCATGGAACTCAATTTCTCGATGCTCTGTGGTTTTTCCTGTTCTGTTCCAGTGGATATCTTCTTTTTTTCGGGTTTTGCGAATGTATGGGGATTTATGGTGCTCATTCCTGAGCGAGGAGCCCATATGCGAGTTTGTGGTTTTACGGACCTCTCGATCATGAGGAATATAATGCGTAAGAGGCTCAAGTCGTAAACTTTTACGAATGCGAAGGCAATGAAGATCACTGCTGGTATCCACGCGATAATAGTAACGGGAATACTGATGTTGACGAAGATTTTCTGCAGGTTTGACCAGATTGCGTAGCTGATCCCGCACCCTATTATTGTAATGATCAGTTGCCGCAGAGTGACGGTGCCGATGATGCGGTCCTCAATGAGGACGTTCTGTGGTATTTTTACGGTCTCAATTGCCATCTCATCATTATACCATGTCTGTGGATTCCTTTCCACCTGTGCCGATTAGATTGGAGGAAAGGGCGAAGTGGGGTGAATGACTGGAAAGTGATTTTTGTTTTTTTGGCAAGAATTCTATCGTTTGCGGTCCGCGTTTGATCACGCAGATCGTATCTCCTTTTTGGAAGATTCCTTTCAGGATATGCTCGGCAATTTCATCTTCGAGGCGTTGTTGGAGGAGTCGGCGAACTGGACGCGCCCCGTATTCCGGGTCGAAACCATCGCTTGCAAGCATGTTAATGACGCTCTGTTCCACTGAGAGACTGTACCCCTGTTTTTGTAAGCGTTCTGCGAGGAATTCGATATGCATTTTTACAATTTTGCGGATATGTTCCTGATTGAGAGCATTGAAGACTACGATGTGGTCAATGCGATTCAGAAATTCGGGGCGGAAGTGCTCTTTGAGTTCTGTGATGACCTCCTGTCGTTTTTCTTCATATTGGAGTTCTTCTGCTTGTGCTTCGCCATGGAGCTTGAAGCCAATTTTCGCTGCCTGGCGGCTCAGTTTTTCTGACCCGATATTACTTGTCATGACAATGATGGTATTGGTGAAGTCAACGCGTTTTCCTTGTCCGTCCGTCAGTACTCCATCTTCTAAAATTTGGAGGAGAAGATTGAAGAATTCCGGGTGTGCTTTCTCCACCTCATCGAAGAGGATGACAGAATACGGTTTTCGGCGGACCATTTCGGTCAATTGTCCACCCTCTTCATAGCCCACATAACCCGGCGTTGCGCCTGTAAGGCGAGAAACGTTGTGACGTTCCATGAATTCTGACATGTCGATTTTGATGAGGGCATCCTCTCGGTTGAATACTTCTCGCGCAATTGTTCGTACGAGCTCGGTTTTCCCAACGCCTGTGGGCCCAAGAAAGAGGAAAGAACCAATGGGACGCCTGGCATCGCCAATCCCTACGCGATTGCGTCGGATAGCTCGAGCGACGTTACGGATGGCATCATCCTGTCCGACAATGTGCTTGCGAAAATGCTGTTCGAGGTTGGTGAGACGCCGGATCTCGGTCTTCAGGAGTTTGGTGACTGGAATTCCTGTCATCCTACTAACGACAGCAGCGATGTCATCGCCGGTGATATTTACTGGAGAGCGGCAGTCTCCATCCCTGATGGCGATTAGTTGGTCTCTCTGTTCCTTCAGTGTTTGCTGCTCCTGTTTCAGCTTGAGTGCAATGTGGTATTTCTGCTCATGAACGGCGCTCTGCTGCTTTGTTGTGAGTTCTTCAAGTTTCCCATCAATTTTCTGTATTTCCGGTACGGATTCTGTGTGGGCGAGTCTCTTCCCTGCTGCAGCTTCGTCGAGGATATCAATGGCTTTATCCGGGAGGAAGCGTTCAAAGATGTAGCGTTTACTCAAATGTACTGCTGTTTCCAGAGCTTCGTCCGTTATGGCGACGTGATGGAATTGCTCGAAGGATGACCGGATGCCGTGCAGGATTTCGAGAGTATCCGCAATATTTGGTTCTTCCACGACGATTGCCTGGAGACGACGCGTCAGTGCCCTGTCTTTTTCGAGCGTACGGTACTCATCGAGTGTCGTTGCGCCGATAACTTGCAGTGTACCGCGGCTGAGCGCCGGCTTGAGAATATTCGCCGCATCGAGTGATCCCTCGGCAGATCCTGCACCAATGACGGTATGCATTTCATCGATGAAGAGGATGATCTTTCCTTCTGCTTGCGCTGCTTCCTTAATAATGTCTTCAAATCGTTGTTCAAATTCCCCGCGATACTTTGTGCCTGCCACGAGCGCTCCCATATTGAGGAGAAGGATCCGTTTTCCGTTGAGTGAACTTGGGACGCTGCCTTTGGCGATGCGGAGAGCCAATCCTTCTACAATGGCCGTTTTTCCAACTCCCGGTTCTCCGATGAGTATTGGGTTATTCTTCGTTTTTCGATTGAGAATGTGAATGAGTCTCTCGATTTCGCTGTCTCTCCCGATGGTTGGGTCGAGTTTTCCTGTTCGCGCTTTCACGACGAGATCATCTGTGAAGTAATCGAGGACAGGCGTCTTACTGTTCTTCTCCGCTCGTCGTCTCCGTAGTCCTTCCGGTTCATTTCCTGGAGTGGCTTGCATGCCTACGATTGCCCCCTGGAGTCCATGGAAAAATGCTTCGAGAGATTGCTCAATATCACGGCTCTGTTGCCGGAATTGGCTGATTTGTCCGAACATTTCTTCAACGCGCAGGCGGAGTTCCTCCGGGTCGACCTGCATCTGTTCGAGGAGGATGGTTGCCGCATTTTTTCCTGTGGAAACCAGTGCATGAACGAGATGCTCTGTGCCGACGTTTGCGTGGCGATATTTGTGGGCGGTGACGACAGACTGCTCGATGACGTTATGGATGGAAACAGAAAGACCGTGTTTAATGTTTTCCCCTTCATCATTTGTGGACTTCGTTGTTTTAAGGAGGATGCGCGTGTTTTCCAACGTTACCCCTGCACCGGTAAAAATGGAGAAGCCGAGGGATTTGGGGATGCTGAGGAGACCGAGGAGGAGGTGTTCGGAGCCAATATAGCTCCCCTTGGAGTTTTTGGCCTCTTGTTCTGCGAGCTGGAGGGCAAGTTTGGCATTCGGCGTGAAGCGATCAAAGGGAAGCATGGTGGAGGATTGATAACTTGTTAGGAGTTCCGATCATTCTACCACGTGTGGCCCAGAGAAGCTAGGCTGGGGGTTTTCCTCGGAGAATGTGCCAGTCTTCGATGAAGAGCGTGATGATGGTAGTGGCAGGAACCGCAAGGAAGAGACCGAGGATGGGGTGAATGAAGTCTGGGAAACTTACGCCGAAAAGCATGGAGGCGATGATGGCGATAGGGGAGAGACCGACTGCTCGTTTCATGATGAGAGGAACGAGGAGATTATTTTCACACCACTGGATGACATAGTAGACACCGATGAGGACAACAGCCCAGAGGAGACCTTCCTGGGTGAGAGCAATCAGGACAGCGGGAATTGCGGCAATAAACGGGCCGACGTAGGGTATGAATTCCGTGAAGCCTGCAAGCACAGAGAGTGTAAGGGCATACGGCATTCCGAGGATAGTGAGGGCGAGGAAAACCAGGAGTCCGATACTGAGGCCGAGCAATAGTTGCCCTCGTACCCACTGTCCGATTTTCCCATGGATAGCCTCTATTTTCTCATCGATGTACGCGCGATAATTGTGGGGAAAGAAGCCACGTATCCAGAGTCGTATGTTCTCCTTTTCGCTCTGGATGAAGAAGGCGAGTATGAGTACGACAATCATGCGGATGAAGAAGTTCACGACGGAGCCTGCGATGCGCGTGGCAAAGAGGACGGAGCCCTGAGCTGTGATCGAGAGATTTTGACCGAGGCGCTGAAGAGCATCAGCGAATTCATAGACCGAGATGTCTTGGAGCATACCCTGTGCGAAGTTCGTGAGACGGAGGTTGATGGTATCCGAGAGGAATGGGAAGGTAATTTGCGGGTGGTTCAGAAAGGCATCAACCTCGAGACTCATAAAGAGGGCGATTTGCTGCAGCTGGGCAGCGATGATAGGAATGAGGGATGTTAGGAGGAAAATTAGGAAGAGAAGGGCGAGAAGGTAGTGGAGAAGGATGGCGAGGCCTCGAGGCACGCGGTGAGACTCCATCCAGCGCACACCAGGATCAATGATAGCGGCGAGGAAGAATGCGAGGAGAATGAGAATGAGTTTGTCGTGAATCATGAAAATGATCCATGTTCCCGTGGCGATTGCAATAATTACGCAGGTTGACTGAATGACGCTCCGAAGTGAAAACTGGATACGGATCTGTGGAGATTTCTCTATGGATTGGAGCTTCGGAGCTTTTCCGTGTCTTTTTTTTTTCTGTTCCCGCATTGTTTTTGCTTTTGTAAGGAGTTGTTGCGCATGTTTGCCAAGGATGCGTAGTGATGTGAAGCCGGCAGGTTCTGACTGTTTGGTCATAGGCTAAGCGTTCCGATAATGGTATTGAGAATGCCGTATGATAGCATGGAGACGAGGAGACCGACTAATGCCCACAGCACGCGGCTTTTTCCTGCTTCTTTATCACCAATCGCAGAACCGAGAGCGATCTGGTAGCCGCCGATCATGATGTTAATGAGACAAATGCCTCCTGTAAATCCAAGAATCCACTTGATCAACTGTCCAATGAAGATTGGGACACAATTGGCACCAAAGATTCCTGTGGTGAATGCGCAGCCTGGGAGATCTGGAATAAGACCTGCGTATGCAGGGAGTGGGATGGAGAAAACGAGCACAAGTTCGGGAAAGTAAAAAAACATTGTACGATAATTGTGCACGAAGTTTTTGCTGAACGGAACTCGCGCTAGATGAAAAAGTATGGTGGAGTGGATAAAGGATTATAGGAACCATTGAAGGTGGGATTTTGTCACCCTGAGGTGCGATCCTGAGCTTGTCGAAGGGGAGCCACGAAGGGCGACAACGTGTTATGGTTCGTGGCTCAGCTCTGAGCCTTGCACCTCACCATGACACGTCAGCATTTTTCCTACAGTGTTATCCGAATCCCCGGTCCCATTGTTGGAGTAATGGTGATCGAGCGAATGTACGGGTCTTTGATCCCCGCGGGGCGCGCTTCCTCGATGGCCTGTACAAGGCTCTGGAGGTTCTCTTGCAACTTTTCTTTACCGAAGGAGATTTTTCCGAAGATGGTATGGATGATTCCGAAAGTATCCATCTTGCACTCGGTGCGACCTTTGCGAAGAGCCTCGATCGTCTTCGCGACGTTCTCGGTGACGGTCCCTGCTTTAGGATTTGGCATGAGGCCGCGTTGTCCGAGGATTTTTGCCACTTTTCCCAAGTCCTTCATGATTTTCGGAACTGCGATTGCAATATCAAAGTCGATCTTTCCTTCTTCCACCTCACGAATGAGGTCGGCATTCCCTGCTTTGAGAGCTCCTGCTTTCTTCGCCGTCTCGATAAGGTCATCAGGGACGAAGGCGGCAATCCTGGGAGTTTTTCCTGTGCCGTGGGGGAGATCGACCACCGTCCGTACGATTTGATCTGCCTGTGTGGGATCTGCATTGATGCGGAAGTGAACTTCAGCCGTTGCATCAAAGGAAACCGTGCTCACTTTTGTGAGGAGCGCAACTGCTTCAGGGAGGATGTAGGCGCTTAGTTGGACGATGCCCGCTTTTTCCAGGTACTTCTTTCCGCGCTTTTTTGCGTGGGATTTTTGGAGTGCTGATGGCATGAGTGGCACAAGAAAATGAGAATTGAAGTGTACGCGCACCGTAGAGGAAAAACAAGGTTTTTCCCACTACATCATCGATGAAGTCGCTTCCGCTTCTGAGAGGCAAGAGAAGTGGAGGCTGCCTTCGTTGTGGAACCGGCGGTATGTGGGGAATTCTGCGTAGACCACCAGAGAACAAGACCATACAAGGCAAGGATGCTATGCAGAGTGAGAGAGGAGGTGGGAAGGGCGCTTCGGAGAAGGATGTTCAAGATGATCGAGATGATGGCGAAGACAAAGAGAGTGAAACCGATGAATTTCCATGTGGATAGAAAGATAGCTTCCGGAACGGCGCGCGAAGGAGGTGAAAGGCGGTGAGCGAGAGTATCATGCCAGAGAAAAATAAGACCTCCGATGGAGAAGACGAAAAGAAGCGCTGCGTACGTGAGGCTTTGGAGTGGGGTACGCGAGAAGACTGAGTATAGTGTCGGAACTGCACCAATGCTCATGAGAGTTATGCCGACGCTCTGTACGAGATAGCAATAGACTGCTTCTCCGACAGCCTGAGGCTTTGCTGCTTCCCGGGCGAGGCTCGTTGCGAGAATGAGGCAGAAAATTAGGAGTAGGAAGAGGATGCCTAGGAGCACGGAGAGGAGCCCAATTGGGTGGATAACCTGAAAAGGTGTAAACATATGCATAACAAATGGAAGAGGATGTCCATAGTCTAGTGGGGAATGGACCATGATGTATGAGAAATGCGTTGCGCCCACGGTCATGCCATGATCTTGTGCACATTCTTCTTGTCTATTTCTCAATGGAAACTCCCATACTTCGTGCAGCGCCTTCTATTGTTCGCATCGCGGATTCCAGGCTTGTGGTATTGAGGTCTTGGAGTTTGGTGCGAGCAATGTCCCGAACGTCATTCTGTGTAATAGAGCCGACGGGAGTTTTCTTTGGATCCCCGCTGCCTTTTTCAATTTTCGCACGTTCCATGATGAGAGCACTTGCCGGCGGTTGCTTCATGATGAAGGTGAAGCTTCGGTCCTCAAAGACTGTGAGTACGATGGGGACGATCTGGCCCATACGATCCTTTGTTTTCTGGTTAAATTGGTTGCAGAAGCTGGCAATATCCACTCCAGCTTGTCCGAGCACAGGTCCCAATGGAGGGGCGGGGGTAGCCTGTCCGCCTTTGGCTTGTACCTTGATGACTTTCTTGATGACTTTTGCCATATTGGTAGCGATTGTCTAGATTGTGATTCCTCTTGTCAATCCGTTGTCGGGTAACTGCTACCCCTCTCCCACTGCGGTAAGAGAGGGGAGATAGTGGGTGATTACATTGTCAGTGCCTCGATGAGGGGGGAAATGCGCTCCTCTTTCCCCGGACTGATGTGGAATTCGTAGATGGTATTTCCGGAAAGGATGATAGTGATTTGTTCTGCGCTTAGAGCGGGGTCGCGGAACGAGAGAATTTCTCGTGTGCGATTTTTAGGCAGCTCTTCTCTATCATCGCGGAGGTCATGGAGTTCCGGAGAGAAGGAGGCGCTTAGAGCTTCTTTCAGCGCTGAGAAGTATAGATGCGCATCTGGTGATTTAATCCAGGAGAGGAGTCCGCTGCGATCATTTTCTGCGAGGAGCACTAGTGTGTTGGTCGGAACATCATTTGTCGCGATTTGCTTCAGTAACGTGTCCTCGGCGCTTTCCTGCGCAGTGAACTGCATTTGTGCGATGATATCCTGCACACGGTTTTGGTGTTCTTGGTTTGTAGTCTCTGTGGAGGGGGGAGTTTGGGAGGAACGTGGGAGAGGATGGAGGAGGATGCTTTCCGCAGTGATGAGGCCGATGATGAGAAGGATGCTGCCGCTTCCAAGAAGGAGAAATCTTCGCATGGGTGGATTGTAGCGTATGATGCGTTCGATGGTTCTCCAACGTCGTCGACGGGAGCAGACTATGAGCGATCCTGCCCCGCAAGCGGTTGATGCTGTGGAGCAGACGCTCCGTCCGCAATATTTGCAGGAGTACGTTGGTCAGGAAAAGATTAAAGAACATCTCCAAATCCATATGGCCGCTGCTCGCAAGCGCAAGGAGCCACTCGGCCACACGTTGCTCCACGGGCCTCCGGGTCTTGGAAAGACGACGTTGGCGCATGTCATTGCCCGCGAGATGGCGGCACAGATCAGGGTCACGAGCGGACCTGCTCTTGAGAAGCCGGGAGACATTGCCTCTCTTCTCACGAACCTCCAGGTCGGAGATATTCTCTTCATTGATGAGGTGCATCGTCTCCGTCCGCCTCTCGAGGAGATTCTCTACGGCGCCATGGAAGACGGTGTGCTCGATATTATCATTGGAAAGGGGCCAACCGCGCGTTCCGTGCGACTCCAGTTACAACCGTTCTCGTTCATCGGGGCGACGACCAAAGTCGGATCGATCAGTGCGCCGCTCCGAGATCGTTTCCTCCATGTGTTCAAATTAGGGTTTTATTCGGCAGGGGAGATGGAATCTATTGTTGAGCGGGCGTCGGGGATTCTCAATGTTCCGTTGGGAGCGGGGGCTGCGCGTCTTCTGGCTGAGGCGAGTCGCGCAACGCCGCGTGTGGGGAATCGTCTCATCCGTGCTGTGCGTGATTTTGCCGAGGTGCGAGGTGTTTCTCCGGTGGATCATTCTATTGTTCGAGAGACGCTCCGGTGTCTCGAGATCGATCGTGATGGATTGGATGCGACGGATCACCGCGTGCTGCGGACGATTGTCGAGAGTTTTGCCGGTGGGCCCGTGGGACTCTCCACCCTTGCTGCCATTCTTGCGGAGGAGGAAGATACCCTAGAAGAAGTCTATGAGCCCTACCTTTTGCAGCAGGGCTACCTGCAACGGACTCCGAAGGGACGCATTGCAACCCCAAAAGCGTATCAGAAGGTTGGCATTTCTTTGCCAGTACCCGTCCAATCAGCGTTACTCTAGTAGTAGAGAAAAACTTACGTATTCGATCAGGAGACGATAAGCAATTTTGCTACAGCGGATCGGATGTCTTTTTCAAATGCTTCCCGGGAGAATTTTTGCGCGTGAGCGCGGCAAGTGTCTTCGGAAAAATGGCTTCTATCGAAATACTGGATGGCCTCAGCGAGAGACGGTGCTGTAGGCTCGTTGAAAAATTGCCCTGTGATGTTTTCTTGGATCGTTTCGAGAGCCCCCCCACTGCGGAAGGCAATCACGGGGGTGCCGCAGGCCATGGATTCGAGTGGCACGAGGCCGAAGTCTTCGTCGCCGGGGCAGATGGTCGCGATGGCTCCTCGGTAGAGATCAGGGAGATTCTCTTCCGGGACGTAGCCGAGGAATGTAACGGTTGGGCCGGCCAGGCGTTCCAGACGTTTCCGATCAGGGCCGCTTCCTGTGATCGTGAGGGGGAGTCGAAGATGATTATACGCTTCGATTGCGATGTCGATGCGTTTGTAGGGGGCGAGGGTGGAGACGATGAGAAAATAGGATCTAGGACCTAGGACATGGGACCTATGACTGACGGAGAACCAGTGGTCATCGATGGGGGGATAGATGACGGCGCTCTCACGACGCCAGTAGAGTTCGATGCGGCGCTGGACTGTTTTCGATGCGGCGAGGAGCGCGTCGGGGCGGTCGGCGGATTCCGCATCCCAAATGCGCAACGTATGAAAGAGGTGAGACAGGTACCATCGTTTGAGTGGTCCTAAGAGCCCCTTGGAACTTTGCGTAAGAACGTCGTGTGTCCGGTCCCACAGGTACCTGGCAGGGGAGTGGACGTAGCAGAGGTGTTTTGGCTTTCCATTGGTGATGATTCCATGGGCGAAGGCGGAGGAGGAGGAGATGACGAGGTCGAAACACTCCTCCCTCTCCCCTTCGAAGGGGAGAGGGTTACCTGTCCGCCGTAGCTTTAGCGAAGGAGGAGGGTGATGGGATGAGCATGGATCAAAATTCCACGCTTCCACTGCATTCGGAAACCAGGACAAATAATAATGATGATTTGAGGAAAACCGTGCGAATTTTTGCAGCGCGCTCGTGCGGATCCGTGTTCGTGGGAACCAGTCGCCCAGTTTTTTCTCGTCATAAAGGAGGGTGTAGATCGGGGCATCGGGATACATCGCTGCGAGGACCCGGAGGACCCGCTCCGCGCCGCCTTTTTGCGTCAGGAGTTCATGGACGAGAGCGACTTTCACTCCTCTACCATACCGTAGACCCGCTCCTTGTGTATTGGTGGGTCGGGTGGGGATTGAACCCACGACCAATGGCTTAAAAGGCCACTGCTCTACCAACTGAGCTACCGACCCGCTTTCCAAATCTTACGTCATCATTCCCGGCTCTGCTATGGGTATGCTATGGCGGTGATCGATTCCCACTGCCATCTCACGGACGAACGGTTTGCGGATGATCTCGACGCTGTCATTCGGCGTGCGGTTGCCGCGGGTGTTGTGCGGATAGTGACGATTGCTGATTCATTGGAAGAGAGTGGAAAATGCGTTGCAATTACTGAAAAATATGAACAGATTATTTGTTCAATCGGAGTTCATCCCCATCATGCGAAGGAATGGAAAGACTGGGATCGGGAGCGCCTGCGTTCTCTCGCGCGAATGTCCAAGGTCGTTGCAATCGGCGAGATCGGGCTCGACTATCACTACGATTTCTCGCCACGCGATGTGCAGCGGCGCGTATTTCAGGAGCAACTGGAACTAGCGAAGGAATTGCAGATGCCGGTGGTGGTGCACTGCCGCCAAGCGGTCGAAGATGTGTGGTCGATCGTCGATTCCGTACGACCGGAGAAGCTCGTGATCCACTGCTGTACCGAGCGGTGGGAGAATGTGCGGCGGTTTGTCGACTGCGGATATCTTCTCTCGTTTACGGGCATTGCCACCTATCCCAACGCTGAAGAGGTCCGACGCACCATCCAGATGTGTCCTCTCGGGCAGATCATGGTGGAGACTGATGCGCCGTATTTGCCCCCCGTTCCCCATCGCGGGAAGCGGAATGAGCCGGCGTACGTTATCGAAGTGGCGAAGGTTGTGGCGGAGACGAAAGGGCTTTCTTTGGAGGAGGTTGATCGTGTGACGACCGCGAATGCGATGGGGTTCTTTAGGCTCAACCCCTCACCCTAGCCCTCTCCCTTGGGGAGAGGGAAGATGTGGTGCCCCCGACAGGAATCGAACCTGTATCTGTGGCTTCGGAGGCCGCCGGTCTATCCATTGACCTACGAGGGCGCATCATGAGCTTACAGGTCTTCATCCTTCTGCTCATCCGGAATCCGGAGTTCGCTGATCAGGGAGTACATGTTTCCGATCAGCGCATCGATTTGCTTCCGTGTTACAATGGCGAGTTCTTCGAGGGGGCGCAGGCGGGCGCCCTTTTCGATGCATCCGCGGATAATGCCGTGGAAGAGGAGTCGCGTCGCTTTTCGGAAGCATTCCGCTCCAGTCGGAATGCGGTCGAAAGCATCTTGGTATACAAAGGACTCGTCGTAGGCGTTTCGGGCGATGTCTCTTTCCGTAATGCTCCGGTCGCGCGCGGCGTCGGTTTGCGCGCTTCCCGCCACTTCCTGATCGTCCGCCTCGCCCTCGTTCCGGAGATCTTCATCAAGGTTTTTCATTTCCTCTTTTCTCCGGCGGTCTTCGTCCGTAAGGCTTTCGTGACTGCGTGGGTCTTTCCCCTCGCGGAGGAGCTTCGCATCGTCTGCGGATTTCCGGAGGATGTCCGCGGAAATATTGAGCGTCTTCCATCCGACGAACGCGTTGATGATGCGGTCTCTGTGGCGGGGGAGATCATCGAGGAATCCCTGCACCGCTTTCGGCCGCCACCGCGTG
>Ga0209542_10002300_pt1 | contig 43025 bp, 45 predicted proteins | sample RifCSPhighO2_01_FD_184028 | JGI IMG/M metagenome (GOLD analysis project Ga0209542, IMG submission 184028) | Soil microbial communities from Rifle, Colorado - Rifle CSP2_plank highO2_0.1 (SPAdes) (version 2) | ecosystem: Environmental > Terrestrial > Deep subsurface > Rock core/Sediment ... | reverse complement strand
AAGCTCAAGCAAATTGATGCTGTGGCTGCTTGGGTACATATTGATGTAGTAGACGGCGAGTTTGCCACTCCCGCTTCCTGGCCATACACAGAAGATGACTTGGATGAGGCGATCAGAGGCTTGTCGGAGTTGCGCACAAATACAAAACTGGATTTGCATCTTATGGTTGCGGATCCACAGGAGTATCTGGATGAGTGGATTGATACGCCGGTCAAAAGGATAATCGTGCAGTACGAATCGCCGGAACATCTCCAGAATGCCATGGCCGTGCTTGACATGAGCAAAATTGAGTCGGGAGTAGTGCTTGGCCTCGATACCCCCATTGAAGTGATCGCCGAACTGCCGGAGAAAATTAAATTCGTGCAACTGATGGCCATAAACAAGATTGGCCACTATGGTGAAACTTTCCAGGACGAAATTTTCAAAAAAATAAAAGAAGCTCGCAAACTTTATCCCAAGATTACCATTTCTGTTGATGGCGGTATAAAAGAGGCGCATCTTAAAGACTTGGTCAAAGCCGGAGCTGACCAAGTCGTTATGGGTAGTGCAATTTTTGACGCTTCTGATCCCGCCGCCGAACTTTCCCGTTTACAAAAGCTAACAAGCTAAAAGCTGTGTACTTGCATGATGAAAAGATAAAATTACTGGAGGAGAAAGCTCGGGAGATACGCGTGTCAATCATTGAGTCGCTGATTGCGGCGGGATCGGGGCACACGGCGGGGCCTTTGGGCATGGCTGATGTTTTCGCCACACTCTTTTTTCACACACTTAAACATGATCCCAAAAGGCCCGACTGGGTCGAGAGAGATTTACTAGTGCTTTCCAACGGCCACATTTGTCCGGTTTATTACGCTACACTTGCGCATGCTGAATATTTTTCTCTTGAAGAGCTTAAGACTTTGCGCAAGTTCGGTTCGCGCTTACAGGGCCACCCCCACCGAGATTTCCTTCCTATACTCGAAACTTCCTCCGGACCACTCGGCGCGGGTCTGTCACAGGCTGTGGGTATGGCTCTCGCACTTAGGCTTGACGCAGGAGACGAAAGCGTGCCGGGTTTTGATTCACATCGTTACGTGTACTGTCTCATGAGTGATGGCGAATTAGACGAGGGTAACACTTGGGAGGGGGCCATGCTCGCTGGTAAAGAAAAGTTGCACAACTTGATTGCAATAGTTGATCGTAACAACATTCAGATTGATGGCTACACCGAGAACATTATGCCGCTTGAGAATCTGCGAGCTAAGTGGGAAGCCTGGAACTGGCACGTCCAAGAGATCGATGGGCACAATTATTACGATATCAATATGGCAGTAGAACGTGCCAAGGCAGTCTTCGAGAAGCCCTCCGTAATTATTGCCCACACTATTCCCGGTAAAGGCGTGCGTGAGATCGAGAAAGATTACCGCTGGCACGGTGTGCCCCCCGGCAAGGGTCCCGAAGATGTTTGGCCCAAGGGCAAGCAAGGCCAAGAGATGCTCAAAAAATTACGCACCTTGGGCGGCAAGATAAAAAGTGAACATGAGTAAAAAATGGGTGTAATTAAAAAATTCGCAGAATGGTTGGGTTTGAAAGAAAGATTGCATAATATTTTTCGCAGGCCGCCTGTATTTAAGGAGGGGGAGTTGTGGTGGTGTAGTATCGGAGAGAATATTGGGAGTGAAATTAATGGTAAAAGCAAAAAATTTTCTAGGCCTGTTGTAGTCTTTAAAAAATTATCCGGCGGGACATTCCTGGGTGTACCGACAACTTCATTAAACAAAATTGGTTCCTGGTACGTGCAAGTAGTAGTCCATGACATCACGGAAACCGCCATTCTAAGTCAGGTCAGAGTCCTTGATTATAAAAGACTTCACGAGAAAATCGGACAGCTTGATGCTTCCGATTTTAAGAAATTAAAAGTGGGATTCAGAAAACTATATGTTGAGTAAGATATGTGTCCCCTCTTACGAGGGGGTGGTAGGAGATCCCGAAGGAAATCCCGAAAGTAAAGATAGTATATACTTATAGACGTAGAGCTGTCAAGTAACTTACGCACAATTATAAAAAGCGAACATGACTAACGTTTCAAAGATTCTAATTACCCTTGTCGCCCTCTGTATCATCGGGATGGGCGTATTCGTACTTGCTTGGCCAGAAGCCAGAATTCCAACCGATTTACCTACCAAGGAATTGTCCGAGAATACGCTGGCCACCGCTCCTGTCCCACATGATTGGAAGACCTACAGACATGCGGAGGTTGGTTTCCAATTCCAGTACCCTCCCAACTACCTTCTTATGACCGGGACAGCAAACGATCCAGAAGCTCCTGGAACATTCCACTTCAATCGCCCAGATCCTGTGGTTGATGCTCTGAACGAAGATGTTTATTCAAAGATAATTCCCCAACACATCGACCTATTTTTATATCCCGAGACACTTGATGTGAAGACCATGAATATATATACCCTCCCGCTCGACGAACAGAAGTATTATTTAGAAGAATGGCAAGATCTTAAGAACGGGATAGCGCCTCCTACTGGCGCGGGAAAATACGAGAAGTTCCATTTCAACACGCTCGATTCTAGGATTGTTGGAGTGGCAGGTGTCAACGGGCTGAGATTACTTACTGAAGAATGGGAAGATGGGCGAGACGACAAGGGGTATTCACTCACATTCACTCTCTTTTCACCCAAAGGCGATTGGTTAGAGTTCTCTTTCATCTTAACTGCTGAAACCTCTGAAGGCGCATTGGCCGACGATCATAACCAAGTTTTCGATCAAATTATAAAGACACTTAAATTTGCACAATAGATGGCCGATAAACCAAAAAGTTTCGGTAAGCCAAAACCATCGGCCACAAGATCGCCTGTGGGTCTTATCATTTTCATCATCTTGGTGTCGCTGGCCCTTAGCAGAACCAACTGGGGTGCTAGACTGCTTGGCACTGCCACCTCCACCCCCGAATACAATGGTTCGACTACGCTCACCACAGACAGCGCACCGCCTGATAAGCCAACAGTAATAATCGGGAAATAATAAATGATTGTTAAAGAGCAAAAACTGAATCCGAAGATTTTCGAGCGGGATGTGGAGCAAGAGCCGATACGGAAAGGTTTCGGCGTGGGCTTACTTGAAGCGGGGGAGAAGGACGAGAACGTGGTGGGTTTGTGTGCGGATCTGACAGAGTCTACGCAGATGCACTTATTTGCCAACAAATTCCCGAAACGCTTTATTGAGATTGGGGTAGCTGAACAGAACTTGGTCACGGTTGCCTCGGGCATGGCTCATATGGGCAAGATCCCGTTTGTTTCAAGTTACGCAATGTTTAGCCCGGGTAGGAACTGGGAGCAAATCAGAACGACGATCACCTATAACAATATGCCGGTAAAAATTGTGGGTTCTCATGCCGGTGTCTCGGTGGGACCAGACGGCGGTACACATCAGGCAATCGAAGACATTGCCCTTATGCGTGTCCTGCCGCGTATGGTGGTGGTGGCACCATGCGATTCGATCGAAGCACGCAAAGCCACGCTTGCACTTGCGGGTAATGGTCAGCCAAGCTACTTGCGTCTAGCCCGCGAGAAGACGCCCGTGATCACCACAGATGAGTCGCCCTTTGTGATCGGAAAGGCTAATTTGCTCTGGGAGAAAGAGAATCCGGAAGTGGCCATCATCGCCTGCGGCTCTCTTGTTCACAATGCGCTTTTGGCCGCGTCAGAACTCTGGCATCAAGGCACAAGTGTTCTCGTATTGAATAACCACACAATCAAACCAATGGATGAACAGGCTGTGATCGAGGTGGCCAAGCGTGCTGGTGCAATTGTGACTGTTGAAGAACATCAGATTGTCGCTGGCATGGGTTCGGCTGTAGCCGAGGTACTTGCCCGTAACTATCCAGTACCAATCGAATTCGTGGGCGTGCCGGATGTGTACGGACAATCTGGTGAGCCAGCCGAACTCCTCAAACATTTCGGCCTCGACCCGAGGGGCATCATGGAGAAGGTACGCAAGGTAATAAGGCGCAAGAAATGATTGTCAAAATAAAATTCTTTATTGGACTTCTGCTCCTTGTCTCAATGGTACTGTCCTTTGTTTTGTTGTTGGAGTCACCTATTTATGTTGACATTGATGCTGTGGTGGCAGGTCACCCAGTTTTGGAGACAATCCTATATTATATTGAGGGACCACTGTTATGGCTTGGTGGATTCTGGATCATCCTTTTCGTTGTGAACATTTATGGCCTAGTTTTATTTTTAGGTTTGACTATCCTCGATTTGTTCATATGGATTTTGGGGAAATTTGATAAGAGTGCGCTGCACAGATTTATGCTTGTCACAGTTATTGTCGATCTGGTCAACCTCCTTACTTTCATCATACTTAGCAACGCTGGCCACTGCCTCGGCGGTACGTGTTTTTAGCTATGGAAATTAAACCCGGAATTTAGCGACATTCAAAGAGCGGTCATGATGTCAAAGTATTTTTCATCGCCAAGCACTCCGAATCGCTTGAAGATTTAGTTGTGTACGAACACCTTGGACCCAACGACAGATCCAAGTACTGGGTCCGACCAGCAAGCATGTGGCAAGAAGAGGTAGAATTAAACGGACAGAAAGTTCCTAGATTTATTTGGATAGGAGCGAATTAGTTCTGCATATTTATCATTTCGTTCAAAACAAAACATTTCTGTAAGATAACGATCGTGATTATAAGTAAATAGGATGCTTACATGCGCAAAAATAAAATGTCTGAAAAATTGATGGAGACTTTGACACTGGCCAAGAGCGCCAAGGGAGTGATATGGGAGGAGTTGTTGAACTCGCTCTTTCCAAGGGGCATCACGACTTCGCAGAATCTGTTCAGAGCAAAGAGTAATCTGACCACAGCAGTCCAGACTGGTCTTATTGAAATGAAGGTTAGTGCAAATGGAAAGAAATATTTGTCTCTGACAGAGGCCGGCAGACAGAGGTTATCTTGGTACAAACTGCAGGACTATAAAATTGTTAAGCCAAGCCGGTGGGATGGCAAGTGGAGGTTGTACATCTTTGACATCAAGGAAGTAAGGCGTAGTAGTCGGGATTATCTCCGAAATTGTCTCCGGCGCATTGGATTTGTCAGGCTCCAAAATAGCGTATGGGTCTATCCATATGATTGCCCAGAACTTATGCTTTTGATCAAAACAGGCATGGGCATAGGAAAGGACGCTCTCTATCTTGTAGTTGAAAGTATTGAAAACGATCGCTGGCTCCGAAACGAGTTTAGTTTGTAGTTCCCTTAAAGTAACGATCGTGATCTTGCGGTGATAGTTAGGTGGGGATAAGTTTGTGCCGGCACTGGCGACGGGCGCGATAGAATGTCTGTATGCGGAAAGTATTACTTTTGGGAGTTCTGCTGGTGCTCGCGCCCATCGGTTATGCCAGAGCGGCCGATCCCGCTCCGGTCGGGACAGGTTGCACAGGCACCATCGTCACTACCGGCGTCTTCTTCCAAAACTACGAGCAAATTGAGTACTCTCCTGCGGGTCTGCTAATTTTGCATTTCAAAATAAATCCGATCCTTGCCACCGGACGCACTGTCAAGACCAACTGGAATGCCAAGAATGATGAATGTAGTTTCGGCAATATCCTTGGTATGCCGGATGTCAGTGTCAAACTGCCCACTGGGGTGACTGACTTTTCTCTCCGCTTCGCCTCACCCACTCACTACGATATTTGGAATGACGCTTCAAGCACACCGCTTGACTGCTCTTCCCTAGGTCTACCGAGTTACCAGACAGGCTGTTCGGTGGATATACTCGATTTCCCCGACTATTATACTTTCGGTTTTAAATCGAGCGCATCAATAGGTACATCTTTTAGTACCTTTAAAACTTCGTTCCATCCCATTATTGCCGATCCACCCCTACCGCCTGTTCTCATCGATACACTGCCCACTCCGGAGGGGTGTGTGCCGGTCCGATATGGCACGACCTCTTTCTTCGACGATTACGAGAAGGCTCGCTATGTCGGAGGCCTCCTTGAACTGCACTATCGTATGAACGTGCCTAATGACGGTTTGAATTTCAAAACTTTCCCTCGCCTGCATGACGAACTTTGCCGCACGAGCTCACCTAACGTAAACATTCCTCCCAACACATCGATCGAGAAGCCGGCTCGTTATTGGTCTGTGCGGTTTACGTCACCCACCCATTACGACATTTGGAATGATGATCTGAATAAGATAGAAATTTGCCAAAAATGTTCCGTGGATATCGCCACCACTACCTCGGACGGCAAAGAAGCCAAATATTTTTCCCTCCAATCCACCGTCGGCCCCAATCTCTCGTTTATTAAAGGTACCCCCTATCCGGTGGTGGAGCCGCCCCCTCCGGTAACGGGTCACTCGAGCGTGATCTTCCTGCCCGGCCTGCAAGCCTCGCGCCTCTCTGCTCGCAGTAACTCTTTCAATCAACTTTGGGAACCGGGTGGTAACAGCGATGTTGAGACGCTTTACCTCAACCCTGATGGCAGTAGTGTTGCTCCCGATATCTACACCACGGGCGTTATCGATGAGCTCTTCGGTGCACTAAATATCTACAAAAGTTTTATTGCTGACATGAATAGTTTGGTTGCCGATGGCACGATCAAGGCTTGGGAAGCCTTCCCTTACGATTGGCGTGTTGATCCGCGCGACATCATCACAGGCGGCGTTGAGACCACCGCCGGCCACTATAATATGATCACTGAACTGGAGCAACTTGCTTCGAGCTCGGCCACTGGCAAAGTCACCATCATTTCACACAGTAACGGCGGTTTGGTGGCGAAGAGTTTAATAGACAAATTGCGAGAACAAGGCAAAGAGAGTTTGGTGGACCAGCTCATCCTGGTAGCTGTGCCCCAGATTGGCACACCTAAAGCGGTGAGCACGCTTATGCATGGCGATGACATCGGCCTTATCCAGAGTCTCTTCATGGATCAAGTCCACCAGCGTACCTTGGCCGAGAATATGACCAGTGCCTATAACATGATGCCATCGAACGAGTATTTCAGTCGCGTTATCGACCCCATCATCGAGTTTGACGATTCGACGGACTCGGGGCAGGCGATCCCGGCGCAATTGATCAATTGGGTAGAGCGATATGGTTTTGCCATCAATACGCCAGCTGAATTGCACGACTTCGTAAGTGGTGGTGATGGCCGAAGTGAACCAGCCGATAGCGACGTACTCGCGCCCAACGTTCTTAAAGCTACCCAACTTGCGCAATCCGAGAGCAACCACGCATTCTTCGACACTTGGCAAGCGCCAGCGAATGTCAAAGTCACGCAAATAGTCGGCTGGGGCCTCGACACCGTCAGAGGCATGCGCTACGTAGCTCGTGAGCGCAGTGTGTGCCAACCACCCTCCGGTTCAAGTACCGCCCCTGTCTGCACCCGCGTCCCCTTCATCGACCACGAACCGATCTTCACCGAAGACGGCGACGAAACAGTGGTCACCCCAAGCGTAAGTATGATGGCTACGAGCACGTACTTTGTTAATCTATTTAGACACAATAAACTAACGCAACTGAATACAAATAGAGAACATAGTGATGTTTTAGAAGTGAGTTCTCTTCTTGATTTAGTGAAGAACTTGATTACAAAAGATGAAGATAGTTATGCATACATAGGTTCTGAAAAACCAGTTACGGCTGAAACCGATAAAAGATTGAGGTTAAGAGTTCTTTCCCCGGTCTCGTTGTCCGTTTCTGATTCGCAGGGAAAGGTGACAGCATTAACATCAGTAACTATTCCAAATAGCTATTACCTAGAATTCGGGGAAGGGAAGTATGTTGGTTTGGATACAGAAGATACTTATACGCTCAAACTTGAGGGATTGGACATGGGGACATTTACCCTTGAGATCAACGAGCTTGCGGGTGAGCAAATCACCGGTGCGCTCACATATCAGGATGTGCCGGTTACCCCAGACACTATAGTCACCATGACCCTTAATGATCTTGAAAGTGCAAGTAACCTCAAGATAGATGTAGACGGCGACGGCACAGTTGATCAAGAACTTAATCCTGGCGAAGATGTTACGCCAGTTGATCAGCTAAACATTTTGAAGAAGATAATCACAGATCTAGATTTGCGAGCCCCAGACGAGAAGAGTTTGCTCGCAAAGATTAAAGACGCAATCTCGCTTATCCAAAAAGGGAATCTAAACGGGGCAGAGCATAAGCTCGGTGACCTACAAAATCAACTTCAAGCAATGTCCGGCAAATCTCTTGATCAAGCAACTGTGATTAACCTATTACAAATTATCGAAACTATTAAGAATTCTATATGAATCAAAAAAGGTTAATTAAGAAACTAGTACTTTTGTTCGTTACTATTGTTGTAGTTGGCGGGGTTCTTGCCTTTCCTGAAGAAATTGGACTGTGCGAATACAACCACATTTCCTGCGTTAATCTATACAGCGAGAGTCTTGCACAGCCACTTGTTATTTTCGGGCTTTCTATTCTCATGAGTCTGGTTGTACTTTTGGTTTCCTCGGATATGGCCTCGATAACGTGGAGGAAATTTGCGATTTGGGGGATACCTTTGGGGGCGATCTTGATTACACTTACACCAGTGAGTAATTATGGTGCGGGTGGTATCGGTATCCCAAATATTGACCGCGAAATCGTCACATGGATTGTGAGTATCGCCTTTCTTTTAATCTCTCTCATAATCATCGCCACTAAATCACTTAGCCGCCCGGCCGCTAAGTGATTGTGTTATATTGACAGTCAGAAAATGATCGAACATTACAAGGAGTTAAGTGAAAAAGGCGAGTATAGTATTAAGTTTTTGATACTGTTGGCAAAGTTGCTTATGATGCAGGAGAAAACAAATCTTGAGACCGCATATATGTTCAAAAAATTACTTAAGACGCTCCATGACGGTGGAGACATCTTCTCAGCTGTTTCAACAGCAACTCATACCGGCAGGTAACTTTTGTAGTGTTATCGAATCAACCGAAGATAACTATGTTTAAACTTTGTAAATTAGAATACCTAGTCTTACTTTTTAGTTTACTGTCAGCTGTCATATTAATAATGCCAGATTTACCAATTTTAAATAGATTTCCAGATTGGTATTTTAGAAAAATTGACGTCGGGCTAGAAGAGTTGAATCAATTCGACGATTCTTCCAAAGTTGGCCCACACAGATCTGTAATTAACAATGGAGAAGAAAGTTTCTTGCCTCTATTGGGTATATTAAGAACTTACTTCCATGATAAATTTGCCGACCACGAAGACCAAACAGTAAATGCAATAATAAGCGATACGGGTATTGCGGTGGGGATAGATTCAGAAGCCACACCCAGTCCAGTAGGCATATGGTTCGAGGGGGAACCTAGAACGACAGAGATAACCTCGATGTTGGAGTTGCGAATTCTCGCGCATGATTTTAAGCAAAGGACACTGAACAAGAGTGCCTTTCTTTTTCTGGTCCTTAGTATTTCTCTCGAGATTGTTAATATTCGTCGAAGTAACAAAATAAACGTATGATAAATAAAGTAGTTCGGATAATTATAGTCTGTACAACGTTTTTGCCTATGCAAATTTTTGCAACTCAAGTGAATGAATTGTGTCCGGATCGAACTTTGCCGTGGACGGAACCTTGTTATGCAATAACTGCTTATGCAGAGTTTCCTCCGCCCATTCGCGATCTTGTGATGCCTCCGAGGATTGATATTATGATGGTAAACATTTCTCGGGGCGAAAGATTGTTTTCTGCCTCTAAGATTATCCATGACTACTCGTATGACATTCCCACAGATCAATGCCCGAACGGAACTACTTTCCTGGTCGGGGTAATAAGTCAGGACGGGACACCTTCGGATGGATTGCCGGAATCTGGAATCGCCGTAGTTAAGGCAGAGTGCAAATAGAATCGAAATCAGTATGATTGCTGTGAAATGAATATTTTGGAAACTATAAAATCAGGAAAGAAAATGAGAACCCCCAGTGAGGTCGGACCTCACTGGGCTCTGGTCAAATGATTATTGCGATAGATAAGATGGTCAAGTAAAAGACTGAAGCTCAGAAACTTATGTGATAAAATCAGGGGATGAGAATACAAAGTGAAGCTATTCGGGAGGGGGAGATGGTGCCGGTCAAGTATACTTGTGATGGAGCTGATGTTAGTCCGACTATCTCTTGGAGCGGCGCGCCAGCGGGAACGAAGTCTTTCGTAATAATATTCGATGATCCGGATATTTCCCCGGCTGGTAGAGAGAGGTTAGGGATTGAAGTTTTCGATCATTGGGTTCTGTATAACATTCCGCCTGATGAGACTTCAATTCCAGAGGGTGCGTCTGCGGGAACTACCGGACTTAATAGTCTGGGTGAAGCAAAATACATGGGACCTTGTCCCCCAGACAAGGAGCACAGATACTTCCTCAAACTCTATGCCCTAGACACCATGCTGAGTCTCCCAGCCGGCGCCACCAAGGCCCAAGTAGAGGAAAGCATGAAGCGCCACATACTGACCACCGCGCAAGTGATGGCTCGCTACGTGAGGCCCGAATCGCACTCCTAAGTCAAAATCACTATACTTCTTATCCACATTTCAACATTTCTAAAAATGTAGAAATGTTGTACCATTGGGATATGAGTACTGGCAGACGAACAAAAAGAGCGGTGGGTACAAAAGCACCCAAGACAGCCAAACAGATGGAGAGGCATCTGAAGGGGATTGCTAATCACAGACGTATCGACGTACTCCTTCTGGTAGCCAGAGAGCCGGGTATCGATGTCGAGACCATTGCCGAGAAGTTATCGTGTAACTACAACACCCTCTCCATTCATGTTGCCAAGTTAGCGCAGGCTGGATTGCTTGATAAGAAATATAAAGGTCGTCGGGTGGGCCACTTCCTTACTCCCTACGGCCGGACCTTTGTGGTCTTCCTAAACTTATTCCGACATTTGTAGGAATGTTAAAATGTTTTTGAAATGATCAAAAGAGCAGTTTTCGCGGGGGGATGCTTCTGGGGATTGCAAGAACTTATTCGCAAGCAACTGGGGGTGGTGAACACTCGAGTGGGTTACACTGGTGGGGATGTGATCAATCCAACATATGAGAATCATCACGGCCACGCAGAGGCTCTGGAGATAGAATATGATACTGACAAGACTTCGTACAAGCAGTTACTCGACTTCTTCTTTCAGATACATAATCCTACTACCCTCAATCAGCAAGGCAATGACGTGGGCACGTCTTACCGCTCAGCCATCTTTTACGACTCCGAGGAAGAGAAGCAAGAAGCGCTTGACTTTATGGACATTGTTAACAATTCAGGCAGGTGGAAGGCACCTGTGGTCACCACAGTCGAGCCGCTTGGCACCTTCTATCCGGCCGAAGATTATCATCAAGATTATCTGCAAAAGAATCCCGGAGGCTACACCTGCCACGCCATCTTCTTCGACAGCTATCTGAAATAGCGTGCTATAATTTGTTTATGCAAACTGACGGGCTAATTACAACGAGATTAAACTTTCCGATGGGACGAGTTTGGTTAGTGGACGATATGATGGGGCGCCTATGCAGGAAGAAGATAATTGCGCCGTCTGCAAACTAAGCGGCCCGAAGGCCGCTTAGGATTTGATGCTGTCTCGGTGCGCGGCGCAGTAGCCCACTTCTGTACCGCCTACCACTTGCCACTTTGATCTCGCCTCGTGGCTCGGCCGCCAGCACCCGCATCCGAAGCACCAGAATTGTTCCGGGTGAGGAGCGTTGTAGTTTCTGCAAGCTTCGATGATCGGGTTTGAGCGCGGGGGAATGTTAGTCGGGCCCTGACCGATAAAGCCGCCCCGGAACTTGAACTTCTCCTGTCTAGGTCCGATCGTGAAGCCACGGCCCTCGCAAGAAGAACATTTTGTTTCGGTGTGCATGTTGCACCTCCGCCGACACTTTAACATATTCGACAATAAGTTTGCTATGCGCGAATTATTTTGTGTTAATATTGTGAGCATGAAGCGGGTGGTAGCGATACAATGGTGAACATATTTTAGATTATGAAACTTAATGAACTAACTGAAGAGGAAAAGAGGGTTATTATTGGCAAGCGCACGGAGGCGCCCTTTTCCGGTGAATATGTGAATAATAAGCAGACGGGCATTTACGTTTGCAGACAATGCGAGGCTCCCTTGTATAATTCCAAAAGCAAGTTTGAATCTGATTGCGGCTGGCCGAGCTTCGATGATGAAATAGCAGGGGCGGTGCATAAGAGTAGAGACGCTGATGGGTTGCGCACAGAGATCACATGTACCAAATGTGGAGGGCATCTGGGACACGTCTTCACAGGCGAGGATCTGACGCAGAAGAACGTTCGTCACTGTGTCAATTCAGTATCGATGAAATTTATCAGGGACAAATCAGAGTGATTTCTGATAAAATACTTACATGAAAAATAAAGTTGAGGAGCAGCCGGATTTGTTTGAAGCGGAAGAGACGGGTAAGCCCATATCGCAAGAAGAATTGCATAAAAGGATAAATGAGAAATTGGTGTCTGAACAGTATAAAACGCGAGAGGATATTGACCGCCTGCCGAATTGTATCTTTTGCAAGGATGTGGGTATGTGTATGCGCTGTGATCGCGGCCGAGAGTTGATTGAGCGTGATCGCGAGCGGCGCAAGTTTTCTTGACCCGAGCGTCAGGCTCGGTTAGTTTGATGAGGGAGTTATTCCCGAGGACCGTCCTCGGGGATTTTGGTACAAGAAGTGAGGCATTCAGAATGTGATATAGTTGGATCAAGGGCCAGTTACTAATTAACTATCTCCAAATATGGCAAATTTCGACAAAAGGGACAGACGTGAGGGCGGGAGGCCTAATTTCAGAGGTGGTGGGCGAGACTCGGGACCACCGCAACTTTTCGATGCTACTTGCAGTCACTGCGGCAAGGCCTGCAAGGTGCCATTCCGGCCCACGGGTGATAAACCGGTATATTGTAGAGATTGTTTTGTACAAGGTGGTCATGACCAAGAGCGTGGAGAGCGACAGGATAGAGGTGGCAGAGAAGGTGGCAAGGATAGATTCGACAAACCTAGATTCGAAAAAAGTGAGCGCAGTGAGTATGTTCGTCCGACACTCCCTCCCGCCTCATCCGCAAACGACGAAATCAAAAGGCAGCTAGAGAATGTGAACGCCAAACTCGAGAGGCTCATTAGTGCTGTCCAGGCGCTTGCCATCGTCTTGCAATCCGCAAAACCGACCCCTGTTCTAAAAATAGCCGCCAAGAAAAAAAACAAAAAAGTTTCTAAGAAATAAGCCGCTGGTTGTCACTATGTTGATTTGGATGGAAGGGTGGTATAATGGGGGTACTATCAATAAGTAGGTAAAACAAGATATATGGCAAAGGAAAATTCGGCTTTTATGAGGCCCCTTAAGGTAAGTGATGATTTGGCGGCAGTAGTGGGCGCTGGGCCATTGCCCCGCTCGGAAGTGGTCAAGAAGCTCTGGGTTTATATCAAAGGTCACAATCTACAGGACCCTACCAACAAGCGCAATATCAATGCCGACGAGAACCTCAAGAAAGTTTTTGGCGGCAAAGCGGTCGTGAACATGTTCGAGATGACCAAACTCGTCTCGGCTCATCTATCATGAATAAAACGAATAAATTCTTCGCTATTCTGACGGGATTTGTGATTATTGCGAGCGCTTCTTTTGTAAGTGCTAACCATTCTTGGGCTGGCTATCATTGGGCTAGGAGTGCTAATCCACTTACACTTGCGCTCGGCGATAATGTCTCGGGTGCCTGGGACAACACACTTGCTCTTGCTTCAAGTGACTGGAGTATCTCAACCATACTCAATACTTCGATTGTTGCGGGCGGGACAAATTCTACTAGAGGCAAAAACACACCCAAAAATTGTGTACCAACTTTGGGCAAGGTGGAAGTCTGTAATGCCAAGTACGGCTCTAACGGCTGGCTGGGCATCGCCTCGATCTGGATAAATGGCGAGCATATCATCCAAGGTACAGTCAAGATGAATGATACTTATTTCAACACCGCCAAGTACAATACTGCCGCCTGGCGCAATATGGTGCTATGTCAGGAAGTGGGTCACACCTTCGGTCTCGATCATCAGGACGAGAATTTCAACAACTCACCCCTCGGTACCTGCATGGATTACACGAATGATCCGACGCCCAACCAGCATCCCAATACCCACGATTATGAAGAACTTGCTCTCATCTACTCACACCTAGATTCGAGCGCCTTGTTAGCAGAAAGTACAAAGGGCTCGAGCAATATCCAAATAGACAATGAAGACATGCGCACTTGGGGCAAACTGGTAAGAGAATCATCCGACAAACGCCTCGCCGTCTATGAACGCGACCTTGGTCACGCTAATAAGATTCACACCTTCGTCTTCTGGGCCGAGTAAATGAAGATATTTGTGCAGGCTCGGCCTGGTGCAGGGCAAGAGTTAGTTGAGGATTTGGGCAGGGACAATTTCCGTGTCTGGGTACGCGAGTCACCCGAGCGGGGGCTGGCCAACAAGGCTCTTATCCGCGCACTCGCGGAATATTTTTCTGTCACACAATCGCAAGTCAAAATCATCCGCGGCTTCACCTCACGCAATAAAATAGTCCAAATCATAAAATGACCCAGGCAGAAGCTCTCAATATACTCAAGACTGGGGCGAATGTCTTTCTGACTGGCGAGCCGGGTTCGGGTAAGACGCACACGGTCAACCAATATGTGCGTTACTTACGCAGTGCGGGTGTGGAGCCGGCTATTACCGCCTCGACCGGTATTGCGGCTACTCACATTGGTGGTATGACTATTCACTCTTGGGCCGGCATTGGAATTAAAAAATACCTGTCAAAATACGATCTTGATCGAATTACTACCAACGAACGCGTAGTCAAGCGCATTGGCAAGGCCGGTGTGCTCATAATTGACGAGGTCTCTATGCTTGGGCCCAGCACGCTTGATATGGTGGACGCCGTTTGTCGCAGTGTTAGGCGTAGTCACGAACCCTTCGGAGGTCTCTCTGTAATGCTCGTGGGCGATTTCTTCCAACTACCACCTGTGGTGAGCGCAGTCGAACCATCTGTGGTCCGCAGGGAAGAACTTTTGGATGATGGTAATAGTGACGAGACAAGGTTATTCGAAAGTGCCAAACAACGCTTCGCCTACGAATCGAGTGCTTGGCAGCGGGCCAATTTCCTAACTTGCTATTTGAGTGAACAGTACCGGCAGGATGATCAAGTTTTCTTAAGCATTTTAAGCGCCATCAGACGCAACGAATTTGACGAAGAGCACCTCAAGCATATCGAGAGGCGTAAGGTCGGAGAGCAAACTAAAGTACCGGATGTGCCCCAGCTTTATGCGCACAATATTGATGTTGACCGGGTCAACACTGAGCGCCTTGGACGCATCAAGAGTAATGAGAGGATGTTTGAGATGAGAGCCGATGGGCCCGAGCATATGTGTGAGACCCTCGCACGTGGTTGTCTCTCACCCGAGAAACTGGTTTTGAAAGTTGGAGCTGCCGTGATGTGCACTAAAAATAATATGCAAGAAAGATTCGTGAACGGCACACTTGGTACTGTAATCGGATTCGACAAAATCAGTGGTTATCCGGTAGTTAAGACGCGTACTGGCAGGAGAATAGAAATTGAACCGATGGAGTGGACGGTCGAGGAGAATGGCAAAGTAAAGGCGCGTATCCGTCAAGTACCCCTGCGCCTCTCCTGGGCAATAACAGTGCACAAGAGCCAGGGTATGAGCATGGACGCGGCTATCATGGATCTCTCCGGCACATTCGAGCACGGCCAGGGTTACGTGGCTCTCTCGCGGGTCCGGCGGCTCGATGGCTTGCATTTGCTCGGCTGGAACGAACGGGCCTTCCAGGTCCATCCGGCAGTCCTTGAGCGCGACGGTGCCTTTAGGTCAGGCTCTGAAGAAGCCCGTCAAGCATTTGCAAAATTAGACAAGAAAGAACTTTCCAAAATGCAAACTAATTTTATAAAAGCAAACGCTGGTAAAGGTGGCATAAGTTCAAGGCTGCGTAGGCATGGTTTTGTTAAATAATCTGCTATACTATCTGCATTAGTAGTAAATGAATTAATTTATGGCCAAAGGTCAGGACAAACGAAAGGAGAAGAAGAAGCCCAAGAAAGATAAAAAGAAATAGTAACTCACGATTGGGATTGACAAGAATATGTGGATAGTATATAATTGATCCATATTTAGTAGTCGGGAACAGAGTCGAGTTGCTCGCTAAAATTATAATCAATATAATGACAGGAACTATCAAGACTATCCTTGGAGACAAGAAATTCGGATTCATTACCGTTGAAGGACGCGAAAAGGATCTTTTCTTTCACAAGGAGAAGGTAGCCGAAAGTGTGGTGTTCGAGGACCTTAAGGAAGGCGACAACGTCTCCTTTGACCTCGATGAGACTGGCCCTAAGGGTCCAGCCGCCATCAACGTGAAGCCCGCCTAATCGCGCGTTTTGAGAGAGTCGCCCTAAGCCAAAAGGCTGGGGCGATTTTCTTTTAATTGAATAATATCCACATATGTTACAATTACAAGCATGAGAACGTATAGGCAAGTACTGATCGCGGCCCGAGAAAAGGACATTGCCGTTGGTCACTTTAACTTTGCCAATTTTGAAATGTTTTGGGGGATAGTCAATGTAGCAAAGAAGCTTGATGTGCCGGTGATCTTGGGTCTGTCAGAGGGCGAACGGGATTGGGTTGGAATAAAACAAGCAGTGGCGCTTGTTGCGAGTCTGCGTGATGAAGGGCATGAGGTGTTCCTGAATGCCGATCACACATATTCATTTGAGCGAGTCAAAGAGGCCATTGATGCAGGTTTTGATTCTATAATTTTTGACGGGGCCAAGCTCGCACTTAGAGAAAACATTTCGATTACAAAAAAGTGCGTTGAATACGCCCGCAAAGTAAGCAGTGATAGTGGTCGGGATATTTTAGTTGAAGGGGAACTTGGTTATATTGGCGAGGGAAGCACTGTGCGGGACGTTTTACCAGATGGAATCGAAATGACCAGCCCAAGGCTGGCAAGCCAGTTTGTTGAACAGACTGGAGTAGATTTATTCGCGCCCGCGGTTGGCAATGTTCATGGTATGCTCCGTGGCACCGGCGATCCTCCACTTGATATCAAGCGCATTAGTGTAATTGCTAAAGCCGTAAGCGTGCCGCTTGTCCTGCACGGCGGTTCCGGCACACCCAACCTGCGCGAGGGTATTAAAGCGGGCATTAACGAAGTGCACATATCAACCGAAATCCGTAAAGCCTGGCATGACGCTCTTCTTGTCCACCTGGAAGAATATCCGGACGAAATTGCTCCATATAAAGTTGCCCACGGCGCACTCGAAGCCATCGAACGTGTCGCCACAGAGCGCCTCAAACTTTTTACCAATCCATGACAGATTGATACAGACAATATGACACTGGCGGAACAGATTAGACATATTGTTAAGGGGGATGTGACGGATGCGTACGAAGCGCTTGCGGCTTATTCGACTGATGCAAGTATCTTTCAAGTGCATCCGGAACTTGTTGTTGCACCACATTCGAGCGAAGATATAAAAAACTTAGTTAAGTTTGTGTCTAGTCACGGTGGTTCGACGGGCTCACCACGGCTCTCGCTTACCGCGAGAGCCGCCGGAACCGACATGAGTGGCGGGCCACTTACTGAATCAATCGTGCTCGACTTTTTGAAGTACTTCCAAGGGATCAAGAGGATTGATGAAGACAATAGGGAAATCACTGTTTTGCCGGGCACATATTACAGAGATTTTGAAAAAGCCACACTGGAGAAAGGTCTGATTTTGCCTTGCTACACCGCGAGCAAAGAATTGTGCACTGTGGGCGGCATGGTGGCCAATAACTCGGGGGGTGAGAAGACTCTCACATACGGCAAGACAATAGATTATGTTAAAAAGCTGAAAGTTGTTTTTTCAGACGGACATGAATACGAAACGCGGCCACTATCGCGCTCGGAACTCGATCTGAAAATGAGTCAAGATAATTTCGAGGGCAAATTGTACAGCAATCTCTTTAATCTTATCGAGAAGAATAAGCAACTTATTGCCCGGGCTAAACCCAGGGTGCATAAAAATTCGGCTGGTTACTACCTTTGGGATGTTTGGGATGGCAAGACTTTTGATATTAACAAGTTGCTTGTAGGTTCGCAGGGAACACTTGGGCTTGTGACCGAGATTACTTTTGGTTTGGTTAAGCCCAAAGAACATGCCGCTCTCTTAGTTATTTTCATAGATCACCTAGATGAACTGCCCGGGGTAGTGAGTAGAGTTTTGACACACAAGCCGGAGAGTTTCGAGAGTTACGACGATCACACCATGAAGCTTGCCGTGCGTTTTATGCCGGATATGATCAAGCAACTCGGAGCAAAAAATCTGTTCTCGCTCGCCCTTAAGTTCTGGCCAGAGGTTAAAATGATACTCATTGGTGGTGTTCCAAAGTTCATTTTGGTGGCCGAGTTTACGGGTGATAGTGAATACGAAGTCTATGATAAAGCATATAAGGCCGAGGCCGATTTGAAAGAATTTGATCTGGGGACACACATAGCCAAGAACGACGCCGAAGAGAACAAGTATTGGACTATACGTCGCGAGAGCTTCAATCTCCTGCGTAAGCATGTCAGGGGTCTGCACACGGCACCTTTCATTGATGACGTAGTTGTTTTGCCGGAAAAGTTAGGTGAGTTTTTGCCTATGCTCACTGCCATTATTAAAGAATACAAAATTACCTTCACTATTGCTGGTCATATTGGGGATGGCAATTTTCATATTATTCCGCTCATGGATTTTGGCAGACCTGACTTTAAGCAAATTATCTCCGAGCTGTCTCAAAAAGTTTATGATTTGGTGGCCAAATTTAACGGTTCAATCACGGGTGAGCATAACGACGGTTTAATCCGCACTCCCTATCTGAATAAAATGTATTCCCGTGAAGTTCTCGATCTTTTTGCTCAAACCAAGCGTATTTTCGATCCCCAAAATATCTTCAACCCCGGCAAGAAAGTAGATGGCGATCTCGGTTACTCCCTTTCCCACATCCGTCACTGGTAAGTTGCAGAATTGCGGGGAAAGGGTATAATCTTTTGACTATGGAATTGGCGCTGGAAAAGCGAAATGTTTTTGGCAAGCAACTGGCTGGTCCTCGCAAGAGTGGCAAATTGCCCGTTGTTGTTTATGGCTCGGGACACGCCTCGGGGCCATACTTTGTTGACTCCAAATCTTTCAAAAAGATCTGGAAGGCGGCGGGAGAATCTACTTTGGTTTCACTGAAAGAGGAAAAGAAAAATTACGATGTCCTGATTCAGGATGTAGCCACCAATCCCTTATCTGGTGAACCTATACATGCCGATTTCTATGCGATTGATGTAAACAAGCCGGTGGAAGTAAAAGTGGCAATCGAATTCACTGGCCATTCCCCCGCGGTTAAAAATCTAGGCGCTCTTCTGGTTAAAGTCATGCACGAACTGGAAATTAAAGTTTTGCCTAAGCGCCTGATACATGAGATTACAGTTGATATAAGTAAGCTTGAAAATTTTGGTGATAAAATCCACGCAAGCGAGGTGACCCTTCCGGAATCAGCAGAATTGTTAACTGCACCGACTGAAGTTGTAGTAATGGTCACCGAGCCGAAAGAAGAAAAAGAAGAAGAGGAAGTGCCAGATGATCTGTCAGCAATTGAAGTTGAAAAGAAGGGTAAAGAATCCAAAGAAGGTGAGGAGGCCGCAGCTGCCGAAACCAAACCAGATAAATCTGAAAAGTCAGAAAAGAAATAGGGTATAATAGAAGGATGCTGAAAAAGAGCCTCATAATTTGGGCTTTGGGCTTTGTGTTTTTTGGTTTTCCGTCTGCGTGGGCGCAGACGAGCGGCTGTCCCGCGAATATATCAGGTTACTCGGACGATCAACTGAAGGCCCTGCTCGAGGTGTGTGAACGGGAGATTGCCGAGCAACAGGGTAAATTACGACTGACTCAACAGCAGACCCTTACTATTGAGCGTATTATTACCGAACTGAAAGCTAAAATTAGGAAATCAGAGCTCGAGATCAAGGCCCGAAATATCAAAATCACTCAACTGACTGGTGATATCTCTGTGCGTAACAAGAATATTACTGTTCTCACCGACAAGATAGGACGTATGCGTGATTCGCTCTCCGAGCTTCTGCGCAAAACGGATGAGGTTAGCGCTTTCACACCTGTTGAGGCCATACTTTCGACCCAGGATCTCTCAGACTTCTTTATTAATCTAGATGATTATTCTGTGGTCAGGGCAAACTTGCGAACGATGCTTATTGAAATCAGTAACGTCCGACAACAGACTGAAGACGAGAAGGCGCGTCTAGAGACATCAAAAACCAAAGAGAGCGAACTAAAGTACGAACAAGAACAGGAAAAGAAGCGCGCAAACAATCTTAAAATGGAGCAAGAGCAAGTACTTAAATTTACTAAAGCTGAAGAGGAGGCATACAAAAAGCAGATTGCCGAGAAGGAACGGATCAAGAATGAGATCCGCAACAGGATCTTCCGGACAGTGGGCGGTCAGGAATTGCGTTTTGAAGAAGCACTCAAGTTGGTGAGGATGTATGAGGCGCGTATTGGCGTAAACGCGGCACTCACCCTGGCTGTGCTCACCCAGGAATCCTCCGCAGACGGTCTGATCGGTAAGAATATCGGTAAATGTTACTACAATCAAACAGCGGCGAACTCTAGCGGTACAGTTATGGCGCCCACACAGCAAGCATCATTCCTGGCCATAACAAATGAACTTGGTCTCAATGCCAATACCACTCCGGTGTCATGTCCGATTTATTCAGACGGATCCTATGGGGGAGCGATGGGACCGGCCCAGTTTATGCCCACTACATGGTGGAACGTGGGTACAGCAACTGGCTTCAAACAGCGAGTGGCCCAGGTCATGGGTATTGTTTCGCCCTCTCCCTTTAACAACCTCGACGCTTTCACCGGCACGGCCCTCTATCTGTCTGATGGGCTGGAGCGTTGCAGAACTGCCTTCACCGAGGAATTTAAATTACGTGCCTGCACAGCCGCTAAATATTATGCTGGTCTAACGGCTTCCGGTGCCCGCCTGGCCCAACATATGAACCCGACCTACAGCTACGGCTACAAAGTAGCCACCCGGGCCACCCAATTCGAGAAAGATATCGCTCTCCTTGACCAGTGATTTGCCCGAGGACACGACCCATGTTAGGATCTGGAGATGAAAAAAGATACACATCCTACGTATTATACGAATGCATTGGTGAGTTGCGCTTGTGGCAATACTTTTACTGTGGGTGGGACGCAGGAGAAGATTAAGGTGGAAATTTGTAGCGCCTGCCACCCTTTCTTTACCGGCGACAAAAAGATCATTGATACGGCTGGCAGGGTAGAACGTTTCAAGTCCCGTGCTTCGAAAGCCACAACCAAAAAGAAGGTGGTAAAGAAGCACTAAATGGATAACGAAGATTTTAAGAATAATCCGAAAACAAAATATTTAGCTCTTCAGTACACGGAGCTTATAAAGAGCGATCCTGAATCGGCTAAGTATATTTGGCAGCAAATGGTGGAGATTGTTGGTGGTGTAAATGACGGTGGTTCTAATTCTGCGGGTTCTGCTGGATCGGACGAGATCATTCTCGAAATTCGCGCCGGCGCCGGCGGGGATGAGGCCGCTCTTTTCGCTCGTGATCTGGGCAATATGTATAGCGCTTATGCCCGCAAAATGGGTTGGAGTGTGACAGAGCTGGATAATCTGGTTTATGAGATCAAGGGTCCCTCGACCAAGCTCGGGGCAGGTAAGGGAATCTACGATGCACTACGCTATGAATCGGGTGTCCACAGGATCCAGCGTGTGCCTGTAACCGAGAAGTCGGGCCGGATCCATACCAGCACTGCCTCTGTAGCCGTGATGCCAATACGCAAGCACAGTGAAATGCAAATAAATCCGGCTGATTTAGAACTCTCGTTTACGCGTTCCGGTGGAGCAGGTGGCCAGAATGTTAATAAAGTTGAAACAGCGGTGATCTTGAAGCACAAGCCCTCGGGCGTTATGGTCCGTTCCTCAAGTGAACGTTCCCAGCTCAAAAATAGAGAGAAAGCCATGAGTATTCTGGAAGCCAAGCTCTCTGCTCTTGAAGAAGAGAGACTTGCCAAGCAGGAAGCGAGCACGCGCAAAAATCAGATAGGTAGCGGCGACAGGTCAGAAAAAATTAGGACGTATAATATTCTCCAGGATCGTATTACAGACCACAGAATCAAGGAAAGTTGGCATAATATTGAGAATATCATGGCGGGCAATATTGGGGATATCTTGGATGCAATGCAGCAGGCTAGTGCTATAATCAAGGAGTGAGAAAAGCCTTACTCTATCTAATCTCCGTTTGGACTTTGGTGTTTGGACTTTGGGTATTTCCGGCCACAGCCTCAGCGGCGACAAGTCTGGTGGAGGGTTATGCATGGAGCTCAAATATAGGTTGGGTCAGTTTCAACTGTAAAAATTCGGATTCTTGCGGGACTTCTAATTACGGTGTCAATCTCGACCGAGCAACGGGCAATCTTTCAGGCTATGCCTGGAACTCCAACATTGGCTGGATCAGTTTCCAAGCCGGTGATGTTGTTGGCTGTCCTAGCGAACCATGTATTCCTAAAATCGTAGGCAGTGCTCTAGGGGGGTGGGCCAGAGCTATTTCCGGTAGAGCCTCTGACGGTTGGGATGGCTGGATTCATCTTTCCGGTACAAGTTACGGGGTAAGCTTTGATGGGACAAAATTCACGGGCTATTCTTGGGGTGATGTTGTGATTGGCTGGATGAGCTGGACACCGTCTAAGGGGCCCGGCGTTTATTCTATTGATGACACAGAGCTCACCACCGGTGTTTCAGGAGGTGGTTCATCTTCGCAGGTGCAGGCTGACACAGACACATGCACTCTTTCAAGTTGCGTCTATACATATGAACAAGGATCCACGGCCAATCTCATTGCCACTGCCGCACCAGGATTTGCCTTTGACAGATGGACAGGTGCTAGTGCCGGCGAATGTGCCAGTTTAACTTCGCGTTTTTGTAGCGGTATCACCATGAGTTCCGCTAAAGAGATTAAGGCTCAATTTAGAGGGGTTGTTTGTCCAGATGATGGGCCGGGTCTGTGTCCTGTATGCAACGACAATGAAGACAACGATAGCGATGGTTTAACTGACTGGCCGGACGATAGCGGTTGTACCAGTGCTTTGGGAGGAAGTGAAATGACTGCCGGTAGTCCTGCTTGCGATGATTGTTTGGATAACGACGGTGATGGCAAGATTGACTGGCTGGCTGATACGGGCTGTAATGGCTCGCCCGCTGATCCCAATGAAGTGAATGCAATCCTAAGCGTGGCGATCATAAAAGTGAGTACGGGCAATGGCAAAGTGACATCACTTCCGGCGGCCATAGATTGTGGTAGTGTTTGTTCGCACGAATATACTCAAGATGAGTCAATTAAGTTAACCGCCCTACCGATAGGCATGTCTGTTTTTGATCGTTGGGGAGGGGCATGTAGTGGTACGGGTCCAACCTGCGAATTGGTTATGACCGCCTCTCGCGCTGTCACAGCCACATTCAAACCAGCAGAAGGGATAATTTGTCCGGCTGGCGGTCCGGATGTTTGCCCCGAATGTAACGATGGTGTTGATAACGACGATGACAGCAAGATTGATTGGCCAGACGACGATGGTTGTACAGATCTGGACGATGATGACGAGCGTAGTTTAGCTAGTTGTCCGGCAGCCGGGCCGGGGATCTGTCCGGAGTGCAATGATGGTATTGATAATGATGGTGATGGCCAGATCGATTTCCCCAACGACTTGCAATGTGACTCACTCGATGACAACAACGAGAGTGCTACTGGTATCAACTGTCCGGCCGATGGCCCAGGTATCTGTCCCCAGTGCAACGATGGCATAGACAATACTGATCCGGAGGACACAATAATTGATTATCCGAAAGATCCAGGCTGCTTCAACAGAGCGGATAATAACGAAACTGATCCGGTAATAATAGGTAATTGTCCGGCCGATGGTCCCGACATCTGTCCCCAGTGCAATGACGGCATAGATAACGAGGGCGACGGCTTCATTGATTGGAGCGGTTGGGACGCTGATAAAGACGGATCAAAAGAGATACCAAAGGACCCTTCTTGTCAGGGAGAGCCTAACAAAGACAATGAAGCGGGGGGCATAAAGGTGATTGAGGTGTAGAATTGCATTTTGGCCTCACTTTTGTTAGGATACCTCACGCTGTGATTGAAGATAAACAAATTTTAGAGGCGATGGCAAAAGCCGGTGTGCACTTTGGTGTGCCCAGGTCTCGCCGACACCCTTCCACTAAATCTTTTGTATTTGGTACAAAAAATGATATCGAGATAATTGATCTGGAGAAAACTTTTGAAAGTTTGAAGAAAGCCCAAGAATTTGTTACGGAATTGGGCAGATTGGGAAAGAAAATTTTGATGGTAGGTAATAAGAGTGAAGCCAGAGAGATAATCAAGGTTGCTGCCGAGAGATCGGGCCAGCCTTACGTTAATCTCCGTTGGATCGGCGGTACGCTCACCAACTTTGACCAGATTCGCAAACGTATAGACAGACTGGCCACTCTAAAAGAGGAAGGCAAAACGGGTGGTTTGGAGAAGTATACTAAACGGGAGCGAGGGCACTTGTCGCACGAGGTTAAAAATCTTGAGCGCTTTTTTTCCGGCATAGTAAATATGGTTGCCCTGCCAGATGCCATGATTGTGGTTGATTCGAGCAAAGAAGAGATTGCTGTGGTTGAAGCTCACAAGCTCCATATCCCAGTGATCGCCTTATGCAACAGCGATTGCGATATAAGACTGGTTGAGTACCCGATAGTTGGCAATGATAAATCGGCCCCCGGTATCAAATTGATTATCGAAGAGTTAATGAAAGCTTATAGCAGATCTGCATAAGATGATTACCGCTTCAGATATAAAAAAGTTACGTGACCAGAGTGGTATCTCGCTTGGAGAGTGCAAGAAGGCTCTGGAAGAGGCGGGTGGTGATGAAGCGAAGGCGCTTGAAATTCTAAAGGTTAAAGGGACGCTGACAGCGCAGAAGAAGTCGGGCAGAGCACTGGGGGCTGGTACTATTGCTGCCTATGTTCACACCACTAAAGCAATCGCGGCCATGGTGATGCTTGCCTGTGAGACAGATTTTGTGGCCCGAAATGATGAGTTTATCTCGCTTGCCTATAATCTGGCCATGCATGTATCTGTAACCAATCCTGCCGACACGGACGCCCTTTTGAATGAGCCTTTCATCAAAGATGAAAATAAGACTGTCAGACAACTTATTGAAGAGGCAGTGCAAAAATTCGGCGAACGCATAGAGGTTTCCCGTTTCGTGCAGTTCATTGTCGAGAAATAAAATGCTTGCCCTTGCCTCATATTTCTTTATCGCATCACTCCTATCGGCATGGATAGCCATTTTCGTCTTGTCTCGTCATCTGGAGAAGGTTCGCTCAACTTCTGACCAACCTCATCCGGAGGCTCACTCGATCACGGAGTCTTTTTTTGTTCGGGTTGAGGCATTGGGGGGGAAGATTGGAAGACAGAGCAGGGATGTTTTCTACAAAATGGCATATGAAGTTCTGAAGCGCTTTGTACCACGGTTTCGAGAGTTCACAAGAAAGAGCGAAGGGTTGCTTAGCCGCTGGATACGTCTCATTAAGGGTAAACGTGAGATTAACTATCTTGGCCGCGATGCCGCCTCACCCTTCGTGCAAGAAATGCGCAATCACAGCGACCACCAAAGTGGTGGTAGTATAGAGGGATAAGCCGCCTCCCGGACTCGAACCGGGGACATCCACTTTACAAAAGTGGCGCTCTACCAACTGAGCTAAGGCGGCAACTTGTCTCGAGCGATTCATCTCGAGCTAAGTCGAGCGAAGTCGGGAGATTATAAGATAATACACAAACATGCATGATTATCCAAGTTTTATTCCGATAATTGGTAATGAAGCTCCGGACTTTGTTTTAGACGGCGTACACAACGGTAAATATAAACGTTACTCGCTCAAAGATTATAAAAATAAGTGGCTAGTAATTTTCTTCTATCCGCTCGATTTCACTTTCATTTGTCCGACAGAAATTAAAGAATTTTCCAAACGCGCCTCGGATTTCAAAAAGATAAATTGCGAGATTGTAGGCGTTTCCGTAGATTCCAAAGAATCGCATAAAGCCTGGATCGAACGCGACTTTGGCGGCAAGCTCGCCTTTCCTCTCCTTTCCGATTTCAGTCGTATCATGATCAACAATTACGGTGTTCACAAAACAGATGAAGGCGTGGCCTATCGGGCTACATTCATAATAGATCCCAAAGGCATAATCCGCCACATCACCATTTCCGATAACGACGTCGGGAGGAGCGTCGAGGAAACCTTGCGTGTAGTCAAGGCCCTGCAAACCGGCAAACTCTGCCCCGCCGAGTGGCACCCTGGACAGGAGACCTTGAATTAGTATTTAGTGTTCTGTAGTTCGCTGAGTAAAATTAGTGAGCGATCGCTCACTAATTTTACGCTTGCCATGGTTTATTCACGAACTTCAGCCACTCGGCTGGTTTTCTAATTTATGAATGGATAATATATAATCATAGCTATGTCGCATACACGACAGTACATAAATGCCAAGGTTGACGTTACGAGTGCACTAGGTAATCTAGAGAAGCGCACTGATCAGGAGGCGGTGAGAATACGCCGCTACATGGCCATGTCGGATCTCTCGCGCACTCCCGGCAGTCCATTGAAGGAGGTGATAGACAGGATCCTTGCCATTCCTGATTACAAAGATTTCGATGTGATAGAAACATCAGAGATCGTGTCGACTGAAGTTACATTCGACTTGTTCGGTTTCGCCAAGGATCACCCCGCGCGCTCTAAGTCTGATACATATTACGTAGATGACAATCACATACTACGTACTCACACTACAATCATGTGGTATTACTATCTGCGCGACAAGAGTGTGCAGGAAAGAATGAGCGGGGGAGAGCCCGTAGGCTGTTTCTCGTATGGGAAAGTCTATCGCAAAGATGAGATTGACAGGAAGCATATGAATGTTTTCCATCAGATCGATGCTTGGTATCTCGCGCCGAAGGATAAAGAGATCCTAGGCAAAGCTGATTTGGAAAAGGCACTTGCTAATATTGCCAAGGCTGTAATAGGCCAGGATGTAAAATTTAGATTCAATGAAGACAGTTTCCCGTACACAGATCCGTCTATTGATATGGAAGTGGAAGTGAACGGGACTTGGATAGAGTTATGCGGCGCAGGTGTGGTCAAAGGCTCTGTCTTGGATATGCTCGGTGTAGACTCGAGTAAATGGACCGGCTGGGCCATGGGTCCCGGTCTTGAACGATTCGCCATGATGAGCCTGGAGCTACCTGATGTGCGCTTGTTGTGGTCAGAGGATCCTCGAGTCAAATCACAACTCAAGTTGGGTCAGAAGTTTCAGCAAGTTTCTAAATTCCCAGCTATTACTCGTGACATCTCATTCGTAGTCAAGAACGATTTCATTCCCAACAATTACTTCGACCTCATCCGCGATGTTGGTGGTGACTTGATAGAACAAGTCGAGCAAATAGATAAATATGAAAATAAAGAAAAATTCGGTGAAGGGAAAGTAAGCTATACCTACCGCATCACATACCGCAGCCTAGATTGCACACTCACGAATGAAGAAATAGACGCAATACAAAAGCAAATCTACGACCAAACAAGCGAACAATACAAGGCCGAGTTAAGATAACTCACCCGTCCCGCTGAAGCGGGATCACCCTCTCTTGTGCATAAGAGAGGGTAGGGTGAGTTGATGAAATTTGGATGAGAATATGCTAGAATTAATGGGTCACGCGATAGGAATCCGTGGCTTATTTTATAGCAAAATCAGACAAAAAACGGAACGTAAAAGATAACGGTTCAGGGCACAAATATAATGCCGAGAGCATTACTGTTCTTGAGGGTTTGGAGCCTGTCCGCAAGCGCCCCGGGATGTATATCGGGTCTACGGGACCGGAGGGGCTTTTCCACATGGTCAAGGAGATCTTCGATAACTCCCGCGATGAGGCTATGGGCGGTTATGCGGATGATATCGAGATTGCTTTACTCCCAGGTGAGGTGGTGCGCGTGGCAGACAATGGCCGAGGTATTCCGGTTGATATACATAAGACCACTAAAGTGAGTGCCCTTGAGACAGTAATGACTACGCTACATGCCGGTGGCAAGTTCGACGGCAATGCTTATAAGGTATCAGGCGGCTTACACGGCGTGGGCGCCTCGGTCGTTAACGCGCTATCTGAATGGACGCGCGTGGAAGTACACAGGGAAAATGAAATTTGGATGCAGGAATATAAGCGGGGCAAGAAAGTTGCTAATGTCAAAAAGATTGGCAAATCCCGATTCGATTCATCGAGTCGAGGATCCTCGATTTCGCAAGCGAAATCGGGAACTAAACGCACGGGCACTATCGTAACCTTCAAATCCGATCCCACGGTTTTCTCGGAGACTGTTTATAATTGGAAGCGCATTGTGGATTATCTGCGCGAGCAGGCGTATCTTTCTAAAAAAGTCAGAATCAGAGCTTATGACGCTCGAGAATATGCTGGCAAGATAGATTTGGAAGGACAACTTTACTTGCACGATCTTGAACTTGAGATACCCTCGTACTCATTCTACTTCGAGGGTGGACTAGTGTCGTTCGTGACATTCTATAATCAGACAGAAAAGACGGTTCACAAAAATATTTTCTATGTCGACAAGGAGGTGGAAAAAATTAATGTGGAGGTGGCCCTCCAATACGTAGACGATATTACCTCTCACGAATATTCGTTTGCCAATAACACGCCCACGCCAGAGGGCGGTACGCACTTATCCGGTTTCCGCACGGCCTTGACGCGCACGCTCAATACTTATGCTAAAAAGAATAATCTGATCAAGGAGGCGGACGACGCTTTTACGGGTGACGACGTGCGTGAAGGCTTAACGGCAGTCATCTCGGTCAAGATCCCCGATCCGCAGTTTGAAGGTCAAACTAAAGCCAAGCTCGGTTCTGTGGAAGCACAAACTGCAGTGAGCACGGTGTTCGGCGAAGCCTTCAACCACTTTTTGGAAGAACACCCGGATGATGCAAGGCAGATCATAAACAAAGTGGTTATCGCCGTGCGAGCGCGCAAGGCCGCCAAGGCGGCCAAAGACTCGGTGCTCCGCAAGGGCGCTCTTGAGGGCATGACGCTTCCGGGGAAGCTCGCAGATTGCCAAAGCAAAAGCGCGGCGGAGTCAGAGCTATTCATCGTGGAAGGAGATTCGGCCGGGGGTTCGGCCAAGCAGGGACGCGACAGGCGTACTCAAGCGATCCTACCCTTACGTGGCAAGATTTTAAATGTTGAGAGAGCAAGACTTGATAAAATGCTCGCCTCGCAAGAAGTCAAAAATATTGTTATTGCTCTGGGCGCGGCCATCGGTGATACGTTTAATATCGAGAAGCTGCGTTACCACAAAATTATTATTGCCACAGATGCCGACGTAGACGGATCGCATATCCGTACACTCTTACTCACATTATTTTACAGATACTACAAGCCGCTCATCGAAGGTGGCTTCATCTATATCGCCCAACCACCACTCTATAAAATTTCCAAAGGCAAAGAAATTAATTATGCCTATTCTGATGAGGAGAAGGCAAGGATCATGGGAAAGTCTGCCGCCCTAGAAATCCAGGACACAGACGAACCAGAACCAGAATCTGAACGAGAAGCTAGTGTAGCTGACGAAGCTAAAAAGCTAGCAAGCTCTAAATATCGTGTTCAACGTTATAAAGGCTTGGGCGAGATGAACCCGTCAGAGCTCTGGGAAACCACCATGGATCCCGATAAGCGCATCCTGAAGCAAGTTAATATTGATGACGCCATAGAAGCCGACAAGACCTTCGAAATCCTAATGGGAGACGAAGTCGAACCCCGCCGCCTTTTCATCCAGGCCAACGCCAAATTGGCCGAGGTAGATGTGTAGCTAGCAAACAGAAATAGCAAATTGCATTTTCCTCGGAGCCCCGGGAGGCTGGCCAGAAAATGAATTTTCTATTTCTGTTTGCCTAAGGGAGCTCGCTTTCGAGCTTCTTGATGAAGTCTTTGAGGGTTGAGAGTTCGGATTTGCCAGTGTCTTTTACCCCGAGTACGGTCGAGGAGCGAGATTCGACAGTGATTTTACCTTCTTTTTGTTCCTTTTCGCCGATTACGAGCAGATAGGGGATTTTTTCTAGTTTGGCATCGCGAATTTTCCTGCCCAATGATTCGGCCCGGGTGTCTATTTCTGAACGTATGTTGGCTTCGATTAGCTTGTCTTGAATTTCCTGCGCGTACTTCTTCTGTGTATCCGTAATCGGTAAAACTTTCACCTGCACCGGAGCAAGCCACGAGGGGAAGTTACCGGCAGTATGTTCGATCAAGATTGAAAGGAAGCGTTCTATTGAGCCCATGATGGCGGCGTGAACCATCACAATGCGCTCCTTCTCACCCTTTTCGTTCACGCATGTCAGATCGAAGCGCTCGGGCATATTGAAGTCGAACTGGATAGTAGCTACCTGCCACTCGCGGCCGATGGCATCCTTGCCCATGAAGTCGAGTTTTGGTCCGTAGAATGCTGCCTCACCAACGCCATCGTAGGTTGCCATTTTGCGCTCTTTGGCTATCTCACGAAGCAAATTTTGTGCGTATTCCCATTGCTCTGGTTTACCAAGATAATTGTTCGGATGTTCAGGATCTCGCATAGAGAGTCGCACTCGCATCTCGAAACCGAATGGTGCGTAGAACTTCTCAACAATATCCCAGACCTTGAGGAACTCTTGCCTGGCCTGACTCATGCGACAGAATATGTGAGCATCATCTTGGGCGAAGGCGCGCACTCGCGAGAGGCCAGAGAGTTCGCCCGTTTGTTCATCTCGGTAACAGGTTGTAGTATTTGCAAAACGCACCGGCAAGTCGCGATAGCTCTGTGTCCGTCTAGCATAAATTTGCGTATGATGGGGGCAATTCATAGGCTTCATCACGAACTCGTGTCCCTCGCGCGTATGGATGTGGAAAAGGTCATTATAGAATTTGTCCCAATGGCCGCTGGTCACGTAGAGGTCTTTCTTAGTAATGTGTGGTATCTCCACTTTCTCGTATCCCTGTGCCTTACGTAATTCCCAGACTCGCTCATCTAGGATATTGCGCAAGAGAGTACCTCGAGGTGTCCACAAGGGCAGACCTGCTCCTACAAGATCAGAGAAAACGAAAAGATCAAGTGCCGGACCTAGAACTTTGTGATCGCGCTTCTTAGCCTCTTCTTGCATGGCCACATACTTTTCGAGGGCTTCTTTGCTCTCGAAGGCCAGGCCGTATATACGAGTGAGCATTTTGTTTCTCTCGTCACCTCGCCAGTAGGCGCCGGCTACACTGGATAGCCGGAAGGAATCAGGGGCGATCTCGCTGGCTGGATTTTGGACATGTCCTCCTTTGCACAAATCGGTGAATCCGCCAGTTGGCGGAGCTCCGGAAGTATAGACCGTTATTTTTTCTCCCTTATCTGCAATCTCATCTATCAATTCTAATTTGCATGAATTTGATGCGAATAATTTAATCGCTTCATCTTTCGAGACTTCGCGGGAAGAGAATTGCGTCCATGAGGGGAGTAGCTCGCGCATTTTGTTCTCGATTCGGCCTAATTCCGCGTCAATTCCGCGCCTGTCCGTGTCTGTGAATTCAAAGTCGTAATAGAAGCCGTTATCAATCGAGGGTCCTATGGTAGGCAAGGTGCTCGGATAAAGTTCCATAACAGCTGCGGCCAATAAGTGAGCCAGACTGTGGCGCATGGGGGCAAGTTCGGCAGGGGATTTGGCCCCCTTGTGTTTGCTAAGAATCTTAAGGGGATTGGGTATCTTTGGCATTTTCATACAATGTTCATATTACTAGAGCTTCTTTACTTTTTCAATCACAATTGAGGGGGTGCCGTTACGGTGGGAGACTGAACCGCGGATTGCTATGCAGGCGTCGGGTTGGAGAAGATCTTTGAATTCTTCGAAGGTGTTTGAGAAGGCAACGATCTCGATCGAGTCGCTGAAATCTTCCAGTCTCCCGAACATCATTTTACTACCATTTTTCGTTATAATAGTTTTAAGATTTGAAAGCAGGCCGGCCGCAAGAATTGGTTCGCCCTCTCTCATTTTTTTTATTTTCTCGATAGTCTGATCATGTTTGGCAAATTTGTTTCTGTGTTCTTCCAGGGGATGGCCGGAAATGTAAAGTCCCAACAATTCTTTTTCCCACCTCAATCTGTCGCCCATAGTGGCAGGTGCAGATTCTTTCATGCGAAAGACTGGCGCCACTTCTTCAGAATTACCGAACAGACTACTCTGATTACTCTTCTCGCCTCCTAGTGCTCGCGAGAATGCAAGCGCCTCTTCGGTATTGGCAATCAATTGTCCACGTTCACTCAGATTGTCGAAAGCCCCGGCCATGATGAGCGATTCAAGTGACTTCTTATTCAAATTTTTGTGCTGCACTCTGGTCAAAAAATCAGAATAACTTTTGTATGGCCCGCACGCCTTGCGTTCATGAATAATTGCCTTGCCAATTTCTTCACCGAAATTCTTGATACTCCGCAAACCGAATCTTATTCGTTCTTTACGGGCTTCAGGAACCTTCACATCTTCGCTCTTTCGGACAAAGTCCCCAGTCGACGAATCTGCGAAGGTTCCTTCAGCCCTGACAACTGTAAAGTCGCTGAAACTTTCGTTCACGTCCGGGGGCAGAACTTCGAAGCCCATGCGTTTGCATTCCTCGATGATTTTGGCTATTTCTTCAGTATCGCCGGATTCTGCCGTAAGCACGGCGGTCATGTACTCGGCCGGGAAGTTTGCTTTCATATAAGCCGTTTGATAAGCCACTCGTCCGTAACTGGCCGCATGAGCCTTATTGAAGCCGTATGCGGCAAATGGTTCGATCAAGCGCCAAAGCTCCTCGGCTTTCTTGCCACTCATACCGTGTTCCATCAATCCCTTGATTAGCTTTTCTTTTTCGGCAGCCATGACTTTAGGGATTTTTTTGCCCATGGCCTTGCGCAATTTGTCTGCTTCGAGCCAGGAATATCCTGCCAGATGAATGGCCACCAGAAGCACATCATCCTGATATGTGATTACTCCATATGACTGATCCAGAATATCCTTCATGCGCGGGTCAAGATAAGTGACCAGTCTGGGATCGTGTTTGCGCTTGATGTATTCCGGTAACATTTCCATCGGCCCGGGACGATAGAGTGCTACCATAGCGTTGATATCATGAATACTGGTTGGCCGGAGTTCTTTAAGGAATCGGGTCATGCCTGTACCGTTAAGTTGGAACAGTCCCATGGTCTCGCCCCTCGCAAGCATCTCGAAAGTTTTCTTGTCATCAAGTGCAATTTTCTCAATATCAATATCAAGATTGCGAATTTTTTTCACCCGCTCTACGGCGTCAGCCAGGATGGCAAGATTGCGAATGCCCAGAAAGTCAAACTTCAGGAGTCCCGCATCTTCAATCGTGTACATATCGTACTGGGTTATAACCTTGCCGCCTTTGGGATCATGCTGTAGGGGAGTGTAGTCAGAAAGTTCAGTAGGTGCGATTACCACCCCGGCGGCATGGACGCTAATGTGTCGCACGCAGCCTTCCAGACGTTTACCCACGTCTATCACTTCTTTAGTGACAGGATCAGTCTCGTAAAACTTCTTTAGCTCCGGCTCAAGTTCGAAGGCCCTGTCAATGGTCATAGGGAGGCCTTGTGAACCCATGGGGATAAGTCGCGAGATCTTGTCCCCAACGGCGTAAGGGTGTCCCAGTGCCCTTGCCACATCTCGCACCACTCCACGAGCCATCATAGTTCCAAATGTGCCGATTTGAGCCACGTGGTTATCGCCATATTTATTTTTGACATATTCAATCATTTCGTCGCGGCGATTGTCGGCGAAGTCCATGTCGATATCGGGTGCACTGGGTCGTTCGGGATTTAAGAATCTTTCAAATGGTAGTTTGTACTCCAAGGGATTGACCTTAGTGATGCCTATGAGATACGTCACAATTGAACCGGCCACTGAACCCCGAATATTCGTATAAATATTTCTTTCCGCTGCGAAACGCAAAAGATCTGCTACAACCAAAAAGTATGGCGCATAACCCTTGTTTTTAATTATTTTCAGTTCATATTTGATTCGTTCATTAATTTCTGAAGTCTCATCCAGTCCGCGCGACTTGATACCTTCCTGGGTCAATCTTTCTAATTCCTCGTCCGGAGTTAGGCCCTTCGACAGGCTTAGGGCAGGGAATACCCACTTACCCAGAGTTAAGTCCAGATTGCACATATCGGCAATCTTGTTTGTATTCTCGATTGCTTCTGGAATCTCGGCGAACTTTTTGTATGCCTCTTCTGTGTCAATGAATGAGTAGTTGCCCTTAGCCATGGAGAAGCGGCTGGTACTTTTCTGGGCGCCATTTTGTGTATTTATGGCGAGCATTGTCTCGTGGGCATGTTTATCGTCCGGCGAGAGATAATGCGAGTCCTGGGTAGCCACTAACTGTATGTCAAGTTCTCTGGCGATCTTGATTGCATCTGATTTAATACGCAAACCTTCTTCAATACCCGGGTCATGCCATATTTCGATAAAATAATTTTCTTTACCGAAAATTTCTTGATAAAGTTTGACTACTCGCACAGCCTCTTCTTTATTGCCCGAACGTAGAGCTTTAGAGAACTCGCCGCCAACGCAACCGGATAGTGCCACAATGCCTTTGTGGTGCGCGCGCAAGAGATCGTGATCCATACGCGGCTTGTAGTAGTAGCCTTCAAGGTGCGAAGCAGTCACGAGTTTGAGTAAGTTGTGGTAGCCGATCTCGTTTTTCACCAAGAGTGTCAGGTGGAAACGTTTGTTGTCAAGACTCGGATCTTTATCAAAACGTGTTCTGTTTGCGATGTAAGCCTCAACTCCGATGATAGGCTTGATTCCGGTCTCCTTGCAAAGTTTGTAGAATTCAATGGCCCCGTATAAGTTTCCGTGATCGGTGATGGCCAGAGCCGGCATTTCATATTGCTTAGCCAATTTGACCAACCGCTCTGTCTGACTCAAGCCGTCGAGTAGTGAGTAGTGAGTATGGGTGTGAAGGTGGATGAATGGAGGGCGTGACATACTTTCATTATAGACGTTCGCTCACAAAAATCGAAATTGCGCTCCTTCGGACAAAGTCCCCAGTCGCGGCAATTTCGATTCTTGCTCTCTCGCTGTTAGAATAGTCTTATGAAGTGGATAATCGGCATTGATGAAGTGGGCCGCGGACCTTTGGCAGGACCAGTGACGGTGTGCGCGCTTATGTTTCCAGGCTCTGCTTTCAGAAGCTCGGAGTCTGTCTTTGATAGTAAGCAACTTAGCTCGCGCCTGCGCCAGAAAATTTCTCGTCACCTACACTTAATGCGTCGTGAGGGTTTGATTGATTTCCGTATCGCTTCGGTTAGTGAAAGGATTATTGACCGAAGGGGCGTCGTTCACGCAATTAATCTTGCCATTGCTCGATCACTTGAGTCACTTGGAGACCAGGTAACCAAGTCGCAAATTTTGCTGGATGGGGGATTGCGAGCACCCCGCCACTACAAAAATCAAAAGACAATAATAAAAGGTGATGCCAGTGTGCCGATAATCGGTCTGGCCAGCATCATTGCCAAAGTCCATCGCGACCGCTTGATGACTCGCTTAGGTGCTAAACACCTAAGTTGGGGATTCGAGAAACATAAGGGTTATGGCACTGCCGCACACTACGCGGCCCTGCGTAAGCACGGCCCCTCGCCTATTCATCGCTTGAGCTTCCTATCCTGAAGTGTTACCTTGTGGCGAGGAGGGTCCAAAAGATGGGGAAACTTAAGGACTATGGGTTTGAGGTCTGTGCGGCCTCACTCGTAGTGGGATCAGCGTTGGCTTTTCTACTGTCGGCCGCCATTGAGCTACTGCTCCTTGTTTTGAGTCTGGGCATGTCGCCCATGCCCAGCTGGTACTACTGGCATTATCTCTGTTTCGCGATCTTGACAGGAGGTGGACTCGGGATCAGCTTCGTTCTTTTGGATGTTTGGGATGTGCGTGATTCCGGTGAGAAGATCATCGCCGTCTGCCACGCCCGCTTCGAGGAGTGGTTTCTTTTCTCTCCACTTTTCTGGCTGGGTGTGTTCGGTATCATCATCTGGACACTCATCACAAACTTCTACTGGTGGGCGGAGATCGAGGGTTTGGTTCAGCCAACAGAATGTCCGGTGAAGCCTCGGCCCGGCAGCGATGTATATTTTTAATGGATAGCGGGGGATTCTACCCCGCTATTTACTTTTGCATTTTACAATTGCATTTTGAGTTCCAATCGTGTACGATTGGTCAATGTCAGTACGGATGCGACATACCAGTAGTCATACGGCTAATCGCAGGAGCCATCATGGCCTCATGGGCGCTCGGATGGGTAAGTGCGAGAAGTGTGGCTTGCCTAAGCTCGCCCATAGGATGTGCGAGAATTGCGGTACCTACAAGGGACGGGTGGTTGTGGACGTAGTGGCAAAGGCTGCCAAGCGCGAGAAGAAGCGTAAGGCGAAGGCAGGGAAATAGCGGTCCCACCGCCCCGCCTGCCGGACGGGCAGGCAAGAGGCGGAGCGACCGCGGGGACGAGAGTACATTTCAAATTTATGGCGCACCGGCACTTATCACGTGGCATTGCGTTGCAATCACTCTTTGAGTGGGACTTCAGGGCGGCCAAAAAAGATGAGATAAATGCTATTTTGGCGCGTAATATTGTAGAGTTTGGAGAGGAGGGTGCCGAAAAAGATTTCATAATCAAATTGACCAAGGGTGTTATGGCGAGGCGTGATACTCTTGATGCTATTATTGCCAAAGCTGCTCGCGACTGGCCACTTGAGCAGACTCCACTTGTGGACAGAAATGTACTTCGGATCGGTCTCTATGAACTCTTATATTCTAAGAAAGATGAGGTACCGGCGCGGGTTGCAATAAACGAAGCAATCGAGCTTGCCAAGTCTTTCGGCGGCGAACGCTCGGGCAAGTTTATCAACGGTGTGCTCGGTACGATCTACAAGGAGATGGGCGAGCCGGGTAAGAATGAAGAGCCCAAAAAGAAACGCAAGTACAAGCGTAAGGAAGATCTAACCAAAGAAGAAAAAGAGAAACTGCCCCTAAAGAAACTGGTGGGGGCGGTGGTGTACTCGAAAGACAAAAGGGGTAACATTAATCTGGCTTTTGTACACGATGTTTTTGGTCACTGGACACTCTCCAAGGGTGGAGTTCCCGAAGGGGAAGATGAGCGAGTGGGGGTGGTGAGGGAAATTGAAGAAGAAATGAGCCTTGATATCAAACCAGAAGCTGTCATTGGTGTGAACGAGTATGTGGCAACCGATCCGGAAATCGGCAATATGAGAAAGAGGGTGACCTACTTCCTTGCGTTTGCCAGAAATCCTGCTAATATCAAACTGCCACAAGGCTCTGGGGGTCTCGATGACGTCAAATGGTTCACCTTAAGCGAAGTTGAAGGACTGAAGACTTATCCGGATGTCCGGCCGATTATTGACAAAGGTATTCAAGAGCTAAAAAAACAACGGGATGGAATTGGAAAAATTTGAGAAGTTACTGGGATATAAATTTAAAAACAGAGATTTCCTCGTTCAGGCCTTCACGCACCGTTCATATTTAAACGAGAACAAAGATTTCAAACTGGAGCATAACGAGAGGCTCGAGTTCTTGGGTGATGCCGTGCTCGAGCTTGTAGCCACTGAATATTTGTATGATAAGTTTCCTAAAAAAACCGAAGGCGAGTTGACTTCTGTTCGTGCGGCTCTTGTCAATACCGTTAGTCTCTCGGGTTTGGGCCAAGAACTCGGCATAGACGCACACTTGCTACTCTCGAAGGGTGAGGCTAAAGATATGGGTCGGGCACGGGGAGTGATATTGGCTAACGCCTTCGAGGCTCTGGTTGGTGCGCTTTACCTCGATGGCGGCTACAAGGCGGCCAAGAAGTTTCTGGAGAAAATTTTGCTTAACAAAGCTGAAGAGATTGTAAAGAAAGCTCTTTGGCAGGATCCTAAAAGTGTTCTCCAAGAAAAGGCCCAGGAATTTGAAGGTGTCACCCCGGCCTATAAAACAATCAAAGAGGTGGGCCCTGATCATGCCAAGACATTCACCGTGGGTGTTTACTTCGGTTCTGCAGAGATCGCCCGCGGCACTGGTCAGTCTAAACAAGAGGCCGAAACCTCCGCCGCCCGCGCAGCTCTTGCATCCCACAATTGGACATAATTTTTGATAGAATAGTTGGGTGAGATTAAAGAGGATTGAAATTTCGGGGTTCAAGAGTTTTGGGAAGAAGACGACCCTTTCTTTTGAAGTGCCTATTACAGCTATTGTTGGCCCGAACGGTTCGGGCAAATCTAATATTGCCGAGGCTATGCGCTGGGTGCTGGGCGAACAGAGCATTAAGTCCCTCCGGGGCAAACGCGGCGAGGATCTTATTTTCAACGGCGCTGGTAGTGCCGGCCGCCAAAACAGAGCTTCGGTCATGCTCGTTTTTGATAATTCCGACAAGGTATTGAAGATAGATTTCGCTGAAGTGGTCGTGGGGCGGGAAGTTTTCCGTGATGGCAGTAATACCTACTCGCTTAACGGCTCACAAGTAAGATTGCGCGATGTAGTGGAACTTTTGAGCGCTGTCAGCTTGGGGCCTTCGGGTCACCACATAATCAGCCAGGGCGAGGCCGATCGAGTGCTCTCGGCCAATCCCAGAGAGCGCAGGGAAATTCTCGAGGATGCCCTAGGTTTGAAAATCTATCAATATAAATTATCTGAAAGTGAGAAAAGATTAGAAAAAACTGCCGAAAATATTAGGCAGACGGAATCACTGCGTCGTGAGATCGCTCCGCATCTTAAGTTCTTGAAAAAGCAAGTTGAAGAAGCCGAAAAAATTGTAACTCAAAAGAATGAATTAGCGGAACTTGCACGAGAGTATTTCATAAGAGAGAAAGCCTATCTTGATGACCAACATAAGTTACTCTCAGAAAGTTCACATAAGCTAAAGCATGACTTGAGTGAGGTAGAACGTGAATTGAATAAATCTGGAAAGAGCCCCAGAATTCGCGTGATCACTGAAGCACTCGCTAAATTGCGCACTGACAAAGACGAAATATCGCGAATGATAGGCAGATTAGAAGGCAAGATAGAGGCAGCCAAACGCGTAGATCTTGTGCGCGTAGACGAGCGAGGTGAAGAGCGTTGCCGATATTGCGGGCAGGTAATTGTTCGGGACCCGCACCCAAGGTCGGACATTGAGAACCCCAAAGGTCAGACCTTAGAATCAGATACAGGTCACTGGCAAAAAGAGAAAGAGCAACTTGAACTTAAACTGACTGGCCTAGTTGAAAGTGAGAAAGAGATGATGAATGAATTAGATTCCCTGCGTGAGGCAGAGAAAGTCTCGTACGAATTGCGAGCCAAAGAGGCAGGCTTGCGTTCAGAATTAGATAAAATTTCATTACTCGAAACAGGTTATAAGAATGAGTATGAAGTCTTCACTCGAGATACTCGCGAGATCACTATTCTAACAGGTGTAAATGTGCTCGCTAGTTCCACAAGGTACGACATCGAGGGTTCCAGAGGTTGGACCTTAAGTTCCAGAGAACAACAAATTGATTTGCGTAAAAAAATAGAGAGACTGAAAATCAAGATAGAAGATACAGGCGGAGTGGGTTCGGATGTGATTCGCGAATACGACGATACGCGCGCCCGAGATGAGCACCTAGCACATGAGCTTGAGGATCTTGATAAAAGTGCGATATCACTGAAAGACTTAATGAAAGAGTTAACAGAGACTCTCGAGAAGCGATTCAAGGAAGGGCTTGTGCACGTCAACAAGGAATTTAATGATTTTTTTGAAACGCTCTTTGGGGGCGGTCAGGCCAGTATTAAGGTGGTAGAACTGGAGCGGGTTCGGCACGAAGTGCTTGGTGGCGAAATTCTTGAAGTTGAGGAGGACGAAGACGGTGGAAAAGAAAAAGGTGAGAGACAGTGGGGGATTGATGTGGCTGTCAATTTGCCCCGAAAAAAGATTAAGGGTCTGGAGATGCTCTCAGGTGGAGAGAGGGCACTTACTTCGATCGCCCTACTATTTGCCATGAGCCAAGTCAATCCGCCGCCCTTTCTTGTACTCGACGAAACGGACGCCGCTCTTGATGAAGCTAATTCGCGCAAGTATGGAGAGATGTTAAAGCAACTATCGGGCAAATCTCAACTAATCGTAGTCACTCACAATCGCGAGACTATGTCGCATGCCTCCGTTCTATACGGCGTAACCATAGGTGGCGACGGTATCAGCAAACTTCTCTCCATCCGCTTCGACGATGCAGCCCAATACGCTAAGTAGCTAGTTCCCAAGTGATTTGATGGCGGGGGATATCCACTTCGGATAGTTTTATCTTTATCTGGTCGCCGAGACGGTACGATTTTTTATCCTTTTTTCCGATGAGGGCGAACTTTTTTTCATCAAATTCGTAATAGTCGTCGCCGAGTGTGGAGAGGCGGAGCATGCCTTCGCATTTGGTTACTTTGTCTTCTACGAAGATGCCCCACTCGGTTACGCCTGTGATCGTCCCAGAATATTCTTGTTTAGGATCTGCTTGCAATTTCGCCTGCATGAATTCGGCCTGTTTGAACTTTATGCTCTCTCGTTCGGCCGATTCGGCATCGCGTTCTTTCTGACTCGAGTATTGCAAGACTCGCTCAAATTCAAGCACCTCTTGTTTGCTGATAGGGTTGCCAGATAAATACTTGGTAAGTAGACGGTGAACCATTAGGTCGGGGTAACGCCTGATTGGTGAGGTGAAGTGGGTGTAAAATTCAAAACCCAGACCGAAGTGGCCGATATTGCGCGTAGAATAAATTGCCTTGGCCATGGAGCGTAGCACTGCCGTTTGCACTAAGTGCTCAATATCTTCGCCCTTAATCTGGGCGAATAATTCATTGATCTCGCGTGCTCCGAAGTGTTTTGGGTCATTCTCAAACTTATAGCCCAGTGATTTGAGAAACTGCTTGACGATGGCAATACGATCTTTATCAGGCACATCATGGATCCTGTAGACGGCCCCGCCGCCCAACTTGCCCACGCCTCGGAATAAATAGTGGGCCACGTGTTTATTAGCCAGCAACATAAATTCCTCTACCAATTTGTGTGTGACCAAGCGTTCATTGACAGATATGCGCACGGGCTTACTGCCTTTGTCTAACTCAATTTTAATTTCATCTTTGTCAAAAATAATCGATCCCTTACGCAATCTCTCCTCGTGAAGTTTCCTCATGATCTCATTCAAAGTTTTTAACTCCCCCGCGAATGTCCCCACCCCTGTTTCCAAGACTTGCGCAGCCTCTTCATATGTGAAGCGCTTCCGCGAGTGAATAATAGTCCTGCCGAACCACTCACTCTCTATTTTCCCATTCTTGTCCATGACAAAGATAGCCGAGTAGGTAAGCCTGTCTTGATTAGGCACAAGTGAGCATATGTCAGCCGAGAGCACTTCCGGTAGCATGGGCACGGTTCGGTCTACCATGTACACGCTATTCGCTCGTCGTGAAGCCTCGCTATCAAGACGACTACCTGGCCGCACGAAATATGAGACGTCAGCGATATGTATTCCGATTTGCCATTTGCCATTTGCCATTTGAGATATTGACAATGCATCGTCGAAATCTTTGGCATCAGCAGGGTCAATCGTGAACGTGAGAGTGTTGCGCATATCACGTCTTACTTTCACTTCCTCACTGATAAGTTCCGGATAGCGCTTCTGCCATACTCGAGCTTCATCCTCAACTTCAGCAGGGAAATCATAGACAATGCCAGAAGCAACCAAGATAGAGCGCATCTCTGTCTCATGTTCGCCTTGCTTGCCCAGTACTTCCGACACCTCGCCCTTGATTGGCATCGTGTGCCAATCTGTAATTTTAACCAGAACCTTTTGATTTTCTACTTGGTTACCTGGTAACCAAGTGACAGCAGTGTCTAAATAAAACCGGCGATCATCCGGAATAAATTTATTATTTACGATAGTACCCACGAAACTAGCTCGCGCTCGAATAAGCACACGTACTACCTCACCAGTCAAATTTTGCGGTCGGGCCGCCCCTTGGCGGTGCGACCGCTGGTGAAGCAATACCTGCACCGTATCGTTATGAAGAGCAGTGCCAAGATAATCAGGCAAAACATTCACCTCATCATCCTTATAATCTACAAAGCCCCCCTTGCGCCCAGCAAGTTTAATAACCCCTGTTATTTCTATCTTCTGGTGCTTTCCAGAGTGCCTCGGAGGTTTGCGTCCGAAGTTCCGTCGATTGCCATGATTCTTGGACTTGCCCCCAAAGCCGCTTTTACGGCTGTGCATATTTCTTCTTGTTGACTGCATGGTGCTTGCGATTATAGCATGCGTTTGTTAGTATGGTCGCACTATGCTAATGATTCGATTACAACGTGTGGGCCGGCGACATGACCCTTCTTATCGTGTGGTGGTGACCGAGAAAGCTTCGGGTCCGCGAGCTGGTAAGAGTGTTGAGAACCTGGGTCATTACGATGCCAGACTTGAGAAAGGCAAAGATTTTATTGTTAAGACAGAAAGAGTTAAGTATTGGTTAAGCGTGGGCGCGCAGCCTTCGGGAACGGTACACAATTTGCTGGTGCGAGAGGGAATTATTTCGGGAAAGAAGCGCGACGTGAGACCGAGTAAGACGATCAAAAAGACGGAAACAGCTCAAACAGTTCAAGCTGAACAAACACCTCAAACAATCACCGAAACTGTCCAAACAACAAACGAAGAGGTGAAAATAGAGGATAAGGTTGAAGAGGCAGCGCAAGAGGCCTCGGTTTGAGTCATTGGAGCTTGGGGTTTGGTTGGGCTTTGAACTTTA
>Ga0209542_10002299_pt1 | contig 43027 bp, 39 predicted proteins | sample RifCSPhighO2_01_FD_184028 | JGI IMG/M metagenome (GOLD analysis project Ga0209542, IMG submission 184028) | Soil microbial communities from Rifle, Colorado - Rifle CSP2_plank highO2_0.1 (SPAdes) (version 2) | ecosystem: Environmental > Terrestrial > Deep subsurface > Rock core/Sediment ... | reverse complement strand
GATCTCAGTATTCAAAAACTCGGGTCAGTGGGGGTTTTTAAGGAAAACCCCGTAACCTTGCTGATCAGCGGAAGGCGCAGTTGAGGTGCGGTTGCACCCTCCCGACGATCTGATGGCAGTGGAGACATGCCCCACCGCCACACATGTTCCTGCGGGGCACACGTGCCCCGCACTCCTTGCATGGCCCCACGAGTGCTCCTCCCCCAAGTGCAAGCGCGCGTCACCAGAGCACCTTGGTGACGGGGAGAGTAATACTGTTCCTTATTCATTTCTTCTCTTCCTCCATCCCGATTTCGCCGTCGGGATCGGTCGTCGGCCTTCGCCTGTTGTTTTTTCAAATTCCCCAAATCCGAGTCCAATTATACCAGCAAAGGGTTGCTTAGTCAATAGCTCTAAAGTGCCTGGAAAATAAGGGTTTTTGAGCTATAATAGCGTTTTGATATGGATTTTGAGCTTATTTCTCAATTCAAACCGGCAGGTGACCAGCCGCAGGCGATTGAAAAGCTTGTTGGCGAGCTTGTTGCGGGTAAACAGTTTCAGACGCTTTTGGGTGTGACGGGTTCTGGCAAAACTTTCACGATGGCGAATGTAATTGCGCGAACACAACGCCCTGCAATCGTACTATCACACAATAAAACTTTGGCCGCACAGCTTTACGAAGAGTTCCGTGAATTTTTTCCAAAAAATGCCGTGCATTATTTTGTTTCTTACTATGACTATTATCAGCCCGAAGCATATATCCCAAACACAGATACATATATAGAAAAGGATGCGAAAATCAACGCGTTTATTGACGAGCTACGCCACGCCGCAACTCAAGCCGCGCTCACGCGCAAAGATTTAATTATAGTCGCGTCGGTCTCGGCAATTTACGGCATTGGTGATCCTGCCACGTATCTCGATTTTTCGTTTGAGATAAAAAAGGGTGAACGCGTTGGCTTCCGGAAATTTACGCGCAAACTGGCGGATTTGCAATTTGTACGAAACGACATCGAACGCGCGCCGGGCACATGGAGCCGTGCCGGTGATGCAATCGTAATCGTACTGCCAACCGGCGAGACTAGCATCCGCGTTCACTTTTTTGGAGATGAAATAGAGGAAATTAAAGAAAATGATATGCGCGTTGATCGTGTACGGATTTTTCCTGCAAAACACTTTGTAACGCCCGAAGAAAATATCGGCAACGCCATAAAAAATATTGAGCTTGAGCTCAAAGAACGTCTCGCGGAACTTAAAAAAGCAAAAAAACCGCTTGAAGCCGAGCGCCTCTCGCGACGAGTACGTTACGATATACAAATGCTCAAAGCAACGGGATACACAATAGGCATCGAAAACTATTCGCGGCTTCTTGAAAACCGCGCACCCGGCTCGCCGCCAAAGACATTGCTCGACTATATGCCAAAAAACTTTCTGACTTTTATAGACGAATCACATATGACAATTCCGCAAATCCGCGGCATGCATGCGGGAGACCGCGCGCGCAAGCAAACACTTGTAGAGTACGGCTTTCGCCTGCCCAGCGCCTTGGACAACCGCCCGCTCCGGCTTGATGAGTTTGAGAAAAAAATCAGCGAAACAATTTTTGTATCGGCAACGCCAAACGTGTACGAAACCGCGCGCGGAAATATTGTAGAACAACTCGTGCGGCCAACGGGGCTTTTGGATCCTACGATAGAAGTGCGGCCGGCAGAAAAACAAGTGGCGGACGCCGAGCGCGAAATTGTCGCGCGCGCAAAGAGTGGCGGGCGCTCGCTTGTGCTCGCGCTTACAAAACGCATGGCCGAAGATATTTCCGAGTTTCTTTCCGGGCGCGGGCTCAAAATTGCGTGGCTTCACTCGGAAGTGAAGACTCTGGCACGCTATGAAATTTTGCAGGATCTTCGCTCGGGCAAAGTTGACGCGATTGTAGGAATCAACCTCCTGCGAGAGGGGCTTGATCTGCCGGAGGTTTCTCTTATCTGTATTTTGGATGCAGACAAAGAAGGTTTTTTGCGCAACGTAACATCGTTCATACAAACAATCGGCCGCGCGTCTCGCCACGAGCACGGGCACGTCATTTTCTATGCTGACCGCGTGACCGATTCAATGAAACGCGCAATCGAAGAAACTGCGCGGCGCAGAAAATATCAAGAAAAATTCAACAAAGCGCGCGGCATCACGCCAACTCCGCTTGTAAAAACAGCGCGCAAACCGCTCTTTGCCGGACTAAAAAAGACAGCGCGCGAAACGCTTATCAAAAAGCTCGATGGCGAAAAACGCTCTGCCTCCGAGCTCAAGCGCGAAATCGAAGCCGAGATGCTCGAGGAGGCCGCCGAGCTAAACTTTGAGCGCGCCGCCGAGCTTCGCGACTTGCTCAAGACACTGTAAATTATAAAAAGATAAAGAAAGAAAAGAGGCAGCATTGCTACGATATATCGTAGCAGTTGCATTTGCGTGCGGTACATTTTAATCTGGCCATAGACTTTCTAGCTTAAACCAGCGCGTTGGGAAAATATTGGGAGGGGGTGAAATATGAGGTTGAGTCTCACGTATAGCGCATACCGCGAGATGGAGCAGATCCCCGGAGTGCCGCTCCGCGCGATTGGTGCGGCAATCCTCGCGCTCAGCGATAACCCGATGCCGCCAGGATCCGCAGTTCTCAAAGGACGCGGCGGATGCTTGTACATTTCGATCGACGGCTACAACATCCTCTATCACGTAGGCCAGCGTGAGGAAGAAATCACCGTCCTTGGTGTAGTCGACGAGTCATTGCGAACGCTTCACTAGAACTTCGCTCTGGCGCCACCACACGCACGTGGTGGTTTTTCATATAAAAAAGAAAACGCCTCGGAGCAGGTGGCTCCGAGACGCAAACGGGTTGATTGGCGCCCGACTAGGGACGCGGTTCAGCGCGAAGAACGCAGCGCACTTCCGGGGTCACACCCTACCCGAGCCACCGCAAGTTGGGCACTTACCGCTCCCACCGCATCTTATGCAGTCGCCAGCAGTTGGACTCTCCGACCATGGAGCTTTCGGATGAAAGCCCTTGCCTATTCCGTGGCAGAGTGAGCAAACTCCATTTCCCTCCAAAAAAGCAGGTCCATCGCAGTCAGTGCATGCATCGTCTAGCATTGTCAGATTTCCCTCTTTCTTTCCGAATTCACGGCATTCCCTGGAAAGTACGGACTGACCCCTTACATCCATGTTCAAGTATAGCATGGGAAAGATAAATGCTCGAGTATAACGATGCGAGCGACCATATTTTGACAAGCTCGCAAAAACCACTACACTGAATGAGAATGCTCTTCTTGCGCGCTTCCTGTACGGGTTTGCGTACCGTCGCAACTCCTCCCCGTACTGCAAGCCGCAGGCGTTGGGTTTGCGGAGCCCCCACTCCGCACCACCCCATGCCCGAGGACGATACGCTCGGGCACCCGCTCATCCCCGCCACAAGTGGGGATTTTAGTTTGACTCTAAAAAAAAAGTCTGTAATGTAGAGAGTATGCCAAACACAAAGTCAGCAAAGAAAGCATTGCGCCAAGCACAAAGGCGGCGTGTAGTAAATATCCGCAAAAAACGGGCGCTCGCCTCAACACTCAAGAACTTTGAAAAAGCCCTTGAGGCGAAAAATAAGGCAGAAGCACTTCGCCTCTTTCCACTTGTCCAAAAAGAGCTCGATAAATCCGCAAAAACTCATATCATCACAAAAAACACTGCGAGCCGCAAAAAATCCCGCCTTGCCGCACGCCTGAAAAAACTCAGCGCCTAGAAATTTATTTTTACCTCTAACTTTTCGTTGAGCTTATTTTCTTTAAAAATCGCTCGATCTTTTGCTTTTGAATACAAAACTTTCTCGGTTTGCGAGTATAGTAATTCTTCACCTGTCATCGGATCAGAAGGAAGTTTAGCAATATAGTCTGGGACTAAATCGCTAAGCTGTGCCGGCAAACTATTATGTTCTAGCTTGTAGGCGCGGAGGGCAAGCAAAAGTTCATCGCTTACTATAGCAAAATTCAAGGCGCAGTGCTTGCGAATGGCGCCGCTTAATGACGCGGCCGTTATATTAACGATGATGCGACCAGCTGAATTCTCTGTAAAAATTATCTGAAAAATACTATGCGGCATTTGTGATTTAATAACCTCTTCGTCTGCTAATACAGGACTAATATCACATTGATCATTCACACTCTGTATCTGATTACGCGCCATCTCGAGATAAAATTGCATTGTTCTGTTTGGCTGAAAGTAAAAATTTTGGTCTTGAATCGCAGATAAAGCTAAATCAGTAACATCCTGCCCACCGCCCCATTCATCGTTTGATAACACGCCTTCCAATAATGTAGAGCTGATATTTTTGAAACTCATATATTCGCCGCGAAATGCGTTTCGTAATCCCTCGCCCGTGCTTAGTAAACCTTCTAGTTCTTGCCTATATGCAATAAGGTCCGTCTTGGGCAACGTTGTGCGCTCCGTAAAAGAACGAATGCGATCGAGCCCTGTATTCTCTATTGCAATGCCAACTAGATACTCTATTAGCGTGCCGCGCCCTTCGGTTATCAAACGACCCAACCGTACGATTTCGAGTGCAGAATCAAATGCTTCTTTTTCTTTTTTATATCGAAATAAATACTCGGATTTTATGGACACGACCCGCGCTGCTATGCGATATGAGTTCAACGAAGGCAATACCAACGCTGGTGTTATGTTCGCAGGATCGGCAAGCGGAGGATAAATGTACTGCGACTTTTCTGCTGCCTCGGTGAAATATTCGAAAAATTTTTGATTCCCCTCGGAAAGCGCCCGCGCCTCATCATCGTACCACGCCTTTCCATCAGCCATCTCCTGCCAATGACCGTATTTTTCTTTCTGCTCTTGTGGCAATTTTTCTATGATTTTTTGAAGAGAAAAGTAGGCGTTTTCATTTTCTGGGACTTCTATTTTTTGTAATACAACATCCGAGTCATTCGGCGGCGGCGCATCGCGCGCAATGAGATAAAGCGTGTTAAGAACGAGAAGCAGTCCAAGAATGGGCGCGCCCAAGAGCGCTACTAGAGAGTAACTGATTTTTTCTTTGCGAGTTGGCTGTGTTTCCGGCACAGCGGCCTTGATCGCTACAAGATCAAGATAAACCAAGTATCCATAGCTTACAAAAAACGGGGCGATCAGGAACCCAAATAAGCGCGTGACAACTTCTGTAAAAACTCTTTGATAAAAAGACGCGAGAGATTTTGCTAACAAGTGAGCGGTAATATATTTCACAACAAAGATGAAAAAGACTGCGACGATAAAGATCGCCAAAAACGCCGCGGCAAACCGCAAAAGAACTTTCCAAAAATTATCGCGCACAAGCTCTCGGCTTCTGTGGAGGGCAGAAAGCCCGTTTTTGCGCTCAAGAAGATTCACGTAGTTGAGAAACCAAAACCAAGTCAAAAAAATTATTCCTGGTATAACCAAAAGCACAAACCCGCCGATCGTAACAATTGACCCAAATATAAAAATCAAGAAATACGGGACAAATGAGTTTACGGAATCTCTATATGCCCGCCCACCCGCAAGCGAGAAAACCGCTACAGGAAAGATAAAAAGCTCGGAAAACACGGCGACAACACCGGCAATGATACCAATCATATATAAAGGATCGGACGTGCTTTTGTATGGAGCAACAACAAGATTTATAAATAAAAGGATGGTTGCGGCACAAATAACCGGAAGAGTCCTAATAAGAGTTTTGGCATAAAGCTTGAGTGAATCCTTAAAGAGCCCGGAAATTGGCCTAAGTATTATTTGGCTTTCTTCCATATAATTATTTTAGCTTGTAAGCAAAAAATGGAGGAGGCGGGTTTCGAGCATGTCGCGGCCTCTGGGATCGGACATTAAAAGAAGCGACTCGTAGGCATCGGCGAGCTCATCTTCGTTAAAGTTCCGCGCCTGCTCTCGCGCCTTTTGCGCCACAAAAGGTTTCATGTCTTTCGTTTTTCCGCGCGCGGCAAGGTTAAGATTCTTCACGTGCCAGAGAAACGCACGAAAAATATTATCGGGCTCAAAGCCGCGTTCCCGCAGTTTCTCAAACGCAAGGAACGCGCGCGAGCGCTCGCGCTTTGCCCAAAAGTCACCGAGTGAAAAAAGCTCGTTCGGCGAAATTACGGAGCTCCTTTCCGAGACGTTTCCGCCAAGAAGAACCTTCTCAAATTCAGACCAAAAACGCTCCGGATTTTCATCGTGCCACGCGCGCAACTGCTCTCCCTCTTTAGGCGCAAGGGAACGCTGGTGCCGCGAAAGCTCATCGCGGATGAGGGGAAGAATTTTCTCGAAAGAACCGAGCGGAAATTCCTCCGCCTTCGCTGCATATTTTTTTATATCAGCAAAAAGTTTGTCTTTTGCCGGGGCCATGCGCTCATAAAATACCACCACCGAGGCATCTTTTGCCCAGCGTTCCAAAACAGCGCCGAGACGTTCACGGGCGGCATCCGAAAGAGCCGTGGGATATTTAATAATGTAGTAATCTTTTTGCCCAAAAAGAGACCGGCTCCCGAGTCCCTGTATAAATTCTTCCGCCGCCGGCTCATCTTCGCAGTTTACATATTTCCAACCCGCCTCTGCCTCCCTTCGAAATCGCTCGAGAAATTTCTCAAGTACGCGGCGCGATGCGGAGGTATTTTCTCCGTAGAGGAGATAAATCATCTTCTCAAGTAATACTCTTCAAGAGTCTTTTTTACCGCGTCAACAATCTCCTGCGGAGTATGATGGGCTTTGATCATAAAAGATTTTGCGCCCAGTCTAAGAGCGCGATCCACGTCCTCGCGCGAACCAAGATTGGAGATGATAATTATCGGGATCGCCGAGGTTTCCCGGTTTCGCTTCAGCGTACTAAGCACTTCAAAACCGTCGATACCGGGAAGCACAATATCAAGCAGTATTACATGGGGACGGTCCCCTTGGATATGCTTTTGCGCCACGTTCCAGTTAGATGCTTCAAAAACGGTATACCCTTCCTTTTCAAGCTTGCCCACCAAAATTTCCCGCAAAAACTTATCATCCTCGACAACAAGTATCTTTACCTCGCCGCGCTTCAACATGGAAGCAATCGGCACGCCGCCTGTCTTTAACGCGCGCTCAATCATAATTCCAGCATATCACGGCTATATACTCCCCACAAAAGAATCGTGCGAAACGACCGAGGGGCTTTTGGGAGAAAACTCAAGCGGCAACTTTATAAAAAATGTGGTCCCCTCTGTTTCTCGCGAACGAAACCAAATTTCACCTCCGTGCGCAATGACAATATTTTTTGCAAGAAAAAGCCCGAGGCCAGTGCCTTCCGTTGCAATATGCATAACATTACTGCCGCGATAGAATTTCGTAAAAAGGCGGTCTTTATCCTCTTTTGTGATCCCAATCCCCGTGTCGCGGACCGCGACCGTTACCCACGGCGGCGCAGTATCCACGGAAATCTCCACGAGGCCACCTGAAGCCGTGTAACGAATCGCATTATCCACAATATTTCCAATCGCAATCGAAAGGCGCTCCTCGTCAGCCGTCAAAAAGAGATCCCTGGGAAGAGGATGTTGCACGACAAGATTAATTTTCTTCTCGCGGAGAAGTACGGTACGGTCCTGAAGAAGTTTCTTGAGAAACGGAACAAAATCCATTTTCTGAAACGTATAACCAAATTTCCCCTCCTCGATGCGCGCTGCATCTAACAAATTATGTACGAGCCGTATCATCGACTCGTTTGCCATGACCGCCTTTTCAAGAAGCTCCCGCTGTTTTGGGGTCACCTTTCCCACATCGCCGTCGAGAAGCAAGTTGTATGCCCACTTCTCAATGGAAAGAGGCGTCCGAAGCTGATGTGCGGCGACTGAAATAAACTCTGATTTCACTGCGGATATTTCTTCCTGCCGTTCCCGAGCTTCTTTCACCCGCCGCACCATCTCGTTGACAAAATTTCCCAAATCCCCAATCTCATCTTGGCGCCGCACTCGAATTTGGATATTGAGATTTCCGCCCGCGATTCTTTTCATAACTTCCGTAAGCACAAAAAGAGGCCTCGAGATATTCCGTGAAATGATATACGCGGCGAACGTCGCCATAATAAGCACAAAGAGAAAAATAAGGAGAAACTGTATACCGGAGTTCAGCTGTAATTCGCGGGCGACATCCTCGTCAACAATGTGTCGAATACGACTTTCGTAGGTCGCGTACAAAAAGAGAGTGGAAATTGCCATCGGAATCGTGCCAAGCGCGGTAAGCGTCCAGAAAAATTTTGCAAAAAGAGTTCCGTGTACCCTCAATTTCATGTTATTTCTAGCACTTTCATATTTTCCCAATTATGGCCGCGTTTTATGTCGACGATGATTGGAATATCAAACTTCGGCGTATGCTCCATGATTTTTTTAATCCGCGGGATGTACTCATCCGCACAGTCCTTTTTAATTTCAAAAAGAAGTTCATCGTGCACCTGAAGGAGTAACTTTATTCTCTCATTTTCTTCAGAAAGTTTGAATGCAGTATATATCTCAATCATCGCACGCTTGACAAGATCGGCTTCCGTACCCTGAATTGGCGCGTTAATAGCCATTCGTTCCGCTTCTTTCCGCACAAAATCAAACGACGAGCGAAGATTGGGGAGGTACCGCTTGCGGCCAAACGGGGTCGAAACATAACCACTTACACGTCCGTCATGAATAATTTTTTCCCGAAACGCCGCGACACCCGGAAACTCCTTAAAATATGCTTCAAGATACTCTTCTGCCTCGCTCGCTGAAATGCCGAGGGAGGCGGCAAGTGCGCGTGCCCCCATTCCATAAAGAATCCCAAAATTTATTACTTTTGCGCCGCGCCTCATATTCGGCGTTACCTTATCGCGCGGCACATGAAAAACTTCGGACGCCGTCCGTGTATGGATATCCTCGCCCGCGCGGAACGTCTCAATCATTTTTTTGTCTCCCGAAAATTCGGCCGCGAGCCGCAATTCAATCTGCGAGTAATCACAGGAAACAAACTCATATCCACGACGCGCGATAAAGAGCTGCCGAACCATCCGCCCGCGCTCCGTGCGGATGGGGATATTTTGGAGATTCGGATTCGCCGACGAAAGACGCCCCGTCGCAGTACCTGTCTGATTAAAAGTCGTATGGATGCGTCTGTCAGACCCAACTAATTTCGGGAGCGCTACGATATAGGTAGAGTACAATTTACTTACCTCACGGTACTCAATAAGCGCGTCAATAATCGGATGAAGACCCTTGAGTTTCTGAAGTTCAGAGATCTGTGTTGAAGTGCTTCTCGTCGACGTTTTTTTGATTCCTTTCACGGGGAGCTTGAGATCCTCAAAAAGTATTTGGGAAAGCTGTTTTGGAGAATTGATATCAAATTTTTTACCTGCCTTCTCCCAGATATCTTTTTCAAGCGCGTGCATTTCTTTTACAACTTCCGCTTCAAGCTCAATCGCCTTCTTCGTGTCAACCAGTATCCCTTCACGCTCCATCAAGTAGAGAACGGGAACAAGCGGAAGCTCGAAATGATAATAAATATCAGTGAGTTTCTCTTTTTTGATTTTTGACTCGAGCGACCGCGAAAGTAGTTTAAGCCCCTCCTTTGTTGAACGAGCATGCGGGTCAATCGTGAATGTGCGTTCTTCAGAATCGCATACCCAAGAGGCAATCTTCAGATCGTGCGCGATGGGAAACGCAAACGAGAGAAAGTGAAAAATTTCTTTTGCATCGTCACAAATTGTACCTTGTTTTTCAACAAGCAATTTTTTGAGCGCCTCCGTAATATCCGCCACACGCTCTTTTTCAAGAATAAAAAGCACCTTTTCGGAAGCGATAACCAATCTATCACCCTCCTTGGAGAGCACAAGATTGTCTTCTTTTTTTGCGGACGCCTCAAACTCAATCCAATTCTCTTGGGTGAGAAATGTGGTATTTTTTTCCTCCGCGGCGCGCGAATGCGCAGACTCGAAATTCGCATCGGCGGGCAAACGCGCAGCAAGACTCGGAAAATGAAACTTCCTGAAGATTTCTCGCACCGCATCAACGGGAATCCCCGCGTACACAAGGTCATCAAGCGCTACCTTCACCGGCGCGTCATCACGAATTGTTGCAAGCTCCTTTGAAAAAAGGGCCTCCTCTTCATTTTCCAAAAGAAGATTTTTTATGCGTTCGGTAAGCCAGGGCGGATGTTTTTTTTCTTTTTTAATCTTTTCATAGAGATCCTCAATTTTCCCATATTGGGTAATCAATTGCGTCGCAGTTTTCTCGCCAACCCCCTTCACCCCGATGATATTATCCGACGGATCCCCTTTAAGTCCCTTGAAATCAATAATGTATTCGGGTCCGAATCCAAAACGCTCGCGCACTTTTTCCTCGTTGTAAAACACGGTATCGTCGATGCCTTTGCGGAGCGTATAGACCGTAACTCTTTTGTCTTCAACAAGCTGCAGGGTATCCATGTCCCCGGACGCGATTATTATGGAAAGGTCTTTTTCTTTTGAAAATCTTTTTACAAGCGTGCCGATAATGTCATCCGCCTCAAATCCTGCGGCATCGTACATTGGAATACGAAACGCCTCAAAGACTTCGCGCGTTTTTTGAAATTGCGGGACAAGATCGTCCTTTGTTTTTTCGCGCGTCCCTTTATACGCCTCGTAAGCGATGTGGCGGAAAGTTTTCTCTTCGCGGTCAAAAGCGGCCGCAATGTGACTTGGCGCAATATCGCGGATTAATTTTATCAGAAAGGCACAAACCCCGTAGACCGCACCCATCGGTTCCCCTGAAGGGGACGTGAACGCGGGAAGCGCATGATACGCGCGATGGATAAGCGCGTGCGCATCGAGTATGACAAGTGTTTTTTTCTCATGCCCCATAAAACGTGAGGATACGCGTAGTCCGCGATTTTTTTTCGTGCTGGAAAACAATGCGAAGCGCTTCCTTTGGAAGATATTTCCGAATTCGATCTCCCCACTCAATAGCAAGAACTGCGTACGGGTCGCGCACCATATTTTCATATCCGATCGTTTTCAGCTCCCGCGCATTTTTCAGCCGATAGCAATCAACGTGCCAAAAATTGCGAAAACGTGACTTCGTAACCGGGTAGCGTTTTGCAAGCACAAACGTGGGAGACGTAACGGGGCGCACAATACCGAGCCCGCGCGCGAACCCCTTCGCAAAAACCGTCTTGCCGGAACCAAGTTCGCCTTCAAGCGAAACGCAGAACCCCGTCTTTTTTCTGTTAAAATATCCGCGCGTCTCCTCGCCAAGGATTTCACCAAGCTTTCGGGTGCTGTTTGCGCTCTTTGTGACAAATCTCCGCTTTGCCATATATCCAGTGTAGCAAATCAAATGAAAAAGCACCGTGGTCCGTTAACCGAACCCCGGTGCTTTGCTTTGACTTGGCTCTAAACGAGCCGAGCCAGTAGTTAGTGGAGGTCGAAGACGGCACGCCGCGCCGCGGTTGCAAAGGCCATCACCTCCTGCCGGAAGTGATAATCCACGTTCTCGCGGCCGAACCCGACCGCGCGGGTCTCGAGATCGCGGCAGCCGACGATCTCGATGGTCACCACGGCATCTTCCGTGGCACCCCACCCGTCTCGCTCCATCTCGACGCGGGCGAAGTAATCCGCGTTGCGAACGCATCCTGACTGCATCAGGTACTCGACATTCCCCTCGAGGGAAATGTTCCGTACCCCACGCCCGCGGAGCTCGTCCGAGACCACCGTACGGACGCTGTCCCACCAGTATCCGCCCGCGCCACGAATGACAATCACGAGCCGGCCGTCGAGCCAGTCGAGCGGCGGCCGCTCGTACCGGACGGTCTCGTCTTCCTGCACCCCGAAGAGTGCACCGACCAGCGTGCCGACCCCCGCGCCCGCTGCGGCACCGATGCCGGCGCCGCCATGGCCGGCGATCGCGCCGATGCCAGCCCCGAGGCCCGCGCCGATGAGCGCGCCCTCGGTCGCGCGCTTCGACACCATCGAGCGCGCGCAGCCGGTTGCCACGAGAACGAGAAGAACGAGAAAAATACGGACGATCAACCTTCTCACGATAACCTCCTTCCCCCGCTTTGGGCGGGGGAGCTAAAGTTCAAAACTCAAAGATTCGACAATAATTATACTACTAAAATATCAATATGTCAAGGAGACTTCCGCGGGCAAAAAAACTGTGCTAGGAATGGGTTGTTATGGACGAGTTAAAACAAGCAATTCGGGAAGCCCGCTCGGTCATTATCATTCTGCCGGACCATTCATCTGATAAAGACTTTCTTGCCGCCCTCCAAATCCAAAAAATAAACCCCGAGAAAATTCATCTTATTGCGCCCGCCGAAAAAGAACAAAACTGGAGTGACACTTTTGATATTAAGCCCGTAAAAAAAGAATTCGCCATCACAATTGATACCGCCCTCTCGCCGGTTGAAGAGCTGCGCTATGAAAAAGGTGACTCTTCGCTCACTATTTTTCTTACCCACAAACACGCGTTCAACCAAGCGGCATTGAGCTTTGCCGAGCATCTTCCGCCCGCCGATCTCATCGTCACAATGGGCTTTTCAACACTTGCGGACGCCGAACACTACCTTGAACTGCTTCCCCGTCAGGGTACCGCGCGCCACATTTGGCTTGAAAATGGCGAGGGAGAAAAAGCAAAGCTTCCACTCCCGTCGCTCGCGCTTATGGGACGGCTCATGGTGCGCTCGCGTCACGATCCTGACCTCAACGTGCTTTGGTCGTTCATCACCCGAGACGACTTCACGAAAGCTCAAACAACCCCCGAAGATATTCCCGTTGTTGTGCGAACACTTGTAAAACTTACATCACCTCCCTCCGCCATAGTCACCTTCTGGCAATACGGCGAACGCAGAACACAGGGCGTCGTTTGGTCAGAAAACAAAACATTTATTGCTACCCTCGCGTCAAAACTCCATGTGGAGCAAAGTGATTCAATTGTACCGCTTCCGGAATTCGATAACTTTATTGAAGCAGAAACAGAAACCCGCAAATTGCTGCATGGAACGCTCATGGGGTAAACCCAGTTACAAGTTTCTTGTAACGGGGTAAAATAAACCCGTGGCATTCAACGAAGAGCAACAAAAGGATAAACTCGCGAGTATCAGGCGCAAAGAAGAAGAAGAGCTTGCGCTCCTCCTCTCAAAAAAATATAAAACCCCGTACCTCGACCTCTCGCGCACGTCTATCGACCCAGACGCGTTGCGGCTGGTTCCGGAGGATCGCGCGCGCGCGGCTGGTCTTGCGGTAATCCGCGTCACTGGTAAAAATTTACAAGTCGCGGTTAAAAATCCAACCGCGAGCGCGATCAAAGAGACCGTTGATGAACTGCATCGAATGGGATACCAACCCCAGCTTTTTTTGGTTTCAATGCAAAGTTTGGAACGCGCATGGAGTCGCTACAAAGAACTCGGCGCTGAAACAGAAATAACCTCAAACATCATCGATATTACGCGCGTTGGGATGGAAGAATTTAAAGAACGGGTAAAAAATACAACCGACTTTCAAGAGTTTTTGAATACCAAAATATCTCTTGGCGCAACCGAACATATTACAAATCTTCTCGATATTATTCTCGCGGGCGCCTACGAACTCGAAACCTCTGACGTTCACGTAGAGCCCGCGGAAAACAAAGTGCATTTGCGCATCCGTCTTGACGGCGTGCTTCAAAATGTCACGGACGTCTCACCCAAGGCCTACAAGATGCTTCTGGCACGCATCAAACTTGTCTCGGAGCTGAAACTCAATATCCATGACCGGCCCCAGGACGGGCGGTTCACCATTCGCGCCGACGGAAAGGACGTGGAAGTGCGCGTTTCGACACTGCCGGGACCTAATGGGGAAACAATTGTTATGCGCATTCTCCATCCAAAAGCAATCGCGCTTACCTTTGAAAAACTCGGTATGCACTCGTACGTCCAGAAAATGGTTGAGCGCGAACTCCAACAGCCAAACGGCATGATTATCACCACCGGTCCCACGGGATCAGGAAAAACGACAACCCTTTACGCCTTCATAAAAAAAGTAAACCAACCGGAGATAAAAATAATTACTATCGAAGACCCGATTGAATACCATATCGAAGGCATATCGCAAACGCAAGTAGATAAAAGCGCGGGTTATACATTCGAGTCGGGCCTGTCTGCAATCATGCGCCAGGATCCTGATATTATTCTTGTCGGCGAGATTCGTAACCGGGAAACTGCCGAAATCGCTCTTCAGGCATCACTCACGGGACATTTAGTTTTTTCAACGCTTCACACAAACGATGCCCCCGGCACAATTCCCCGCCTCATTGATCTTGGCGCCCCTCCAAATATTATCGCGCCGGCAATTAATATCGCAATCGCGCAACGGCTTGTAAGAGTTCTATGCCAAACCTGTAAAAAAGAAGTGGCGGCATCCCCCGATGAACTTGCGGTCATAAAAAAAGAAATCGAATTACTTCCCAAACAGTACGACCGGCCCCCACTTGAAAATATAAAAGTTTTTGACGCGGGATCGTGCACCGCATGCAACAATACCGGCTACAAGGGTAGAATCGGCGTGTATGAGGCGTTCCTCATTACGGATGCAATAGAAAAACTTATTCTCCGGAATCCTACCGAGGCAGAGGTAAGAGAAGTTGCCGTAAGCCAGGGTATGATAACTCTAAAACAAGATGGCATCCTTAAAGTTCTCTCCGGCATCACATCCATCGCGGAACTTCAACGCGTTGTTGGATTTTAGTTTCAGCCAAAAGCCTCCATACAACAACCCAACTTAGACATTGTATGTCTAAATTGATTAGAAGCTGCCCAGCGCGTCTAGGTCTCTGTTATCTATGATGCCATCGCGGTTAAGATCTCGCGGATCCTGGGGGTTTGCCTTTCGGCCGAGTGCGTTTCTGATAATCTGTTTATCTTGCTGATCAATAATTCTGTCGTTGTTAAAGTCGCCATCAACATCACTAATTCCAACGCGCAATGATATTTTGGTGCTCTGCCCACGATAGTTGAAGTTTGCAACTGCAACCCCATAATCAATGCCCTTCGCGCGGAGTTCTTGCTCACCAATATTATTCTTGGCAACCAAAAATTCAACGAGTCCAGCTGGCTCGACATTGAAGTCCGTGGAGGCAGAAATATCTATGAATCTACCGTCAGAATATTTCGCGTAGATCCACACTCTGGAATCCAGACCGACTTGCACATCAACGCCCGCAGTCGGCGCAACTTCGAGCCCAATAAGTGTGAGATTTGGGGGCAATTCAACGTTGTAGACCACCTCCGTACCAAGAAGCGGACTCCCATTAGCTATTGGAATCAAGAGAATCTTGATAGGTCCAATGAACTCGCGAGGGGTTTTCATAACCACCCGCTGCGGCGTGCCGCCATCCGTTTCTCTAACATCGCATACTGGGCACAAGACGTTAATCTTATCGACTGCGATATCCGGTGCTATTGTTATCTCGAGCAGAACCTCCTCGCCGGCGTAAATGGTTGAGCTGTGCGGCGGATTAACGTCCTGGATTACGACGCGCTGCCATTTCGGAAGTACCTTTAAGGTATCCGGCTTGAAATAAAAAAATGTCGTAATTGCTACGCCAACGACAATGATGACAAATATTAGCGCTGATCGAGAGTTCGGTTGTAAAATACGCATACTTTCTATGTATAACTCTATGTTGCCACAATAACGGGGAATTGTGCAGCAACTTAGACATTGTATGTCTAAGTTGGGTTGTTATAGAATGGGGTTATGATACGAGCTAGTTTTGCGGTAGGTGAATATTATCACATATTCAATCGTGGTGTGGAAAAAAGAAATATATTTCTTGATCAGCGCGATTTTGATCGTTTTCTTGAAAGCATGCTTGTATTCAACACGACGGAACCGATAGGCGGCATATACGCGCACTCTTTTATGAAGCAAGTGTCACAGAAACCAGCAAAGCGCCTTATACATATAATTTGCTATTGTCTAAATCCAAATCACTTCCACATGATACTAGAAGAAGTTGCTGACGGTGGGGTGAGCGAGTTTTTAAGACGCCTTGGCGGATACACAAAGTATTTTAATCACAAATACAAGCGCAATGGAGTATTACTCCAAGGACGGTGTAAAATCGTTCATATAGAAACCAACAAACAGCTCTTGCACACAAGCGCGTATGTCAACTGCAATGATCGCGCCCACGGACTTAGACATTGTATGTCTAAGTCGAGCTGGGATGAGTATATCGGAAAAACCACGGATGCTCTTTGTGAAAAAAAGATTATTTTGGATCAGTTTGCGAGTAAGGCCGAATACCGCGATTTTACAGAAAACTCTCTTAAAAATATTCTTGAGCGCAAAGAAAAACACGGCGAGCTTGAGAAAATATTACTCGAGTAACTACTTAGACATTGTATGTCTAAGTAGGGTTTTGGATAGAACGTGTTTTCTTCCAGAAGCCTCCAGACAATGTGCCCGAGCATGGGTGCCACGAGCTGAGAGCCCCTTCGAGGAGCAGTCGAGCCGACCCCCTCCTCTTAACACAGAATTTGGCGTATTCTGTACTAAGAGGAGAAGGGACAAGACTGTCCAGTACTAAAAGATGGCCCAGATAAGGAAAACCTCACTTGTCTGGAGGCTTCCAGACAAAACCTCTACATTAAAAAGAATTTGGTATATTTTAGCCCAGATTATTTAAAATGTCAATACCACCAAAAAAACTCGAGGATTCCTCACTTGATAGCGCCCTCCGGCCAGAACGGTGGGGTGAGTACATTGGCCAAACACCGATCAAAGAAAATCTCCGGATTCTTATCGAGGCGGCGCAGAAACGGAAGGAACCGCTCGAGCACCTGCTCTTCTACGGGCCCGCGGGGCTTGGCAAAACAACACTTGCCCACCTCATCAAGCACGAAATGGACGCGCAAATGAAAATAACGTCCGGCCCCGCCATCGAGCGCGTCGGGGATCTCGCCTCGATACTTACGAATCTCTCCCCGGGCGATATTCTTTTTATTGATGAAGTTCATCGCCTCAATAAAATGGTGGAGGAAGTTCTCTATCCAGCCATGGAGGCGCGTTCTCTCGATATTATCATTGGAAAGGGGCCCGCAGCTCGCACTCTGCAGCTCGAGCTCCCTCCCTTTACCCTCATTGCGGCGACAACGCGGATCGCTCTCCTTTCCTCACCACTGCGTTCGCGGTTTTCTGGCGGAACGTTTCGCCTTGAATTTTATACTGAACCTGAAATCAAGGATATTCTTGCGCGCTCCGCCCACCTCCTTGGAATCACGGCCGCCGAGAGTGCTCTTATGCATATTGCAAAACGAAGCCGCTTCACGCCGCGCATCGCAAATCATCTCTTGAAACGATGCCGCGATGTCGCGTCAGTGCGTGGAAATGGGACAATCACAGATGAAACCGCAGAGGAAGCGCTTAAACTTTTGGATATTGACGCGGCAGGATTGCAATCTGAAGACAGAAGAATACTTAACATCCTCATTAACAAATTTTCAGGGGGGCCTGTCGGCCTCACGACGCTCGCCGCAGCATCTAGCGAGGAAGCAAGCACAATAGAAGAGGTGCACGAACCCTATCTTCTCCGCCTCGGATTTATTGAACGCACGCCGCGGGGACGAATAGCAACGCGCCGTGCATACGAGCACCTCTCGATAGAACCGCCGCGAGTGCTTTTTCGCTAAGGGACACCATACCATGGCAGGACATTCAAAATGGGCGCAAATAAAGCATAAAAAAGCGGCAACCGACGCCCGAAGAGGAAAGCTGTTTGGAAAACTTGCGCGCGCCATCTCGGTTGCCGCACGCGACGCGGGACGTGATTCAAGCATGAACCTGCCGTTGAGAATCGCTGTCCAGAAAGCCCGGGACTACAATATGCCTCAAGACAATATTGAGCGAGCAATTGCAAAAGCGGCCGGTGGTGGAAACGAAGCGACGCTGCAGAATTTTACTTATGAGGCATATGGTCCGGGAGGAGTAGCGCTCATTATCACGGGAATTACCGACAACAATAACCGAACCTCACAGGAAATCAAACACCTCCTTTCCGAGTATGGTGCGAAGTGGGCAAGCCCGGGTAGCGTCCTGTGGGCATTTGAAAAAAAAAGCAATGAGTGGGAATCAAAACCCTATAGTGAAATTCAGCTTAATGAAAGAGATACCGAGATACTCTACAAACTTATGGAAAAAATTGACGAACACGATGACGTTCAGGAAATATACGCCAATAACAAAGAAACGTGAGAATACTCGGTATTGATCCGGGCGTGGAACGTGTTGGATGGGGACTTGTTGAGATTGGTGGAGGAAAAATGGAGTACCGTGGATGCGGGTGCATCACCACGTCAAAAAATTCTGCACATCATGATCGGCTCGCGCGTATATCCAGCGAGATTTCCTCGCTTGTCAGAAAAACAAAACCTACACATGCGGTCGTTGAAAAACTCTTTTTCGCAAAAAACAAAAAAACCGCGCTCTCGGTCGCGGAATCCCGCGGCACCATTATTGTTACACTTGTCTCAAATAAAATACCCATATTTGAATTCACCCCGCTTGAGGTAAAACGCGCAATCACCGGAAACGGAAGAGCCGAAAAGCGTCAGGTCGCATGGGTGGTAAAAAACATATTAAAAATCAAGGCGCCCATCACTTCAGATGACGCCCTTGATGCCCTTGCGCTCTGTTTAATGATTACCCCTCAAAGCATGGGATAAGTTATCCACAACGAGCATATTGCATCTCTTTTTGATTAAGGTATTTTCGTGGGATAGAAACAATTTTAAAGGTCGTCCGCACCCTTTAACCTAATGAAACAAAATGGCATCATTATTAAATCAGTGGGATGAGAAATACGACTTGGCAGGAGATGATGATGATCTCTTGGATGAAGATGAGGAAAACGAAGAGGATGAAGACGTTGATGACGATACCTTTAGCGAAGATGATGATATGTAAGAAAAACCCCTGCCACTCGCGGGGGTTTTTCTTGCAAAAGTATAAATTCCGTGGTATGGTAGTCGAGTGATAAAACATCGGAGACGCAAACGAAACCCAAAATTATTCTTTCTCTCGCTCGCCATTGGTGCGGGTGTCTTTTTTTTAGCAATAGCCGCATGGCTTGCGTTTCTCCTTGTAGAAATCCCAAGCATAGAAAACCTTAAGGAAAGAAAAATTGCGGAGTCAACAAAAATCTACGATTACACCGGGGAAACGCTTTTATGGGAAGTCCACGGCGACGAGCGGCGGACCGTGGTTCCCCTTGATCGTATTTCACGTCATATACAAAATGCGACAATCGCGATTGAAGACAGTTCTTTTTATACCCATGGCGGGGTACGCATTCCCTCCATCATCCGTGCAGCAATTGCAGATATTTTTCAAGGGAAAAAACAAGGAGGATCAACGATAACACAACAACTTATAAAAAATACTCTTTTAAATCCCGATCGGACGCTCACGCGGAAGGTTAAAGAAATGGTTATGTCTGTGAAAATGGAATCCAACTACTCAAAAGATGAAATACTTAGTTTGTATCTCAATGAAATTCCATACGGATCCAACACCTATGGAATCGAGTCTGCGTCGCAAGCATATTTTGGGAAATCGGCCGAGGAGGTTTCCTTGGCCGAGGCCGCATACCTTGCAGCGCTTCCCAAGGCACCGACAAGGTATTCTCCCTACGGCAACAATCGGGAATTGCTTGAAACTCGCAAGAATCTTGTCCTTGAACGCATGAAGGAGTTGCTTTTTATTACAGATGAAGAGTACGAACGCGCGCGAAACGAGACTGTTTCTTTCCTCCCCCAGAGAAAGCAGGGGCTCATTGCGCCGCACTTCGTCATCTACGTACGCGAACAGCTCATCGAGCGTTATGGTGAAGATGTAGTCGAGCGTGGAGGACTCGAGGTCATAACAACCCTTGATCTTGATCTTCAACAAAAAGGGGAAGAAATCCTTACGCGCCGCGTTGCAGAAAATGAACAGAAGTACAACGCATCAAATGCGGGACTCGTGGCTCTGGATCCAAAAACCGGCAGAATTCTAGTAATGGTCGGCTCCCGCGATTACTTTGATATTGAACATGAAGGAAACTTTAACGTGACTCTTGCGCGCCGCCAACCTGGTTCTGCGTTTAAACCGATTGTTTACGCGGCGGCGTTCAAGCGCGGATACACTCCAGATACCGTTGTTTTTGATCTCGAGACAAACTTTTCTACAAACAGGTCTGAACCTTACATACCAAAGAACTTTGATGGAAAGCACCGCGGACCGCTTACCCTTCGTTCTGCGTTAGCACAGTCGCTCAATGTTCCGTCGGTAAAAGTCCTTTACCTTGCGGGAATACAAAACGCGATTGATATGGCGGAAGATTTTGGCATCAGTACGCTCACCGATCGATCACGCTTTGGTCTTTCCCTTGTTCTCGGCGGCGGGGAGGTAACGCCCCTTGAATTGAGCGGCGCATTTGGGGTATTTGCCAATCAGGGCATAAAAACAGATACCCATGCGATTATCCGCGTACAAGACCGAAATGGTAACACACTTGAGGAAGAACGCGTCTCATCGGAGCGCGTAATTGACGCAAACATCGCAAATATGATTAACAACATTCTCTCAGACAACGAGGCGCGGACACCCATGTTTGGACCTCGATCATCACTCTATTTTGAGGGATATGATGTCGCCGCGAAAACCGGAACTACAAACGACTATCATGACGCGTGGACAGTAGGATACACGCCAAATATTGTTGTGGGGGCGTGGGCGGGAAACAACGACAACACGCCCATGAAAGAAAACATCGCAGGAATTACTATTTCCCCTCTCTGGAGGGAATTCATGCTCCACGCGCTTGGCAAACTTGGGAAAGAGTCGTTTACAGAACCGCAATTGCCCAGTCCGCAAAAACCCGTCTTGCGCGGCGTATGGCAAGGTTCTCGATCATACTTTATTGATACAAACTCGGGAAAACTCGCAACAGAATATACGCCGGGGAAATACCGCCAGGAACGCGTCATGCGTGAGATCCACTCAATTCTCTATTGGGTATCAAAGGAAGATCCGGATGGTAAAATTCCTGAACACCCGGAAAGTGATCCGCAGTTTGAACTCTGGGAAGAGCCAGTCAGAAGGTGGGCACTAAAACAAAATATTATCGATGAAAATTCCACAATTCCAATTGTGGAACACGACACCTCGCATTCCCCAGAAAACTGGCCAACGATTGAGTGGAGTGCCGCGGAACGCGACACAGTATTTAAACAAGGGGATGCAATTGTATTCCATCCGCGCATTACCGGCAAAAATCTAATTACGGCTGTAGAAATCTTTGTTGATTCGGAATTTATAAAATCCGAAATCGGGTCAGTAAATACTATCGCCCTTGGCACAATAAACCCGGGGCGCCACACACTTACACTTAAGGTTTACGACTCTATCGGAAATAAACAAGAGGCAGAACTTTTATTTACCGCTGCGGGCCTTTGAATATAATATCCCTTACCGAAATTGTTGGGTTTTTTGCTGTTATGTCCTGTAAAATCTTTGACCTCAAAATAAATATTCTTTGTTTTATGGCCGGAGAGGACGAAGAAACAACCACAACTCTACCCCTCATGGAAAGAGAATAATCTGTAAACGGCAAAAGCGCTGTGCTGAAAGCGCTTTCGATGAGACGAACGACATGTTGGTCAGCCAAAAAATTGTGCTTATCTAAGCGTTCAAACGCACTGGGAAGAAGCGAGCCCAACGGTACAAAACTCATGTGTTTCCCCTCATGGGCATAACAACATAAAATGAGTGTTCTTCTTTCGGAACACGAATAAGAAGCGGGCTTGCCTCGCCGCTGAACCCGAAAAATATATTCTCACCCCCGAACGACTCAACACCGTCAAGAAGATAATGGTAATTAAACACAACCGCAAGCGATTCTCCTTGAATCTCGGTTTTCAAACTTGTTTTGTAGGTGCCGAGGTTATTTTTGCTCTCCATCATACATTCGCTTTGTTTTGGGGAAAGTTGAAGAGATATCCCCTGAAGCTTGTCAGTAAATATACTTGCGCGTTTTATATTTCTTTCGATTTCTTTTTTCTTTATGGTCATTTGAGTTGTGAATTTCTTGGGGATAATTGGTTGATATTGTGGAAATACGCCCTCGGTGAGGCGCGAATAGAGAACTATATCGGAGTAAACGACTTTGATTTCCCCCTTTCCGATAAAAAATTTGATGTCTTTTTCTTCTCCGTACTCGAAAATACGAATGATTTCTTCGCAGGTCCGAACTGGGACAAGAAAAGACTCGGTGGAAAGTTTTTTAGAAATCGCCGTTGGTTTTATTTTTTGCTCGGCAAGTCGAAAACTATCCGTCGCAGCAATTGTTATAAACTCCCGCTCACATAGGAAATAAACGCTGGCGAGCTCCGGTTTAACACTACTTCTCGCCGCCGCAATAAGACTGCGCTGGAGCACCCCCAACATATCCTCTTTTTGCGCAGAAATGCAGTAGAGCTCTTTTACATCAGGAAACGGGGGGAAGTCTTCTTGCGAATATCCTTTAAACACCACCTCCTCTGCTCCCGATGAAACAACCAGATCAACGTCGCGTGATTCAAGGGTTATTTTTTCGTTTTTGGAAAGTGTCGCAATAAATGCAAGGAGGGGGCGAGCTGGGATCACAACCGCGCCGCTCTCTTGTATGGTTCCACGCACAATGGCTTGAATTCCAATTTCAAGATTTGTTCCAATAATTTTTACCGTACTGCCTTCCGTTGAGATAAAAAAAGAACCGAGTATGGGAATGGTAGTGTCTTTCCCGGTTGCTCGTTCCACATAAGAAAGCGCCTTTTTAAAATTTTCTGAAATAACAGAACACTTCACAGGTAGTATAATAACTAGTTTTTTTATTTATCTAAATCTATTGTTATTATTATATTGTTGATATGTGTATAAGGACATTTTCTTGTTTTTTAAGTGGGTAAGTTACCGTCTTTTTTTCTAATACACTGTGAATAATATTGTACGGGGCGTTCCTAAAAATAACTTATTTTAACTTTCATAAAGTTTTGTGCGGATTTGCTTCATTTCTTCCACAAGTTTTGGGTCTTGTTTCAACTCCCGTGAAATTTTGTCGTATGCATGGAGAGCGGTTGTGTGGTCTCGCCCACCGAGTTTTTGACCTATAAATGGATACGATCCATGGTAGTCTTCTCTTAGAAGATACATTGCAATCTGACGTGGTTTTACTACCTCACGGCGCCGCGAACGTTCAAAAAGGCCGGCTTCGCCAAGATCGTAAAACTCTGAAACTGTCTTGATAATCTGGTTTATGGTGACAATTTTCTTACTACTCGATGTAATTTGTTCGATTGCAACTTTTACCTCATCAAGTACCAGTGGCCTTCCCTTAAGTTTTGATTTTGCGATGACGAGATTAATAGCACCCTCCAGTTCACGAATATTCCTTTGAATGGTCGAGGCAATATATTCGGCGACTTCTTCAGAAAAAGAATATTCTTTTTGCGCACCCTTCAGTTTTAGTATCGCGAGGCGCGCTTCATACTCTGGTTCGCTAATATCTGCAGTAAGCCCCGCCTCGAGCCGCGAGCGGAGACGCTCATTAAAACTTGGTATTGCCTGTGGAGGTTTATCGGAGGAAAAAACAAATTGTTTTCCACGTTCGTAGAGTGAGTTGAACGTGTGGAAAAACTCCTCCTCACTTTTTGCCTTACCAGCGAGGAATTGGACATCATCAATGATAAGCACATCGACATTTCGATATTTTTCTTTAAACGCGTAGAGCGGTTCCCTATTTTGGATGATGGAAATAAGTTCGTTTACATATCGTTCCGATGTTATGTAGAGAACTTTGTACTCCGGATGATCTTTCTTTATTTGATTACCAATTGCGTGGAGTAGATGTGTTTTTCCAAGACCGACGCCACCATAAACAAAGAATGGATTATAAAGCATCCCAAGATTTTTTGTAATTGAAACGGCTGCAGCATGCGCAAATTCGTTGAAGGATCCGATAATGAAGTTTTCCAACGTGTACTTTGGGTTGAGATTTGTGTCCCGATCGATTGAAAATTCTTTAAATTCGAGTTGTTCATCGGTTTGCTCCACTCGATCAACCCCTTTCTTTACTTGCGCTATTTGCGTTTGTTCGCCTGCTGTAACCGCATATGTTGCATTTCTAATGTCTGGCGCATTTGCTCGGAGGCATTTTATGATTTGTTTATGAAATTTCTTTTCAAGCCATTCTTTTGCAAAGGCATTTGGGACGGCAATAACTGCGATTCCCCCCTCAACGTTTTGGATAGCTGTATGCTTAAACCATGTGGCAAAATTTGCGCGGGAAATTTCAAATTCTATCTCTCCAAGCACCGATTGCCACAAGTCGTCATGGTTCATATACACTACTATAAAGAGTCAAGTATCTTTTTCCAATATTGAAAAAAGTAGCCCACCATGTTCTAATTGTTTATAACCTGTGCACGAGGTGTGCATACCGAAAAAGTCCAAAAATAAGCTATACTAAGCCCTATGTCTATTACCTATCAACCAAAAAAGAAAAAGAGAAAACGAACCCATGGTTTTCTAAAGCGGAAACACACGAGCGGAGGAAGAAAGATTCTTTTCCGGAGGCGGGTAAAGGGGCGGAAACGACTCGCCGTGTAGTTGAGAAATATGTTTCCGCGTAGGTTTCGTATTCGGCGCGAGCGGGAAATACGGGATGTTTTCCAAAAAGCAAAAAAATACAACACACCGCCCGTTACTTTGTGGGTTGTATGGAAAAATACCGGACCGCTTCGGGTTGCTGTCCTCTGTTCCCGGAAGGTTGATAAGCGGGCGGTTGTGCGCAACAAAGTAAAACGGCGAATTCGAGAGGCGCTCCGGGCGATAGGAAAAGTCCACGCGCTCCACGCGGAAATCATTGTAAGCGCGAAAAGCACAGCAAAAACTGTTCCCACAAGCGAGTTTAAGGAAATTATTTTACATGTCCTCAATCTTTCATAACTTATTCTACCGGCCAATATTGAACGCACTCGGAGTTTTTATTGTGTTTTTGCCGGGAAGTAGTTTTGGTTCGGCAATTATTTTATTGACTATTGCTATAAATATTCTCCTTCTTCCTCTTACTCATCGCATGAAACGCTCTCAGCAGAAAATGAATGAGATACAGCCGCACCTTGAACGCATCAAGCAGCAGTATAAAGACAGCAAAGAAGAACAGGCACGGCGCACGCTCGAGCTCTACCGCCAACACAACATTAATCCTTTTTCCGGGTTTTTATTGCTTTTTGTACAGATTCCTTTGTTCATCGCTCTTTTTCGAGTGCTTCAGGCAAGCAACGAATCTTTTAGGTCGGATCTTTATCCAATCCTCCCCAATGTTCCACCGCTCGACCCGCTCTTTCTCGGTTTTATTAATCTTGCAGCTCCGAATATTTTCCTCGCGATTATTGCGGGGGTTACACAATTTATTCAGGGAAAGTTGCTCGTTCCACCGGCGTCGTCCGTGTCAAAAGAGAAAGAGAACGATTTCCAGCAGATTATGCAGAAACAAATGCGATATGTCATGCCGGTTTTTATTTTAATTCTCGGCATGCAACTTCCGTCGGCGCTTTCACTTTACTGGACGACACTTAGCATTTTTGGTATAGTGCACGAAGGGATTGTGCGACATAGAGCACGCGCAATTTCCCTGTCTCATGGAGAACATACGGGCGATAGAAAATAAAAACAGCGAGATTCTTGAATGTATTAAAGAATTTCTAGGTCAGATGGATGTTGAGGCAAGCGTGGAGGAGGGAGTCATCGGCGATTCGACCGCGTTCCTTGTTCATACCAGCGATGCCGGGCTTCTTATTGGGGAGGATGGCGCAAATCTTTACGCTCTCAATTATCTTTTACGCAAGATTATTGAAAGAAAACTTGAATCTGACGACCATTCGCAGTTTATGATTGATGTCAACGACTATCAACGTCGCCGATTTGATGAACTTAAAGATAAAGCGCGGATGGGTGCACAGCGCGTCCGTTATTTTAAAAAAGAAGTCACACTTGAGCCCATGAGCGCTTTTGAGCGTAGAATTGTTCACTTGGCGCTTCAAGAATACCCTGATATCGTTACCGAATCTATTGGAGAGGGAGCGGAACGGCGCGTGGTTATTCAGCTTTCGTCTCTTGATCGGTAAGCCGAAAACTCCAAAGCGTTGAATCCTTTTTGTTTATAAAGAAAATATAATCTTCTTCAGCCGAGAGCGTAAGATTTGTTATATCAAAGGTTCCCCCAAGTACGGGAGTAAGGTCGCCTGTTTTTGCATTGAACTTTGCAAGCACATCGGTAAAGGTAACTTCACCTTTCCACCACGCATCGGGGAGTGGTTCTGACCGGATGTTTCTGGGAAATGCGCAGTACAGGATATCGGCATCTTTTTTTGAGAAAACGCATTTTTCGGGCAGCGTTTTTTCGGGCAGCGGGACTGAAGTTTTAGGTTTTTGCGGATCGTACAGGGCTATAGACGTCAGCGCCCCAAGTCTGTTTGTGCGGGTGCTAAGGTAACGAAGGCCCTGTTGATCCCAAAGAACATCAAATCCCTGTTTTCCGGAGTCAATGGTTGTAGGTGTGCCGCCCGTCGCGCGGATAATCTGAAAAAGAGAAGGCGCAAACGCCGATGTTTTTGTTTTAAGTGAGATTGTACTAGGGGAGATCCATGCGATTTCGTAGTCGGGGATATTTGTTGAATACACTGTTTTTATTCCAGTTCCTTTCTGCGTCGAGGTGCGGATAACATACGCGCCGCCCTGTTTGACGTACGAAGCGAGTTTTGTTCCGTCCGGGGAGAATGCTTTGTCGATAAATATGTCCGGGTAAGCACCCGTTTCTATAGTTGATGTTGATGTAAAGTGTAGCCAGAAATTTTTTACGACGGAGTCGTTAAGAGTAGTGAGTAACGCATATTCCCCATTCTGGTTCCAATCAACATCGATAATGTTGGGAATGGTAAATTGGACTGACCTATTTTCTTCCTCTCGCCCGTCAAAAGGAACCTGAAAAACATGTCCGACGCCGCGTTTGAAGTAGAGAACAACCCCATCTTTATCGCGCACGTAAGGACCAATGACTGGTTCTTGCGAGAGTTGTACAAGGCGCTCGCGGGCTTCGGGTTTAAGTTCTTGATCTTCCTTAAAAATACCTTCACCTCCGTCGCCCGATCCGGGACCCTGTATACTTCCATCTCCTCCGCTTGTGGGCGGACCACCCCCGCCCGTATAGGGGAGAAAAATTCCGAGGACGCCCTTGTCATTTGTTTCGCCATTTCCGCCGCGAAGAGCATAAAATACAAAAATGCCCACAATAATGACGAGGATGAGTCCGCTTAGGAGGAGAAATCTTATTTTGTTTTCTTCAGACATAATTATTCAAGCGTACAAATATATGAACCGCCGGGTCCAACGTCATCGCAAATAAGATTTCCGGTACACTCTCTACTGTCGCCACTGCATTCTTGGCCTCTTGATTTACTGTTCATCTTAAAGCATATATTTGAGGATATAAGATTTTTGGTGCATGCGGAACCGGCTAGGCAGTGAGGATCGCCATAACACGTGTTTCCGTCCGCTACCGAGTATTTTCGGTAGCATTCATTAAAGCCCGCAGAGTCACCACAGAAGAGTCCTGCTTTGCATAAGTTTGAGCCGATGGGGCATTTGGCCCCTTCGTCGAGTGAGTTTGCCTTTTCGCAGGTTTTAGACGTGGCCCACTGAATACATTCCATCCCAGCTTTGCATTGCGGTGTGGTTTGGCAACCCTCGCCTTTCTCGAGATCCGACCGCACGCACACCCTTGTAACGCAGACCCCGCTTTCACACTGTTTTCCATCTCCACTCGGGCATGACTGGCCAATGCCCTGGCCGGCTCTCGTACACTTATCGTTAATGCATCGAGTTCCATCCACGCATTCGCTATCCTCAAAACATGTCGCGTCCTCTCCGAGTGAGCCCGGAGGAGCAAGGTCATCTCGCTTGTTTGTATAGGTCGCGTTGCATCCCACACATTCGCCGACTTTATTGAGGTCCAATTTGAGAGTTACGAGTTCCGGATTTATTGTTGCGAGTATGGTGACGGAAAATACAATGATGACAAGGCCGAAAATGGCATTTGAAATTCTTTCTTTTGCGTTCGTAAGTATTGCTGGCGACATGCCGCCGGTCATATACTGGATGCCGCCAACCACAAACATCACGAGCGCCGCAATTGCTGCAAACGACAGCAAAAAAGGAATGATAAACTCGACGTACTGGGGAAAATCTTTTACCGACGTATCCCCCCCGGGGATTGGCGAGACAAGGAAATAATTTAGTTCAGTGTCCGCAACTTCGGCGAGCGCAAAAGGTGGCAGCAGCGAGAGAAAAATTGCGGTGAGGATAAGAGTTTGTTTCATATCATTGAATAGTAATATGGGCCTCCCCGTTTCCCCGTTCGAATATATTTTTCAGATTTTGATAAGAAACACCGATACTCTGCTTTCCTGAACTTCCCTCTTCGGTGCTAAAGAAAAGCCGCCGCGCGTTTTTGTTTTTGTTCTCAAGCGCCTGGCCATTCACTTTCCATGTGTACTGGATGTTATTTAAACTTTTTTTAGAAATGAAAAATGGTTCGAGTTCTATCGTCGCGCTCTTGCCGCTTGCGATTTCGCTGAAGTTAAGGGTGAGCCAGTTTTTTATGCCGAAGAGCGGGAGACGTTCATAGAAAATAAGCTCTGGTTTTACGGGGGTTACGGTGGTGGTTTCTTTTGTTTTGATGCGTTCGCGCGCGTCTTTCACTTCAAGGCCGATCTCATAACTGATGTCGCTGACGGATGAGGGCGAAAAGGTAAATAGATTTTTTCCCGTTCCTGAATTGCCGTTTGCAGCCATTTTTCTGCCATCCACGCTCCATGTGTAGATAAGGTTTGCTTCGTCGAGACGGTTTGCGAATATGCGGAACTCGGGCGTTGCCGCAACAGTTATGTCGGACTGGGGGGTGCCATGTGCCTTTCCACGATACCACGGAGGTGTATAGGAGTCGGCGAACCACGTGAAGTGTATGCGCGCTGGGTAAATGGTTTTTCGTATAACGATTGGAGCTTGAGTTCCATCGTCAACAGTCACTATAAGTGTGTCTGATGTTCCGATATCGCCGAGTGTGAATTCGTACGAAACCTCGCCGGATCCAGAGAGCGCTCGTTTCCCGTTGTGGAGCCAGGTTATTCGTGACGTCCGGGGGTTTGTACCGAACCCTTCGATTTGGGCTCTCACGCGCTTGTTCGGAGAAAATTCTTCGGTGTTAAATGTGAGCTTTATATCATTTTTAATTTTGGTGATGATACTTCGTTGGTTAACGTTTTCGTTCAGCAGTTCAGCAATAGAGGTTGGCGTATCGGGCGGGAGTCCGAGGGCGCGCAGAACTTGGCGCTTGAGTTCAAGCGCTTCCTCGAGCGTCTGTGGAGTAGTCGTCGCGCCTTCACTGAAGTATTTTTCAATTAAATCTTTTTCGGCGAAAGTGGCCGTTGCGAAGAACAAGGGCAGTATTACCATCGGTATATATATTTTTCTTATTCGTTCTGCAGCCATGATGAAGTTAACTGTTTCCATCTCTCCTTTATTATAATGCGTCCGAGAAAACCCGATAACCCGGGCAGCCCGACGGCATCTCCCCCCATGCCCGAGACAAGCGCGACAAAAAGGTTTTTTTCCTTTTTAAGGGTAAAGAAAGAGTATCCCCCTTGCAGGGTGAGCCAGGTAATCATGGTTGCCCATCCCGCAAGCGCCCAAAGGGCGCCAAGCGGATAGGTGATCAAAAAAAGCATGAAAAGAGCCTTCGGGATATCAAAGACGATAAACACGAACGCAAGAAAGAAGGTGCCGCCCACGAGAGTAGTTTGTTTGTCCGCTCGTCTTGACGCAGATCTGAGTGATCTTTGCGCCCGATTTTGTCTTCGGGCTCTTGCGAGGGCTGTGTATTGCGCAATTTCTCTTTTTTGTTCAGGCATATTAAGCGTTCTCTCCCCGTGCAAACTCCTCCTTTGCTTTCTGGACCGCGAGGAGCTCTGCCGGATCCGACGTGATAATTTGATGCTCTGTATACGAAGCTTGGATTTTTATCGCGATATGCTTGAGTCCCGCAAAAAAGATTCCCTCTCCAACGTCAGACTCAAGAAGGAGAAATTTTTCCTCGTCGGTGAGATTAAATACTTCTTGCACTGCGTTAATGGATGCCGGGGATTGTTTTAAAAGGACTTGAATGGAAGAGTTTGTCACAATCGGTTTTCCGTAAGGAGATGTCATGAAGTCGGCAACATCTTGTGTGATTGTCGCGAGCCCAAGGTAATATTTTCGGGCGCGTTTTGCGATTCCAAAAAGAAATGATGCGCTGTCGGGAGATTTCATCATAATCCATGCCTCATCGACAACCAAAATGCGCTTGCGGAGCGTCCGCCTGATTGCCGCCCAGATATAATTTATGATGAGGTACATGGCAATCGGGCGGAGTTCTTCTTCCATGTCGCGAATGGAGAATACTGCAAGGCGCACATTAATGTTTACGTTGCTTGGCTGGTTGATAAATCCTGACCACGTGCCTTCCGTATATTTTTTTATGCGCATTGCGAGTTGCTCTCCACCTTCCATATTGGCAAGGACAAGCGCCAGGTCGGAGAGCGTGGGAGGAGTAATTCGTGAGAAATCGGCTTCGGGGGTAATATCTTTTGATGCATACGTTTCTGTAATTGCGCGATCAAGAACCGAGTCTTCTTCCGGGGTAAGCCCTCCAAGCATCAAGCGGAAAAGACCTACGAGCCCGATGGTGTGTGAACGAAGCACGTCCGACGGGGATTCGTCTTCACGCGGCACCGGCACGTCGAATGGATTGATATGGTGTTTTGAAGTGAGTGAGACACTGAAGTATCGCCCTCCGACCGATTCTGCAAGGTATTCATACTCGCGTTCCGGATCTATAACAATCACGTCGACGTCAAACATGAGCGAACGAAGAATCTCAAGTTTCATGGTATATGATTTTCCAGAACCCGACTTTGCGAACATGATCGAGTTATAATTTTCGAGGCCGAACCGATCGAAGAGCACCAGAGAGTTATTGTGCCGGTTAATACCAAAGAGGACTCCTTTGTTTGAGGTGAGATCGAATGAAACAAATGGAAATGCGGATGATGCGGGTGAAGAGTTAAAAAAACTATGCACTTTTAACTCATCAAGTGCGAATGGAAAAACAGACGTAATACCCTCTTTTTGCTGGAAAAGCGCCGGGCGCGTATAAACAAGCCGCGCCTCAAGGAGTGATTTTAGCTCCGCTTCCTCGCGGTTTAGGTCTTCGATCGCGTCCGTGTAAATTGTTATGTAGATGCCAAATTGAAAGAGTTTTTCTTGCGCCTGCGAGAGTTTGTCGCGGAGGTTTTCAAGGTCCTTATACGCGGTGTCGAGCATTGGATCGCGCACAAGACCTTTTTCCTCGCGTGTTGAGATTTGGGATTGGACTTCGGCGACTTTTTTTCGGAGTTTCCTTAAAATCAGTCCCGTATCAACAGGATGGAAGAACATAGAGATGTCAAAAATTTTGTCGAGGTTGATAACGCTCGAAAACCAGTTGGTAGCAAGGTATCGTGGATAGGCAAAAATAAAAATCGTACGCGCGTATTTTTCCCCGATTTGTATATAGTTCGTGTTGATTTCAAAAGCTGTAGGCGCAATGATATCTTTCAGGTTGAGGAGGCCCGATTGATAAATGTCTTGTGGAAATACGGGGAGTATTTCTGTTTCCGCTTCTTCTTTCTTTTTTCCTAAAATTGTGTCTATGAATGCCATATCATTCTTTTCCTTCTATTTTTGGGGCCTTCCCCTTTTCTGATTCCTCCGGGCGATAGAGTCCGTAGTAAAGCTCTATCAGCTCTTCAGTCGTGAGAGGTACTGCGCGTACTCCCGTGCGGATAAGTCCTCCAATAACTGTGTCGAGCCGTTGCCACAATTGCGTGCGGTACTCGGAAAATTTTTCATCGTCCATAAAAGCTTCGTTCTGTCCTCCCCTTTTTCCAAACAACGACCCCAATACCCCCCCGATCCCTTTCTGAATGCTTGCAAGATTGCTTGGTATAAAGGGAACCACGATGTAAAAAGATTTTGATACAATGCTTCCGCTTTCCACGAAGTCTTTCACAAATGAAATATATTCAGTGATCTGGATTCGCAGAAGTTCATTGGTTTCAGCTTTTTTGCGCTCGCGCAGTGTGTCAAGATACGGATCGATGTTGAGTTTTCGTGATTGGATAAAAAATTGGATTGAAAAATCAAGCGAGTTAAGGAAGTTTTGATACTGCATGATGATCGCGTCTTGTTCGTCGGGCGACTTGAGCGCAAAGTTAAGCGATGAGGCCATGAGAACGGCGCGGAGCGAGCCGTCTTTAAGAATGACAACGCCGTCCCGAATTTCCTCGATGGGGACCAGCTCCTGTGAAGCTCGGACGTTAGCGCTCGATTGTGTTTTTGAGAAAGCCATTATCGCTCAAGTTTTTCACTGACGTCTAATGTCCAGGACAGGTCTTTAAGTTTACCGGCGGTCAATTGCGGAAGATGCGTTGGGTCTTTTACTTCAATCACACGCTGCTCTTTTTTGAGGGGATGCGGTTCGCGTTTCCACATATACCTGCGCGGGTGCGTGATTTGGTTTAGTGCGTTGTTAAGCACCGCGACCAGCGGTTGACCGTTAACTTGGTAAAACGCAAGTCCCACAAAAAACCCGACCGCGACGATTGCTATTGGCCAAAATATAAAACCCGGGAGTCCGAGAATCCAAAGAAGCAGGACAAACCCGCCGGCTCCGAGAATATAAACAAACTGTTTCACGGTGAGCGGACCAAAAAGCTTGTCTTCTACTTCTATATATTGTGGCACTTGAAATTGTTGCATATTATCCAATCGGTTCCCGATAAGGATCTTGGCCCAGTGATTGTGTTTTGGGTTTTACGACGACAGTTTGTTGTATGGGTTTTGTTTGCAGAGTTGGTGCCTCCTGTGTTTGTGCGGGGGGCTTTTGTTGCTCGGTCTCGAATTTTGGCGCGGGCGGGATAATTTTTTCGCTATTTTTTTCTATGGGCATTGCGAACGACGGCGGGCGGTATGAGGGTGGCGGCCCTTGATCGATTTTTTCTGCGTTCACAAATAAAATTCCGGGAGGTGGCGCTTTTTGCGAGAAGCTCGGTTTTTGTTCTACCTTTTCGAGTTTATGGATATCAATAAGGTGATCGCGAATTGGCCTGAATACCTGCTCATTGATATCCTTGGCGATCGCCTGGGCTTTTTCGTCTGCTATCCCGAGGGTTTCGGCGAGATTTTTTATAAAGTCGTTTGGATGTTCAAGTCCAAGCATGACATATCCTGTTTCCTCGGCCATGATCCCGATTTTATCGATCAAAAGCCCGTGCTGTTTGCCGATAGCACTCATACGCTCTGCGGTTGCTTCTCCCATGATGGCGTCTTTGACAGCATCGGGAAGCTTGTCATATCGTTCTAAAACTTGTTCGTGGGTAAATGTTTTCATGGTGTTGGGGGCGGATTATTTGGCGGCGGCTGTGGAGGAGGCGGCGGTTGTGAAGGTGGCGCCTCTTGAGGCGGTTGTTGTTGTGGTGTGGGTAAGTCGCGCTTCGTTGTTCTTCGCCCCTCGACGATGACGCCACGACCGGCAGTCGTTTCAAAAAACTCCGCCAGTCTCTTATTCGACGACTTCAGCTGCTCAATATATTCTGCTCTCTTCCTCAAAGCTTGAAGCTCGCTATCGGTGGGTGTGATACCAGCTTGAACATCGATGGCTTCTCGGACCGCCGATGCGTTTTCTTTTGTGCTCGCAAGCCGTTGCATGTCTCGCCCACCGAAGGTTTTAAATACGCCGTTGCGAACATATTCATTGGAAAGCGCCTCTGGCTTAAATTTCGGAACAGCCTTTTCGTCGATATCCGCAAGAATATCGTCCATAAGCCCTTGAAGTTTCTTTCGTACTTCGGTGGGCGCCGCGTCGTAGTTGTCAAAACTTGCTCTGGTAAGCCCTTCGCCATTGATCGTCATGCCGTTGTTGCGAATGACGGCACGTCCGGTTACCGAGTTAAGCTCTCTCTCGAGGTTTGTGAACGCTTCTCGGACATCGCTCGATGCTGTTCGAAGTTCGGAAAGTGCTTTAACATCCCTGCCTGATACTTCGAGTGCTTGCCGGAAGTCCTTGTCAGAGTCAATGGTCTCCGCCTTGGTTTGCCCGAGTTCGGCATTACTCAAGCTTTTCACAAACGTTTCCAGTTTTTGTTCGTACTCTTTGCCCTCCGGCGTCAGCTCGCGGTTCTCTGCATCTACAAACATGCGCTCGGGCCTTGTAATGCCTTGTACTGCCATAGCAGATGCGGATTTCTTTTCGGGATCTCCTTCCGTTCCCATAATTGCAACAGCCGCCTTGTGTCTAAGTTGTTTCGAAGGATCTACTGCATCAACTCGTTCAATAAACTTCTTGCGTTCCTCGACGTTCATGTGTTGCATGGTGTACTTGGCCTGGTTGGTGGTCATGTTTGCGAATGTTTTTGCCTGGCGGACGGTATCGAGCGGATGAGCTCGGAGATCGGCATACGCTTCTGCTTCCGATCGTGATTTAACGCCCGCTGTTCTTTTCTCGGCTTGCTCTTCCTGTCGGCGTTTCAAGGCGCCGGGTACCCGCAGGATTTGGCCAATAATCGGGCGGTTGGCAAGGCGTTTCGCTGCGTCTGTATCCAGAAACTGCCGTGATGCTTCTCCTACCGTCCTACTTTCCGCCGCGCGTCCCATGCGCCCGGCATATCCCTGTGCTACGCGCGAAACGCGCTTCCCGCCCTTGAGCGCGATTGTCGCGGTTTGTCCTCCCAGCATCTTTGCGACGAAAATCGATGCCATCATGAGGAACCCAAGAGTGACAAATTGGATAATGATTGAAATATTTCCCGTGATTGACGCAAATGCCTCTCCTCTCGCGTTGAGCAGGGTATCGGTAATTGATTCGTGGTCTTGTATCATCCGCGCGACCGTGCCGCTCTTTATCATGACGAACGTGAGATAAAGGAAGAACATGTAAGCGGGATAGAAAAATGACTGCTCAAATAGTTTTCGGAGCCATGTATTTGCCAGTCCCATCGTGCCGGGAAGCACGTAGAAAAGAAACGCAATCGGCGAAAGTATAAGGAGTATCCAGAGCGCAACGATGCGCGCGATCAGTATCAGCGCTCCTGCAACAAGGACAAAAATAGCAATGCCCAAAAGAATCAAGCCCGCGATAAGGGCAATGATCATGCTCCAGGTAGTGCTTTCTACACCCTTGGATTTAAAATTACTATTTTGGTCGTCAAAGATTTTTTGTGGTTGAAATCCCTGAATAAAACTGCCGGACAGGTCGCGCGCTGTTTTGCCGCCCCTTGTTTCGACCGTGCCCATATTTTGATAAAATGTGTTTCCGAGGGCGTTGGATGCGTCAATAACAACCCCGGCGATTGAAAGACTGAAATTTACCAGAAGTGCGGAGATCACAAGCCGCGCGAGAAGTGCTTTTGAGCCGTAAGATTGTATGCCAAGAATAATCGAGATTGCGATAATCAAAAGCACAAATATGTAGAGAATATTTACCACGTCCCGGGTAATTTGCCATCCTTCCACAACGATCCGCTGTTTTTGGAAACTTGTATTTTGAATTTGGATGACAACGTCAAAAAATTGGCCTGCGAGGGAAAGGACGTTGCCCCCGATGGTAAGAAGACCAGTCAAAATCGCGGCTATAAATTCTCGAACGCAGGCACGCACCGAGATGTCTGAACTAAATTCGCATACTCCATCCGGGCCAAAATCGCGCGCTTGCACTGCATTCTCTGAAATACTATCGCCGCTGTTTCCCGAATCATCAATTGGCTCGCCGGTGTCTCCTCCGGTGTCTACCTCCTCGGTGGTTCCGTCTTGTCCGGTTTGCTGTGCTTGTGCGTCGCGCGCGGAAATTACGAACGGCGCCAGAATTGATGCGGTAAAAAATGGCAGCGCGGCAATAAGTAGCGTGGTGACGATACAATTTTTTACTCTTCGGGAAACTATCATAAATTAATTTGAAAGGCCTTCCTCAAGCGCGACCTTGATGAGACCCGCGAAGATCGCGACGATAAGTTCGGTTATTTCATCAGTCGATATAATATCTTCAAGATCGGTCCCGACTGTTTTCGTTATCCGATCTGCAATTGCTTTCGCCGGGGTTTTGATAGTCCACTGCTTGCAAAATTTTGCCGTGCGCTGGGTACATTTGATATTGGGGAAATATCCGCCGCTTGATTGGGACGCGTCTTTGAATTTATTTTCCGCTTGCGCTCTCCGCCTTTTTGTCTCGTCCATGAGCTCAAAGTATGTCATGTAGCGGTTATTTTGCATTTGCTGGAGTTCAAGGTACGCGCCCAGCCGGCCGTTATCAAAGTCTTCGTAGAAGTTGTTAAGTTGCCCCTCTACGTTGTTAAAAACGCGATTCATAGTGCACTGCGCGCGCCGCTCGAATCGTTTTCTGCCCGTCTCCCCGATATCTAGAACAAAATTTGGGATGATGTTTGAACAGAAAAAGTTCGGATCCCCGGTAAGTTTTGTTCCCAATTCTTCAACAAATACGCCGCTTGCTTCTTCGGCAACGTCCTTGAAAAATTGCTCCGGATTCTCGATGAATATAGGGCTTCCTTGAAAACCGCCCGCCGCCCATTCTTTTATTTTTTCAAGAAGCAGCTGCGTTGCCATTTCTTTTAAGCCAAACGCGATAAAGTCCGTGGAAATTGCCGTGATGCCGAATAATCCTGCTTCTTTTTCTTCGAGGACGGCGTCAGAAACCGGCACAGAGAGACCCTGGGCATACGCGAGAAATGGGGCAAAAATCAAACTGATGATTGTCTGCCCTGCGATGAAAATACGCGTAAATTTATATTTCATAATTTCTCGGTGAATGTTTGGAGAAATGCTCCCCCCTCGCTTTTCTCAAAAGCCAGTTTGTTCTCGTCAAAAAGTTTTTTTACATTCTCTAAAAATTTCGCGCTTTCCCGGATGCTATTGCGGTAATTTATGGCGCCTACGTAACCCAAGAGCGGATCTTCCTCAAATGCGGCAAGCTGGCCAAAACTTTCGGCGGTGCCCGCAAAAATATTCAGGAGCTCTGCTTGAACGTGTTCTGCGCCCTTGGGAACCGCAATCTCATTGAGCTCACGCCCGCCTTTTTCAAAAAGGGTTTTCTGAAGTTGCATTCGTGATTTGATTGATATAAAGTTTTTCTCTCCCGAAGTATTATCTTTCGTATAGTTTTCGAAATCTTTTATGAGCACCAGGCGAGATTGCAATTCCGGTCCCGAGAAGTATTTTGCGAGCACCGTGCCGGTTTCGTTAAAATAATTTCGCAACGTCTGCTCGCTGCTTGTTTTTATATTCTCTGCGGAATACCGTTGGCGCGACAGATACTCTTTTGTATCCGTTGCAAGATTTTTTACGACGAGTTCTTTCGTGCGCGGATCAATTTCCAACGAGTCACGCCGGATTGTTCCGTCTTCACCGACACGGCTTCTGAAGAAATCCTCGAGGGTCTTCAGATACGTATTTGTCAGCGATGGAGTTTTATCTTTCGTTTCGCTTGCCTGATCATTTAGGGTTTTTTCTTCGTTGTCGTTAAGCCCGTCGCCATCGCTGTCGGGATTGTACACGTCAGTGCCCTGAAGGTTTTCTTCCCAGTCAGCCAAGCCATCGCCATCGGAATCTTTGGACTCATCGCGCTCAACTTGGGCAGATATTTTTCTTTCCGGTGTTTTTATTGCGTCAGAAGAGGAACCAATCCACAGGAGTCCTGCGGCTACAAACGCGCTCCCCGCGACAACGATAAATTTTTTTGTTGGCATGTATGTCAAAACGAAGGCGGCTACAATGCGCCTACACTATTATAGCATTGGATATGTTGTTTAAGACTTGTGGATAAAGGATGGAAACAGGGTTATACTGAAGTTAATGCGGAGGAAAATGATAGCTCCGGTGGCAATTTTCATCGCAATTGTTGTTGTTGGCGGCATGTTTTTGTATTCGCAAAGACCAAAGAGCTTACCTCAAGAAACGTTTCCGGCGCTCCCTCCAACTGATAATGTGTACCCTCCTTTGCAACCTGAACCTTCCTCGCCGCCCCCACAGATTCCTCCGCCAGCGGAACCTACATCTCCCGTAATGCCACAAAGCAAGAAAAAAGAATTGCGCGAGAGCGTTTCTTTTAGTAAAGAACTTATTGATATTCTGGACACTTTTAAAACGCTTGAGGAATTTCCCAATCTCGTCGTACCCCCACAGTCTTCTCTCGGAGGCGAATTGAAGCCGCCTCCCGGGCCCGTTACTGGCGGCGAGGGAGAATTTGCGATACCGGTAAAGTATCGTGAAAAACTTGCGGACGTTGAAAAAGCTCTTGTGAAAGTTGGATATATTCGTGAAGAGGAAAAAGTGGCAAATTTTGAATTGGTGGAAAACATCCAGCGCCAGCAGAAGCGATTTATAGAGTTTATGGCGTCTCAACCAAACGATAAATATTATTCCGTTCCCGGCAATAAAGAGCGCGCTCTTCGTTCCATTGATATTGACATTCCCCAGGTTGTGGAAGCGCGGCGGGAATATTTCCGCTCACTCTCGCAGGAAGAACAAAAACGCGTTCTTGCGGGTTTTTCGCCGACGAGAGAAAACATTTTTAGCCGCGCGCTGTCACTCTTCTATCCGGCAACGGCAAACGCACAAATTTATGGCATCTGGGATTCGTATGCGTTCTGCTATAAAAGCTTGGGTCCCGGGGGAAGAGTGCCGGGCTTTGCGATTTACTGGTATAGCTGTAATAGCGGACTCTTTTGTTCATACGGCTGTGCGTATGAATATGATTGCGCTCCTTTTGGGGCTTCTTGCAATGTGCCGCTCGGATGTCTTAATCTCATCTGTGAAGCATTTCTGCATTCAATTGCGAATATGCCCGTGGGGCAGTACGAGTGTGGGTGTGGATAACGGACGCCCAATCGCTCAATGTAAGTTCTTGCGGGCGCTTGTGTGAATTGATCCCGAGAGAATTTTTAAGCGTCTTCCGTTTTTGGGAAAATGCTTTTTTTGTCAGGGAGAAAAAAACGCGCTCATCAATTTTCTTTTTCTCGAAGAAAGATTTTTTCTTTTTTGTGATGGTAATAAGCGCGGAATCAACTTTTGGTTCTGGATGAAAATATCTTCTCGGAACTTTTCGCATTATTTTTGGATCAGCGTATGCTTGTACGGAAAGCGCGAGCAAATTCATTGACGGGGGTGCCGCGCAGACGCGGCGCGCGACCTCGTATTGGATAAGAAGCGTCATGGACTGTGTTTGTGCGGCAAGGAATTTTCGGATGAATCGCGAGGTAAGATAGTATGGGATATTCGCGACAATTTTGAATTTTTTGGGGAGCGCGAGTTTTGTTTTGATGGCGTCACCCTCCACGATAGAGAGATTTTCCGCATCACTGAATTTTTTCCGTAAAAACTCGCAGAGCCGCTTATCTTTTTCAACGGCGATGACGCGTCGCGCCTGATGGATAAGCGCTTCGGTCAGAATTCCCTTGCCCGGTCCCACCTCTAAAACCGTGTCTGATCGTGTGACTTTCGCCGCGCGGATAATCGCGGATATAATCGTGCGTGAGTGGAGAAAGTGTTGTCCCAGAAGCTTATTTGGCCGCATGTTATCAGATTGAAATTTCATCGTCGTTATATTCCCCGGCGCGCAGGGCGAGATCCGTGCCGCTCACAAGCTCCTGGGGGATCTCCCCAAGGAATCGGGAAGGGTCATTAAACATAACTTCCCCGTAAATCATGCGCTGCCGCGTGAGCGTAATAGCGATTTTTTCTTTTGCGCGCGTCAGTGCGACGTAAAAAAGTCTTCGTTCTTCTTCAAGCTCTGACGGCGTTTGCGAAAGAGAGTGGGGAAAGAGTCCCTCTTCCATTCCCGCGATGATGACAACATCAAACTCAAGTCCTTTCGCCGCGTGCGCGGTCAGCAATGTGACGCGCGAGTCCTTATCTTCTATTTCGGTTTCTTGTGTTGAGAGAGAGGCCTCGGAAAGAAGTTTTATGATTCCCTCCGGCGCTTCATCTTTGTCGTATTTTTTCGCGACGGATAAGAGTTCCTGAATATTTTCCCACCGATCGTGCTCGGCTTTGTTATCTTTATAATGTGCGCGGAATCCCGCTTCTTTCAGCACAGTTGCCAATACTGTTGAAGCGCTTTCACTCATTGCCGCCTTTTTAATTTTTTCTATAATCACTTCGAATTTTTTTATTTTTTCTTTTTCGTGTGCGGCCAGCGGTTTACTTCCGATATATTTAAGCGTCAATACTTTTCCAATCCCACGCGGAGGGCTGTTGATTATACGTTTTAGAGAGAGCAAATCATTTTCGTTGAGCGCGTATCTTAGGTACGCAAGGGCATCTTTCACTTCCTTTCGTTCGTAAAATTTTACTCCAGCGATTAGCCGGTATGGTATATTTTTTTTCAAGAACGCTTCTTCCAGGGCGCGCGATTGAGCGTTTGTCCGAAAGAGAACCGCGATCTGGCCGGCCTGAACTTTGGATCCCACGAGATGGGCGATGTACTCTGCGATGAACATCCCCTCTTGCCTTTCGTTTTCGAGGATCGTCAGGGTTATGGTTTCTCCCGCTTCTTTCGTTGAACGGAGATTTTTTTCTTTCCGTTCTTTGTTGTGTTGGATTACGGCGTTTGCCGCCTCCAGGATCAATTGGGTTGAGCGATAATTTTCTTCGAGCGTGATTACTCTTGCGTCCGGCCAGTCCATTTCAAACTGGAGTAGATTTCGCCAGTCGGCCCCCCGCCACGAGTAAATCGCTTGGTCAATATCTCCCACCACCGCAATATTGCCGTGCGAAGCGAGAAACCGCATGAGGATGTATTGGGCATGATTGGTATCTTGGTATTCATCAACATGAATGTGCGACCACCGGTTTTCGTACCATGTGCGCGCGGCTTCTGATCGTTGAAGAAGTAAAACTGGTTTTAAAAGAAGGTCATCGAAATCAAGACCCTTTAACTTTTGCAACCGTGTTTCGTAGGCGTTGTAGAGTGCCGCAAGAGTTTTTTGGTAAGGGGTATCGTCATCTTGTTTTGCAAAGTCATCCGCGGTGATAAGTTCGTTTTTTAAATTTCTGATGATTGCCCTAATGCGCGGTGGCGGATAATTGTCTGGGTCGAGCTCGTGCTCTCGGATGAGGTCTTTAATAATTGATTTTGAATCTTCTTCGTCGAGTATACTGAAATTCTTTGGGATGCCGTTCAACGATCCATGTTGCCGCATGATGTGGACTCCAAGGGAGTGAAATGTGCCCATAAAAGGACCGGCGGCCGCGTTGACTGCGATTTTTTCTTTCTTTAGAAGCGTGTACACGCGAGCACGCATCTCTTCGGCGGCCTTATTGGTAAAAGTCACCGCGAGTATCTGTGCGGGATCAACGCCTTGGCGGATAAGGTATGCAATTCTGTGCGCAATTGTTTTTGTCTTCCCTGAGCCCGCCCCCGCAACTATAAGTAACGGTCCTGTGGTATAAAGAACCGCTTCCTGCTGACGCTCATTGAGACCCTCCAAAATGGTCATGATACGAGTATAGGGTGGGCGGAAATTTGTTGCAATATAAGGCAAAAACGGTATCCACATGTTATTGAGTAAATCATTGGGGGGTGGTATACTGAAGAATAACGGTTGGATGGATTTTTGATCCAGATTATTAACGAAAGATCTGAACGGAAATACTCTTTTTGGAAGATCAGAAAGGAAAATCAAAGGCGGCGTCTAAAAAACTTCTTTTCCAAAAGAAGTTTTTGGCTCTTTGGCTTGTCGGGGCGACTTTAGCCGCCGTGATTCATGCGCGCGAGGCCGAGGCGTTAAGCATCAGTTCGTTTATTAAGTCTATTTTTGGTTTTGCGAACGACGAAGTTGTTGAGAAACAGCAAGATGTGTCTGAAGCGCCCCAAAAGCCGTTTCCTTTTCTCTCCGCAACCCCGCTGTTAGCGCTTGAACATGCCGAGGTTGAAATTGTTGATAACATCGCTCTCGTATCGACGGTCGGCCCGTTGGGGAATGTTGCGGAGGCCGCTGAAAGCAGTTCGTCGTATGAAATTTCGACTTACACGGTGCGCGAAGGAGATTCGCTAGGTCTCATTGCGCATTCATTTGGAGTTTCGGTCAATACAATTACATGGGCAAATAATATTCCGCGGGGCGGCGTCTTAACGCCGGGGCAGGTTCTTGTCATTCTCCCGGTATCCGGCGTGCGCCATACCGTAAGGGCTGGAGACACAATTAATTCGATTGCAAAAAAATATGATGGAAACGCGGACGACATCATTGACTTTAATGACTTTTCCATCAACGAGTCTCTTGAGGTCGGTACGGTTGTCATTATCCCTGATGGCGAGCTTCGTACGGAACCGGTAGAGCGAGAGCAGCCGCGAAAAATCGTACGGGGCGGCGGGCCTGAAATTATTGGTTACTATGCGCGGCCATTGAGTGGCGGGCGCAAAACTCAAGGAATCCATGGTTACAATGGCGTGGATATCGCAAATCCGCTTGGCTCACCAGTTTTTGCTTCTGCACCCGGAACCGTGATTGTGGCGCGCAACTCTGGCTGGAATGGAGGGTACGGACGGTACATTGTTGTTGCCCACCCCAATGGAACCCAGACGCTCTATGCGCACCTCAATGGCCTTGCAATAACTGCAGGGGCTTCTGTATCGCGCGGGCAGACAATCGGTTTCGTAGGCAGTTCCGGAAAATCAACTGGCCCTCATCTCCATTTTGAAATCCGCGGCGCGAAGAATCCATTCTAATCCCGCACGTCTTTAAATTTAAAAAAGTAATAATCCGCAATAAAAAGCCATAGCTTTTTATTGCGGATATACGAATCTTTTTTCTTCCTTTAGAAAAATATGTCTCTGCGCGGGCGGTA
>Ga0209542_10002298_pt1 | contig 43061 bp, 49 predicted proteins | sample RifCSPhighO2_01_FD_184028 | JGI IMG/M metagenome (GOLD analysis project Ga0209542, IMG submission 184028) | Soil microbial communities from Rifle, Colorado - Rifle CSP2_plank highO2_0.1 (SPAdes) (version 2) | ecosystem: Environmental > Terrestrial > Deep subsurface > Rock core/Sediment ... | reverse complement strand
CGATGCTTTCACTTCTGGATTTCTTACCGGATTGATAAAAAATTATTCTTTTGACAATGCCTTGCGCCTGGGACAAGTAAATGCTTCTTCAGTCATCCAACAGGTTGGAGCAAAGGTCGGCCAATTGACAGAGAAAGAAGCACACCTGATGATGAAGAAGTATAAAATCAGGATAACTAGCAAGAGGCTCTAAGATGTTTGCAGATACAAAAAAATTATTGCTGAAAGCGCAGCAAGGAAAGTATGCAGTCGCTCATTTTAATATCAACAACATGGAAATAGTGCAGGGTGTGGTCGCTGCCGCTCAAAAGCTGAAAGCGCCAATCATTCTCGCCACCTCTGAAGGAGCGCTAAAGTATGCAGGTATGGATTACGTATATGCAATCGCTAAGACCGCTGCCGAAAGTTCTAATGTTCCGATTGCTTTTCATCTCGATCACGGTAAAGATTTAAAGATCATCAAGCAAGCTATCCAGAAGGGATATTCTTCCGTCATGATCGATGCTTCCCATGAAGACTTTGAAAAAAATATTCGATTGACCAAGCAGGTAGCCGCTCTTGCTCATGAAAAAGGCATTTTTGTCGAAGCAGAATTAGGGACCATTGGCGGAGCGGAGGATTTAGTCTCATCCAGAAATATAATCTATACCGATCCGGCAAAAGCAAAAGAGTTTGTAGATCGTACGGGATGCGATATTCTTGCCGTGGCCATCGGCACATCCCATGGCGCTTATAAATTTCATGGAAAGGCCTTCTTGAAGCAGGATATCCTCCAAAAAATTAAACAGAAAGTGAAAATTCCATTAGTATTACATGGCGCTTCTGGAGTTCCACAAAGTCTGGTAACAATGGCGGAAAAATATGGAGCAGATTTGTCTGGAGTAAAAGGAGTGCCTGATCTCCAAATAAAAGCGGCAATTAAGAATGGAATAACAAAAATTAATACAGATACAGATATACGGATAGCGTTCGATGCAGCGGTGCGGAAAGCTCTTCATGCTCAGCCGAAAGATTTTGATCCGCGGCATATCTTGGCTCCGGCTCGCGATTTAATACAAGAGGTAGCAGAACAGCGAATAAAATTATTTGGTTCTGCAGGAAAATGGTAGATGCAGTTCCTACTCCAGATGGCGATCATGAATACCAAAGAGAATTACAAAAACATTTCAGCAGACTGGAAGAAGAAGTGAAGAGCACATATTATCTCGCTAATGGCATGATGATTTGGAATATCATTGAAGGTCCTTCTGCGGTTTATCCTGTCCGCTCGGCCTGGGACAAACTGTTGGTCAAAAAAAGGGAATACAAAAATAATTCTGAAGACCCTATACAATATATGACTCGGATTATCAAGCCGGGCTTCTGTATCAAAGAAGAAGAGCAGATCCGGGTCTCTTATAAAAAAATAAGTTTGAACTTTGAGCTCGTCGACTTGGTCATGGAGACGATGGAAAAACAAAAACAAGAGATACCTCTTACCATAATGTCCATGGCCTACAAAGGATGGCATCGAATTGAAGTCGGCCCTGATGGCCCTTCCTATCGTAAACCAGATATCTTCCTGTTTCCGGAAAGCCTTATTCGCTGGGAGGATATCTACTAAAAAAGAAATACATAAAAGGAATGAAAGAATCATCATATAAAAGAGGTAAACCATGAAAAAGATCTATCTTGCTGCAGACCACGCCGGATTTTCGTTAAAAGAAAAAATAAGAAAATGGCTTGATCATAAGCATGTCCCTTATGTCGATATCGGAAACAAGAAGCTTGATCCCAAAGATGATTATCCTGATTTTGCCGCTGCACTAGCCAGAAAAGTTGTTGCTGATAAGAGTTTAGGTATCCTGGTATGCGGTTCTGCGCAGGGTATGTGCATCACTGCCAACAAGATAAGAGGCGCCAGGGCAGCAATCCCATACTCTTTACGCGAAGCGAGATTATCTAAAGAGCATAATAATGCTAACATTATCTGCTTGTCAGGCTGGTTTACCCACCTGCACAAGTCTAAGAGAATGATTGAAGTTTTCTTAACTGCTCCTTTTTCGAAAGAACCTCGGCATGTCCGGCGGTTACAAAAGATTAAGCGCCTGGAAAGATGAGCCGGAAAGTTTTCCCCTCAGTGATGGCCAAAAGCCAGCAGGAATTAGATGATAAGCTGAAGAATCTTGCCGGAGTTGCCAAATATCTACATCTTGACGTTGCGGATGGAAAGTTTGTTCCCAATACCTCATTATGGTTTCCATTCAAACTTTCCAAGAAATTCAAATATATCGCTCATTTGATGGTGAAAAATCCTGAAACCTGGATCAAGAAGCATGGAAAAAAAGTTGAATTTTGCATTGTGCAGACAGAAGCAGTTGATGTTGAAAAATACTTAAAAGAGACAAAATCACAAAAGAGGAAAGTTGCTTTTGCTCTCAACCCGGAAACAAAAGTAAAAAAAATTAAAAATCATCTAAAAGATATTGATTATGTTCTCATTCTGACTGTGCATCCAGGTTTTTATGGGGCAAAATACTTGAAATATCCTTTAAGGAAAATTTCAGAAATTAAAAAAATAAATCTAAAAATAAAGGTTATTGTCGACGGCGGCATGAATCAGAAAACAGCTATGGAAGCGGCAAAAGCAGGAGCAGATTACATCGTATCCGGCTCATTCATCACCAAAGCAGAAAAGCCGAAGGGAAGGATGAGGCTGATGGAGAAATCTTTTATCAAGAGATGATTATGTTTAATATTTCCCATTTGAACCATTAGCGGCTTTGCTTCTTTTGGGGTAATCTTCAACCTTTGGCTTTTGGCGTTCTTTTTCTCTTTCTAAGAAAAATAATGTTCCGCATCCTGCTAACGACATGATCCAGACCACTAAAAAAGTAGTGGTGAATCCAACAAATTCCGCCATCGCTGCCCCTACAGCTGCAGTTATCGCGGTCCCTACACTAATGCCGGTAGAATACACGCTCCACTCAAAACTTTCTCTCTTTTTATCGAGATATATGCTCCATAAGCCGAGCCAGGTAGGATAGGCAAAACCGCTTCCTATCCCATGCAATACTTCCGCCGCGTAGATGTAGTAAATGTTAGTTGAGAAGATATACAGCCATGGGACTAAAGAAATAAGAAATGTGCCGATGATAAGCCATTTTATTTTATCTTCGCTTCTATCGACATATCTGGAGAAAGGAAGTTGGATGCATGATTTAGTGATCAAAAATAAGGTGCTGGCGAATCCTGCTGCAAAAATAGTTCCGCCCACTAAATTATCTTTGATGAAGATAGCCAAGATCGGCGCGATCAAGCCAAAGCCAGTAAAGATAAGAATATCTGAAAGCATCAATAGCTTGACGGTGCGGTTCATAATTAAAAGAATATTTTTGAAATTCTTAAATCTTTGGTGGATTTACGCCGGCCTTTGATAATAGTTACTCACATCGCATAACGTCTTCACGAATCGGCTGGCATCCCCCTCTGATTGCTTAGAAATATAGTTGCAGAAATCATACGATTGCTGGAGCGAATGGATGCTATTTTTGAAATCCACACTTTCTTGTTTTAAATCAAAAAAGCAGATTCCGCTATTTTTGATTTTAGAAAATCCCGCTTTTCAGGATTTTCTTTAACTTTGCAGAAAATGGTGAAGCAGGAGCAGTGACTAATGATTCTAGAATGACTTCTCCGATTTCTTTTGTGAATCTTGGTTTTTCTTTCATAGCACTGGACACACCACTAGACAACTTTCAATATTGGTTGATTCTTTAAAATTTTTGCGATTAAGACGCCATGCTCTGATTTTTCTCTATCCACTCCCGCAGTGGACAGGTGCGGATAGAAAATATAAACAACTTCTAAAACAAAAAGAAATAAGCCCACATCGCATAACCTGGTTAGTGCGAAGGTCTTAAGCCCTGAGGGAGAGGGTTAAGAAAACCTTTTGTCTCTTTGCCGGAGATCTACGGGTTCAAATCCCGTTGTGGGCGTTATTATTACCACGAAATTAATAAATCTTTCCTATGAAAATCACCGAATTAGCCCCGGAAAATCGTCCTCGAGAAAGACTGCAGAAAGAAGGCGCTCAAGCCCTCTCTCCGGCGGAACTTCTGGCAGTAATTCTCAAATCAGGAACGAAGAAAGAAAATATCTTAGAAATTTCTAATCGCCTCATAGCAAGGCATGGCTTGCAAAACCTCTCAAATTGTTCATTAGAACAGCTCCAGCAGCAGTACGGCATAGGTCCGGCCAGAGCATCACAGATCATCGCTCTGTTTGAACTCTGTAAAAGGGTAAAATATACTCAAGAAAAAAAGAAAATAAGCTGCGCCAAAGATGCAGCTGAACTTTATCTCCACAAGACTCAATCCCTGCAGAAAGAAAACTTCATGGCTATTTATGTAGATACAAAAAATAATATCATTGCTGAAGAAACAATTACTATTGGGATTCTTAATTCCTCTTTAGTACACCCTAGGGAGGTTTTCCATGGCGCCATCAGGCATCTTGCCCATGCCGTTATTGTGCTTCACAATCATCCTTCCGGTGATCCTGAACCATCTGCGGAAGATTTAGAGATTACCAAAAATTTGGCCAAATCAGGAAAATTGCTTGGCATCCAGCTTTTAGATCATATCATTCTCGGAAAGGATTCTTGGTGGAGCTGGAGTGAATCGGGGCACAGCCGCATTTGCTAGTGGTTTTTTAGAAATATCCTTTATTTGTTCGGAGAACTTGAGAAAAATTAGAAAACCACTAGATTTTGAGACAGTGCCGTGAATCTGGCAAAGCTTTTTAAAAGAATCTTCTTTTAACTCTCTCATGGCTAAGAAAAAAGCCGTCGAAGCAGCAGAGCCTGAAACTTCTGACGACAAAAAAGTAGAAGAAAAAGTAGAATTAAAGAAACCAAAGAATCCAGTATTGGGTATTCTCACCGGCGAACGGGTGATCACTGAATCTTCTGATGACGCCCGCGATTTCTATAACCAGTCTCGTTTTGGAACTCTTAATGAAGGCGGAAAAGTTGAATTGTCGCTTCTTGAAGCACTGTATTTAATGGAACGGGAACGATTGATAATAAAAAGCGAATCGGGCAAATCCTTATCTTTTGAATTATACGTCAAAAAAGCCCGTAAAGTTGAGCCTAATTTTTGGATTCGATATATTGTCTTCAGGGATATGCGCAATAGGGGATACATAATCAAAACCGCGCTTAAATTTGGAGCAGATTTCCGCGTTTATGACCGGGGGGTAAAACCTGGAGAAGACCATGCTAAATGGATCGTCTTTCCAGTGCATGAAGCTAGTGTCTTCACCTGGCACGAATTTAGTGCAAAGAATAGGGTGGCCCACAGTACTAAGAAACGACTTCTGCTGGCTATAGTAGATGATGAGAATGATGTTACTTATTACCAGGTCAGCTGGACTAGGCCTTAAATAGGATTTTGTCATAACGCTTCCTCAGTAAAGAAAACTATATAAAAGGCATTTCTTCCCGGTTCCTATGCAAGACCAAGAGAAAATTCTCTATTTTTTGAAGGTAGTTGGACCGACTATTCCCTCTAAAGTAGCTAAAAATATCAATACAGAAATACTTCTGGCCTCAGCACACCTTTCTGATTTAGCTGCTCAAGGCAAAGTAAAGATTTCCAATTTGAAAATAGGTGGGGGTTCGCCACTGTATTATCTATCCGGGCAAGAAGAACAGCTCTATCATTTCGCAGCCGGGAACCTTAACCCTAAAGATTATCAAGTCCTGGAAGTATTACGCCAGCAAAAAATTTTACGGGAAAATTCTTTAGACTTGCTATCTAAAGTGGCGCTGCGTTCCTTGAAAGATTTCGCCGTCCCTTTGCAGGTGACCGTAGGCGGAAACCGGGAACTCTTCTGGAGATGGCACTTACTCTCTGATGAAGAGGCATCGATGAGCATTAGGCAGATGCTTATGGTAAGAGAACAGGCCGCTCCCTTTCAGGCTACTGAAGATTCCAGAAAAGAACAAGTCCTTTCTCAGGCCGCGGCTTCACAAGTATCGGAACAGCAGGCAAAGTTAGAAAATGCGCCGGCATCTCATGCTGTATCTGCTTTAAGTCTTGAGCAAGAAGGATTTTTGGAAGAAGGTTCTGATCTCAGCACAGAAAAATCTGCCGAAGATGAGATTCAGGAAAAAATAGAAAAAGCGTTGTCACAGGCCAAGTCAAAATCTTCCAGGGTAAAAAGGGCGGCAAGGAAGCCCAAACTTCAAGACGGCGCAACCGATAATTTTCTTCCTTCAACTGAATCTTTTCTCGCCAGTAAAGATATTCTCATCCAAGAACGAGAGATCGTGCGAAAAAACGCTGAAGTCAATATGCTGATCAAAGTTCCTTCGGTCATGGGAACAGTTACTTATTTCTGCAAAGCAAAAAAGAAAGCGAAATGCGATGAAGGCGACGTGTCTGCAGCCTACATGGAAGCGCAGATAAAGAAATTACCGCTATTATTTCTTTATAATCACGAACTTACCAAGAAAGCGCAGGAAATGTTGGCAACTGATGCATTTCAAAATGCCTTGGTCGCGAAATTGGAAAAAATAAATGAAGAAGAGAATTGATAAACATGGTCGATTACCAAAATATGGCTGCTGAAATGAAGGATGCTGAGAAGAGGATAAAAAATAATTTTATGGAGCTCGGGGCTTTGGATTATCAGCGCGCAGAGCATTTTTATGGCTACTTCAAGCATAATCGGCAGGAAGACTTAGAACGATTTCTGAAAAAGACTGTCGCTTCAAGAGCTCTCCTTCAAAGCATTCTAAAAGACTTCAGTAAAATACTTTGGCGTTTGTCTTTGATAGGAAAAGATACATATAAGCATCATAGTTTTAAGAGTCCGCTCAGCCGGGTTAGGCATATGCAGGATATTTTGGGTGATTTCTTTAATCTCAGAAAAACCCAGATCAGAGCATGCCGATCTCTTCTCCGCAGCAAGGACATTCAGGCCCCTTTAGTCAAGAAAGCGTATGAGATATACAAGAGAGGAATCTTCAAAGTACAGGAAAAACGCCTTATTCTTGCTTTTGGAAAGGAACGGGATCTGGTTACTCTGTTTGATGGATATTTCAAACAAGAAAGAGAACGGATCGATGCTGCATTTCAAGAGTATCTCAATGAAAAGAATCGAAATATGTCCATGACTGAAGCCCCGCTTGCAGTATTGGTATTGATTCCGGTGGTTGGGGCCGCTTTAGGTTTAGCCGTGCATTCAGCTTTTCAATGGGCTAACAGATATGGTTTTAATCATAAAATGTTAGTTAAACCTTCAACATGCGAGGAAAGAAATGGGCCTGCAGTTTAAGGAGTTGGTAGTAAAGAAAGAGATTTCTATCGTCGATTTGAGAGGTAAAGTATTGGCAGTCGATGCCATGAATATGCTCTATCAGTTTCTTACTACCATCAGATCACCCGACGGGTCGGTATTGACAGACAGCAAAGGCCGCGTCACTTCACACCTTATTGGCTTATTCAGCCGAACTACTGCCTTGATGGAACATGGCTTGAAATTGGTTTTTGTCTTTGATGGAAGACCGCCGGAGATTAAACAAAAGACTTGGGAAAAAAGAACCGCAGTAAAGGCAGAAGCCTCCCTTAAGTTAAAAAAGGCATATGAGGATAAGGATTTTGCATCCATGCGTAAGTTTGCAGCCAGGACTGCTGTTCTTACCAGAGATATGCGTGAAGACGCCAAAGCGGTCATCACTGCTTTAGGATTGCCCATTGTGCAGGCACCGTCAGAAGGAGAAGCGCAGACCGCTTATATGGTAAAGAACGGCACAGCGTATGCTTCGGTAAGCCAGGATTATGATAACTTGATTTTCAATTGTCCATTGTTAGTACGCAATTTGTCTATCGAAGGCCGGCGCAAAAAAACAGGAACATTAGCTTATCAGAAAGTGAATCCAGAACTGATATCTTTGCCGGAAGTGCTGGAGAACCTGAAATTGAATTTGGATCAGCTGATCGTGCTGGCGATTCTGGTTGGAACAGATTACAATCCGGGCGGGGTTAAAGGGATCGGCCCAAAAACTGGATTAAAGTTGTTGAAAGAATATGGCACTGATTTCGAGGCGCTTTTTGAAAAAGTGGAGTGGCAGAAATCATATCCTGATTTGAAATGGCAGGAAGTCTTCGACACCATAAAGAATATGCCGGTGACTGACAAATATGGGGTGGAATGGAAGAAGATCGATGAGACAAAATTATTGCATTTATTGGTAGAGGAACACGGTTTTAGCGAGGAAAGGGTCAGAACAAAGATAGAGAAGTTAAAAGAAAGTCAAAAAGAGATGGCTCAAAAAGGCTTGAAGAGTTGGTTTTGATTTCTCTTTTTAGAAAACTTTAAATAGAACCAGTACGTATGAGTTCGTATTGGGGCGTATTTAATGATAACTGAAGACGATTTGGTGGTTACAAAACACGCCCAAGAGAAGATGCATATCGAAGGAATATCTGTCCAGCAGATCATTGAAGCCTTAGAACGTGGCTCAAAGTATCAGCAGACCGATGGTTTCCTAGCAGTATATAGTTATTATTCGGTTGCCTATAAAAAGATAGGTTCAAAATATCTTATTAAGACGGTATTTACCAACGGGTGAAAAGAATGGAATGCTACAAATGCGGAAAAGCAAATTTAGTTAAGAAAAAGGTTGACTTCGTTCAATTCGGCATTTCGCTAGGTAAATTTGATGCATTAGTGTGCCAGGTTTGCGAGGAGACAATATTTGAAGGAGCTGTAAGCAAGCAGATTGAAGCCAAAGCTAAGGAAGCAGGAATTTGGGGTTTGGCGCGAAAGACGCATATAGGGACTTCCGGTTCATCTTTAGACGTTAAAGTCCCTAAAGTGATTGTTGATGTTTTGAAGCTCAAGAAAGGACAAGAAGTTATTATTGAACCTACGGGAAAAAATAAGATAGAAATAACCTTGGTTTAGAAAGGGTTAAAGAATTTCTTCTAAAAAATGAATAATATTGGAGTGGAGATCCGCAGTTTTATTTCTCCGGAGAAATATCAAGAGCTATTAACATTTTTCCATAAAGAAGGAGTATTTCTCCATGAAGATAATCAGGAAACATTCTATTTTGATGCCAAACAAGACCTGCGTATCCAGCGCAGCAATACGTATTCTAAGATCTGGCTGAAGAAAGGTAAATTGCACGATGAGCATCGCGAAGAGATTGAATTTTTATATATTGGCTCGACACTTTTATAACCATTTAATCTCTTTTTACCCTATCAACACCCCTGATTTTCCCCGAAAACTTTAAATAAGCTCCTATATAACTATATATAATATGGCTCAAGCAATACTTTTACATAGTCCTACATTAGATTCTGTGCTGATGGTAGAAGAAGCTATCCAAAAATATTCTCAGGAATATGGCAAGTATCAGCTTTGGAAAAAATTGCCTAAAAAAATGATGTATCAAACCTTCCAAGTTATTTTAGATTATTTAGAGCAGTCAGGAAAGATAATGATCGACAAAGAAGGCTGTGTTATCTGGACTTACAATCCCAAGAGGATTAAGAAACTCATTGCAGAGGAGTTGATCGTTCGATGAATAAAGACATTATCCTAGAATGGTTTGATCACAAAGAATATGAAAAGAGGTTCAAATACTAACCATGCTCGCCGCCTACACCGAACTCAGATACGCGCAGAAAGTAAAAGAATTTCTTCTCAAGAAAGGATTACTCCATCAGGATTATCTTCCGGTCAAAGAGCTGGACCACATTTTCTTTGCTATGAATAAGAAAGTAGTTGTTCCCAATGCTAAAGTGATCGACACTAAATTTTCCTTCCAGGAGCGGCAGAAACCTACCACTGTAGATCAATTACTCAAAGGAAAATTAACTGCAAACGAACTGGAACTTCTTCCGAGGACACAGGAAGTGGTAGGGGAGATCCTTATTTTAGAAATCCCTAAAGAGTTAAAACAAAAAGAGAAGCTCATCGCCGAAGCTTATCTTAAAGCCAACAAACATATCTCTACCGTAGTAAAGAAGAGCGATTCTCATAGCGGACAGTTCCGCACTAGGAAAGTTACTGTGCTAGCCGGAAAGAAGACCAAGGAAACGACCCATCATGAAAATGGCATAGAATTAAAGCTGCACTTGGAAAGAACGTATTTCTCCGCACGAAGCGGAAGCGAACGATTGAGAATTGCAAAACTAGTGAAACCAGGAGAAGAAGTTATGGTCATGTTCTCAGGAGCTGCGCCGTATCCGTTAGTGATCGCTAAAAATTCTGAGGCGAGGCATGTTTATGGAATCGAATTGAATCCTGATGCGCATACCTATGCTATGGAAAATGTGCTGCTCAACGACCTCCAAGATAGAGTTACCATCATGCATGGGGATGTAAAACATAAAATCCCCTCATTGAAAAAGAAATTTGACCGCATCGTCATGCCTCTTCCTAAAACAGGAGAACAGTTCCTAGACTTAGCTCTTCTCAAAGCAAAGAAAGGCGCGGTTATCCACTTATATTCCTTCCTTGATGAGACCGAGATTGATCCCTATGCAAAAAAAGTCAAAGAGATTTGCAAGAAGCTGGGATATTCGATCAAAGTTTTACGCAAAGTCAAGTGCGGGCAATTTTCACCTGGAGTGTTTAGGGTTTGTTTGGATATGAAAGTGCTTTAGATTGGTACAAATTTAATAATTTTTTAACTACTCTGTCTTCTGCATACAACTCTTCCGCCATCTTTCTTCCTTTCTTGCCCATCTCTTTTCGCAAGACCTGATCATGTATTAAAAGAACAATGGCTTCTCGTAATTGCTTTACATTTCCCGGATCAACTAAAATTCCTGTTCCACCAGTAATAGTTTCCTTAATTCCACCGATAGCTGAACCGATAACTGGTTTTCCAGCAGCCATGGCTTCGATGGCAATTCTGCCGAACGGTTCAGGCCAGAGGGAAGGGAAAACGACGATATCTGCTTTGGCATAAAGCGAAGGTATTTCAGCATAAGGAAGAGGGGATAAAATCTTTACCGGCAAACTGTATTCTTGAATTCTGGCCTGAAGTTCTTCTTTCAATACTCCTTCTCCATAAAGTTCACATTCAATATCCAGGCCTTCAACAGCATCGAGTAAGAGCTGCGGCCCTTTTGATCTGATCAATGAACCAAGATAGAGAATTTTTGTTTTATTATTCCTTGGTTTATTTTCTATCTTTTTCCAAGCCCTTTTAAATTTCTCAACAGGAAGCGCATTAGGTATAACTGTGCTATCATGTCCCTGTTGGCTCAATAAATCCTGCACATACTCGCTGATAGAGACCAGGTTACAATACTGCAAAGAATCATTTAATCGTTTATAATAATTATAGATATAGGATAGAGTGAGGGCATTATATTTGAAATACCACTCGTTTTTCATCTTGCCGATCTCTGGGGATTCAGCTTGACAGGATAGGAATTTAGTGAAGGAGCATTGTATTTTACACTCACTTTTCCCGTGGAAGATGCGATCTCCCTTGGGGCATAAAGTAGGATAGCTCTCAATAGTGGCAAATAAAGGCACACCGCAATTTTTAAGTCCAGGTGCGGCAATAATACTGGTGCCAATGAAATGAATGACGTCTATTTTTTGCTGTTTCAGAATCTTTTTTACTTCGTTTTCAACAGACTTAGGAAAAACAAAGGATCGCTTTACATTTTCCATCAAGCCTGACGGATTATCGCCTGTTTTCAGGCTGCGGTGAATAAGTACACCTTCTGTTGTTTCTACTTTATCTAATCCTTCATGATATGAAGTTAATATGGAAACCTCTGCCCCGTCCTTAGCCAGAACTTTTGCTATCAGCTCTAAGTTAATCTCTCCGCCCCCCATAATTTTAGGAGGATAATATTCAGAGATAAAAAGGATTTTCATAGTTAATCTTCCAAGAATTGCTTTATAATGGTTATGGAGTAAAAGTTTATAAAAAATAACTGTTTAAAACAAAAAGAAGAGAAACATCTTCAAGAGTGAAAAACGCGATGATTATGTGAACACCATTCCCTCTATGGGATACGGATGTAACTGATGAGCGTTCACAGTTCTTTACCCGATCAATCCTTTTGCGTCATCGTCTTCTTCAACTTGGATCTTTTCAACAGCTTGGAGGAAATCGTTGTGAGTGACATACTCGCGTTCTTCGCGAATAGCGCAATAGCCCGATTCGGTGCACACCGCTTGAAGTTCTGCCCCGCTGAAATTTTCCGCCTTAGCAGCAACATCTTTCAGATTAACCTTGCGTAAATTCATATTAATGGTGTGTACTTTTAGAATTTCTAATCGTCCTCCTTCGTCAGGAAGGCCTACTTCAATTAATCTATCTAAACGTCCCGGCCTAATAATAGCTGTATCTAAAATGTCCGCCCTATTGGTAGCGCCGATGATCTTAACATTATCAAGAGGTTTGAATCCATCTATTTCTGCTAATAGCTGCATGAAAGTTCTGCTTACTTCCCTTTCTCCGGAAGTACCGGTCTCCATCCGCTTGGAAGCTAAGGCATCAATTTCATCGATGAATACTATACATGGCGCTTTGCGCCTGGCCAAGGCAAAAATATCTTTCACTAACTTTGCTCCTTCACCGATAAATTTCTGCACTAATTCTGAACCGACCACTTCGATAAAAGTTGCATTGGTGCTGCTGGCTACCGCTTTTGCCAGCAAAGTTTTACCGGTTCCCGGAGGCCCGTACAAAAGAACTCCCTTTGGTGGTTTAATACCCACATTTTCGAATAATTTTGGCTTAGTAAGGGGAAGCTCAATCACTTCCTTAACTTCACGTATCACTTCCTTCAATCCGCCGATGGAACTCCAATCCTCCTTGGGCTTTTCAACAATGACATATTTTTCAACTTCAAAATTGTCATTGGCTTCGAACTTCTCCACAATATTCAGTGATTTTTGGTCGACTAAAGCAGCATCTCCGCTCCGGAGGTCTTTTACATGCTGGGCGATGTAACAATAAAATTTGTTTCCATTCGGTAGCCTGATGGTAGCCTTGTCTCCATGCACACTTACTACATCAGCAACGAGCAAGGAAGGTTTTTTGAGATTGTTTAATTCATTATTGGTATTATTAAATAATTCCCGCAGGATGGAGCTTTCCTGTTCCACTTTGATCAAGGTACTGGAGATGGCCTTCCTTTCCTCTTCTATTTTTTCTACTGTCTCGATAAGGATCCTATTCTCCTCTTCCAAATCAACCGTATTAACGGTCTGCGAGTAGACCATTTTATCGTTCTGGATCTCTTCTGATCTTACTTTAGCCATCATACTGCCAGAAGGCATTTTTATATTTAAATTTAGCGCCTGTTTTCTTGATCTTATCCTTTTTGGATCAATTCTATTTTCCTGAAAAAGAGACCATAGAAGGTTTTGAATAACCCTGTTTGCAAAACATTTTGAGCTTATCCAAAGCCTTCTAAGAAGGATTGTGAATAAGTTTGTCAAAATCCTCAATAGATAACTTTGCATAATTCATCTTTTTTGGCAAACTTATCTAAGGGACTTTGCAATACATGAAATGAGAAAAATATCTCATTTCAGTACAGAAATAGAATATTTTTTCTATTTCTTGTAGTCGTGATTTTGGCATTTTCGGATAATTAATTTGCCAAAATCCCTATTTTTCAAAGTTCTCTGCAGAAATGAAGTAGTTTCTTCATTTCTTGTAGCAAATGTGTATAAAAATAGTCGAATATTTAACACATCTGCTATATAGAAAAGTTGATCCTTTCTGATTTATGGGATAAAAAGTTGATCAGCACATTTGAAAACATCTTTACCGTCTCTGTAAAAGATTTGGCTTCCGCTTTGATAGTGATTTTTTCTTGGGTTGAATAAGCTTTTCCATTTTTATCTTCCCAAGTTGCAGTAAGGATGAAATCGCTGTTCCAACTTAATGCTCCCCCATCAACGGAATAACTAATTTTCTCTTCCGGTTGTAATCTAGGAATATCCCAGGCGCTCTTTACCCCGGCGCCAGAAATGCTCAAGGCCAGATTTTGCGGTTCTTCGAAAGATTCTTTTTTGAGAGAGACTTCAAGATTTAGTGCTTCGCCAAATGTTACTGTTCCAGGATATTTTGCCGTGATTACAACTGCCGGCACATCCAGCACTGCGTACTCTAAGGAAGTTTTTTTCTCTACTAAGTGATTCTCTGCACTTATTATTACTTTATGCCAACCAGGCTTTTCACCCTTTACGGTGATCTGGGCGCTTTTCTTTTGGTTGAGGAGCAGATCTACTGTTTCACAATTCTCCCCTACACAAAAGGTGAGAACATTAAGGTTAGTATTTCCGGTATTTTTGATGGAACAATCTACTGGCACTTCTTCGCCCAGCATTATTTCTTTTTTATATTGGCAATCAAAGGTGATCTTCTGCGAATAACTTTTTTCCTCATCCTGCACCGTCAATTCTTCGATCTCGGCCTTAGAATAGGTATTCTTTTCTCCTTGAGCGGTAAATGTGTCATCGACGGAAATATTCTTTTCCGAATAGACCCTTACCGGGAAAGTGTAGATATAATTTTCCTGAAGATTTTCTGGTATTTTCACGATCCAGAAGGTTTCCCGCACTTCTTTCGGATGCAGAAGGATGTTTCTCCGATTTCTTCCGATCACTTCCACTTCTTTTGGCGCAGCCAGATTTAAAGCAGTAGCCGCATAATGGTCCGCATTGTTCCTGACAATGCCTTTCACTAGATTGTAACTTCCGAAGCCTATTTCGTGGGCCAGGATCTCTTGTTCTAATTGAATCTGTTCTGATACAACTGTTCCTTCTTTCATAATTTCAACATCAAGATTAATTTTTCCTTTTTGTAGGGTTACTCCGTCAGATATCCATTCGTATTTCACTGCTGGTTCCTTGGGATCGAAACTATCTCGTAATTTAATGTGAGTTACATCGAGGTATCCATATTGGTTAAAAGTGACATCAAAGCTTACCCAGCCGATCTCTGGGAAGTAAACTTCTGCCCAGCCATGTCCAGCCCAATTGGAACCGACAGCATCGACCACTTCTTGGCTATTGGTATAAGAAATTCCAGATACAAACCGCGCCGGAATGCCTAAAGATCTGGCCATAGCTACAAATAATGAGGTCATCTCATCGCAGACCCCTTGCCGGTTTTGTAAAACCCAGCTTCCTTTCTGAGAAGCGGCGCTGGTAACGGTGTTGAGGTCATATTCAATATTCTCTTCCACCCAGCTGGCTAAGTTGAATACTACCTTGAACAAATCATCTTCTCCTTCTGCCAATTCTGCCGCTTTGGCGATGACGGCCGGATGATCTGAATCAATGGTTTCAGTCGCTTCTAAATATTGATCTAATCCTTGCACCTCTTGCAGCAGTAATGGGAAAGATACTTTTTCTTTCACTGCTAAGCGTTTGTTTTGCGTTTCTATCAGGGCAGTATAGCCAAATTCTTTTTTTTCGATTTGTTTATCATTCCAGAAGAAAGAGACTATATCTTCCTTGACTGTTCCTTGGCTATCCCATTGGATAATCCTTTGCCGCTGGCTTTCTTGTGGATTAAGAAATATATTTGCGGTGACCTCCTTCACACTGGCGCCACTTTTTGTCGGCACTAATTCAAAAGAACCGTCTACGGTCAGTTCCAATTCCAAGGAATCCATGGAATAGAGATCGCTTTGCGCTAAGGAGAGAGGTATAACTAAGAGAAGCAAAATGAGAAATGCTCTTGTTTTCATAGTTTTTTGAATTTCAGGAGCAATATAAATTTTTCGCATACTCTTTTAAAGAGCCCTTGAATTTAATCATTATGCAAAAAGCAATCGCTCTCTTGTCGGGAGGAATCGACAGCCCGGTAGCCATACATCTATTGCAGGACAAGCTCGATATCATTCCTGCCCATTTCCATCAGCTTCCGTTAGTAGACGAATCAGAAATAGAGAAAGTACGAAAGCTGGCAAAGCATTTGAGAGTCAAAAGGTTATATCTTGCTCCATTTACTCCAGTCCTCAAAGCATTAGTGGAGAAATGCAATCACAAGCATTATTTCATTTTGTCTAAGATCGCTATGTTTCGCGCAGCAGAAATGATCGCTCAGAAAGAGAAAGCAAGCTATCTGATAACCGGCGAGAATCTGGCCCAAGTATCCAGCCAGACCTTGAGCAATCTAACTTCTATTACTAAACATGTGTCGATGGAGATATTACGCCCTCTTCTTACCTATGACAAGCAGGAGATCATCAATGTTGCCAATCAGATTGGCACCTATGAATTATCCAAAGGTCCGGAGATTTGCAATTTGCTTGGCCCGAAGAGACCTTCTACAAAATCAAATCCTGAAGAGATCAGCAGAGAATTGGAAAAATTGAATTTGAAGGAACTTTTAGAGGAATGTTTGAAGAAAGCGGAGATTATGGAGGGATAGCTATGATAGATTATTTAGATGACCTAACACGATATTTAACTGATTTTGTTGGAGAATCTAATATTTCTCCAAAAGATAATAAATGTACGGAAAAATCCAATGAGTTAAAGACCTATGTTGAAAGAAAATTTAGGGCTGATTTTAGTCTAGGTGGTTTAAAAATTAATTCTATCCTTGTTGAAGGCGATACTCTTTTGAGTAATGTTACTGCATTTCATATAAATGGAGCAGAATATGGATATCATTTTGTAGTTTATTTTGGTGATGAACCAGATAGAATAATCTTGGATTCTTATCTTCCATTAAATTTATTGAAAGCTCTCCCCGAATATGAATACCTTAGATGCGCCTATAAAAATCCGGAAGAATTAAGGCTTCGCGATATTGGATAACAATAACGTCACTACTCTTAAATACTAATTCTCCAAAGGTTTATAAACTAGATTCACAAATAAAGTCCATGTCTACCCTGATCAAACTCGAAAATGTGCACAAGATTTACCGTTTAGAAGGTGGAGAAGTTCCGGCTATAAATGGCATCTCTCTGAGCATCAATCAAGGAGACTTTGTTGCGCTTATCGGCCCCAGCGGTTCGGGGAAAAGCACCGCTATGAATTTAGTCGGCTGCTTAGATACTGCAACCACAGGAGATATTTTTCTGGGGAAGCATAATATCCAACATCTCTCCGAAAGCGATCTAGCTCAGATTCGGGGGAAGCAAATCGGATTTATTTTCCAGACTTTCAACCTCATCCCCAGTTTGAATGCCTTGGATAATGTCGCCTTACCAATGATGTTTCAAAATGTTTCGCGCAGTGCTCGAATGTCTAAAGCGCAAAAGTTGCTGGAGCAAGTAGGATTAGCAAATAGGATGTATCACCTTCCGAATCAATTATCTGGAGGCCAACGGCAAAGAGTGGCGATCGCCAGGGCTTTAGTCAATGACCCGGAAATTATCTTGGCGGACGAACCGACCGGAAATCTGGATACCAAAACCGGCGATGAGATCATGAAGATGCTTAAAGAATTGAACAAGCAAGGCAAGACCATCATCTTAGTAACTCACAACCCTGATTTAACTAAATTAGCAAATAAAGTAATTAGATTGAAAGATGGAAAAATAGTTGAGAATTATAAAAAATCAAAATCATTAGGAGGAAAAAGAAATGAAAATTGAACCAATTTTCAATCTTTCCTGGCGGAAAGAAATGAAAGCAGTTAAAATTCTATTAACCATGTTGCTTCTAGCAATGATGGTAATCCCTCAGGTCAGCGCCCAGGTTGCAATAAGTTCATTCACCGTCAATCCGCGAACCGTTGCCCCGGGAGGAGAAACAAGTATTGATCTTACCCTAGAAAATGTTGGAGATCTCGATATTGAAAATGTTATTGTAACGTTAGATTTAAGCAATGTTCCATTTGTGCCCGTCGGTTCCTCTAACGAAAAAATCATTGAAGAAATCGACGATGGCGATCAGGAAAGAGTTACTTTTAGAGTCAAGGCTTTATCCACTGCAGAACCTTCTACCTACAAAATTCCCGTCATGGTAAGTTATGATGGAGCAAGTAAAACTTCCCTGATCAGTGTCGAAGTTACTGCCGAGGCTCATCTGGATTTGCTGTTAGATAAATCAGAATTAGTAAAAGTAAATGACAATGGCAAAGTAACCTTGAAATTCGTCAATGACGGATTGTCACAAATAAAGAATTTGAAAGTTACCTTGCAAGACAGCCTCCTCTACCAAATCAATTCACCGAGCACTGTTTTCATTGGCGAAGTAGATGTAGGTGACTTTGAAACTGAAGAGTTTATCATCATTGCTCAATCCGAAGATCCTATTCTGGCTGTAGACCTGGAATACCGCGATGCCGCGAATAATTTCTTCCGCGAGTCTAAACTGATCAAGATTCCAGTGTATACTGCAGAGGAAGCGAAACAGCTGGGGCTGGTAAAGGGTAACAGTCTGGTTTGGCCTATTGTTGGGGTTGTCGTACTACTAGCTGCCATTGTGATCTACCGCCGAAGGAAGAAAAAGAAAAATGCGCTTTGATTACTTTTTACTTGCCGTAAATAGTATCCGCCATCGGAAACTGCGTTCCTGGCTGACTGTAATAGGTATTATTATTGGTGTTGCCGCCATAATTTCACTTATTACTATGTCCAGAAGCCTGGAAGGAACTATCCAACAGCAGTTTGAAACCTTTGGCGCGAACCGAATTTTTGTTTCCGGGAAAGGATTTCAAGGTCCAGGGACACAGTCACTCGGCTTAACCACGGAAGACGTGGAAACGATCGAGAAAATTTCTGGTTTTGATTATGTTGCTCCAGGTATATTCAGAAGCGCCGAAGTAAAATACCGCGAGGAAGTTAGTTTTACTTTGATAGGCGGATTACCTGCAGAACAATATGAAGATTTCTTTACTGATGCAGGTCTAGAACTGCAAGAAGGACGGCACATTCAAGCCAATGAAAAGTATGTTGCAGTTATAGGTTCACGGGTAGCCGAAAGTATGTTTTCTAAAGAATTAAGCATCGGAAATAAGATTGAAATAGATAAAATTGATTTTAAGATTGTGGGAATAGTAGAAGAAATCGGTAACGCCCAGGATGACAATCAAATTAGCATCCCCTTAGATGCGGCTCGGGAGATTTTTGACGAACCGGAAAAAGTAGATATGATCATCGCCCAAGTCAAGTCCGGTACAGATATTCCTGAGATGCAGGCAAAGATTGAGAAAGCACTTGAGCGTAAACGAGGAGACACCAGTTTTGAAGTGGTAACTGCTACCCAGATTTTGGAACAGATCAATCAAGTCTTAGGAGTGATGCAGATAGTATTAGTTGGTATTGCAGCAATTTCGCTGTTAGTTGGGGCAATTGGAATTATGAATTCTATGTATACCTCCGTATTGGAAAGAACCAAAGAAATTGGCATTATGAAATCCATTGGCGCACGTAATGGTGATGTCTTACAGATCTTCTTGATGGAAGCAGGCATGATTGGATTGGTAGGCGGATTATTTGGCACTGCTTTAGGAAGCGCTATTGCCTTAGCTGTAGGTTCTGTATCTAAACAAGCAGGATTCTTATTGATCATTAAACTTGAGATAGGGGTGTTATTGTTAGGATTATTGTTTGCCTTTGTGATAGGAATGTTATCAGGGATATTACCAGCATATCAGGCATCTAAATTGAAGCCAGTGGATGCACTGAGGTATGAGTAGGTCATGATATTATGCTTTCACTTTTAATGTAATAATTTTCTTTAACTTTTCCACAATCCAAACCATCGCTTCGGTATCCCTTTCGCAATACTTCAAAAGGTCTTCTCTGGTTTTCTTCTTGGCTTCAGCAGTCATCTTTCCAAAAGTCATATCCAAATAGGCAATGGAAGCGCAATCTCCATCCTTAATGTCCAATCCTTCATAACCCTTCCCTACTAAAGCAGGAAGTACCTTCTTGATGGAAGCAGAACCTTTCTGCTTGGGGTTGTAATACAAGAAATCTTTGAAAGGTTTATGCAAATCGACAATCCTTCCCAAGACAGAATCAACCCAGGCAGTATACTCAGGAAAGTCTTTCACTAACTCTTTCAATACTGACCCTTCAAAACCTTCAAAGTAGACTAGAACACTTCCAGATTTTGGCAAATACTTCTTCAAGGCAGCCAAAAATGTAGGCCGAGGATCATCCCTACCATCATGCAGATATTCAAAATGCTCTTGCTTACCATTTTTAATCACGTGCAGAGAAAACTGGAATGGCATTCTCTGATATGACCTTGTACCATTAAATTCAGGCACAGCAAAAGAACAGGTTTCAAAGTCAAGATGACAAGCTGGTTCTTCAATCTCTTTCAAGAACTTTGTAATCTTAGCTTTCTCAAGATGCACTTCTCTACTTTTCTCACACTTTAATTGAATCTCTTGCTGTTCATTGGCCAAAACATCATCAGGAACATCTTTCAAAGCATGAATACCTTGCTCAAACAATTTCATGCTTTTTCTGCTGTTGTATAGATGGAATACATGATTTTCTGGCAGAAAGCCCCAGCACTCTTCTTTCACTTGACATTTCTTAGGAATAGTGCAGTAATTCTTCTCAGCACTATTTGGGAAAGTAGGGGAATTAACAATGCTCCACAGAAATTCAATATTCTTAGGAACTTCTGACTGCAACTCTTCCATCTCTTCGGTCAAATCTTCCTTTACAAATAGCTTCTGAACATCAATCTCTCCATCTTTGACATACTGATTATTCAGCAACAGGAGAAAGCATTTTCTGATCTTCAAGCCAGCTTTTCTATACACATATAATTGAAATGATAAATCCCAGCACTTCTTCTTATCGACTTTGGTACTGCTTTTGACTTCAATGACATCCCATTCATCTTTACCGACAGGAACGAGTATATCTGCTCTGCCGTAGAGATTATCTATTTGCAGAGCTGCTTCAAAGAGAATTTTTCTTTTTTTAAGGAGTTCTTTGGTTTTCTGTAGATTAAGAGCAATATCTTCTGCATCAATGCCAATTCCTTCTGGATAGAGCTTCTTAGCTAATTCACCAACAAGATGCCCTTGCTCAAATCTTTTCAACACCCCTGGCGTATGCGGAGGAATGTTCTCTTTATCATGATATTTCATCCATAAATGACCTGGGCACTCCATGCCGGTAGTGTAACCTGATTTGGAGAGCGGTTTTAGCTTCTGTACAGATACGAGTTTAGCTTTCATTTTTCTAAATAAAATCAAATACCTTCATACATTCTTTCTTACAGCAAGGATCACAAGTCTTTAAGGCATAGAAACTTTTAGGATCTTTCTTGTAATTTTTCTTACATACAACGCATTTAACTATTTTCCATTTTTTCATTGTATTTTTATAGTTAATAAGTCTTATTTAAAATTTATCATCGTCGTCACTAGTAAATCTTGTCAATGTTCCTTTAATTTTAGATTTGCTCATCAAATTATACTCTAAAATTTCTTCTGTTGTTGCACCTTTGTCTGACATGGAATAAAATGTCTTTTCTCCAAGTAGAACATATTTCCATTCGCAACCCATTCTGTTTTCTTCATTTAACTCATTAATTTTATTTTTCCAGTCAATAGTTGCATTTTGTTTAAATTGAACATTAGGACTATTAACATCTCTTTCTGCTTTGGTTTCTACTATATATATGGCCTTTCCAATTTTTACCATGAAGTCTGGGAAGTAATGTGCCAATAAACCATCTTCTCGGATATACAAAATATTTGCAAAATTGTGAGCATATTCACTTATTTTTGTAAATCTTTCAACTTTTGTGTCTCTATCAACAAATTCGATAAATGCTCTTTCGAATCCTCCTTTGTTACTAGGAAAGGGAATTTTAGGATAAATTGATTTTGAAACCTTAACGCAGTATTCTTCTCTGCCTTTCAATTCTGTAATTTCTGAAAAATATCTTTTTACAATCTTTGCTTCGGCAATATCTAATTTATTTTGTAAATCATATATTTTTTTGCTAATATTCCTTATTATATGTTCAGTTATTCTCGATTCTGTTAGTAAGAGAATTCTCCAATTGTTATCTTTGAGTGGATCAAATTCTTCATTAAACAATTTAGTTTTTATATATCTGTCTGCAAGTTGAGCTATATGTGCAGAATTTATTTGCATTGTCGGGAAACTCTTAGTATTTCTCGCAGAAACTTTAACACGAACAGCAGAAACAATACTTACTAATTTTGAGATAAAAGCATTATAGTTTTTAGCATTAAATAAATCTGCTGTAACAACATATTCTCCAAATCTAGTTTTAACTGTTAATTCTTCACCATAAAAAGTATCTCCTTCTTTTTTTGGAATTATTTGTTTTAATTTATCTAATGATGTGGGGAATGATTCTAAATCACCAAGAGATAATTCTCCAATTTCAATAAATTCTTCTTTATCATGAATTATTATGGGCCAGAACAAATCATAATCCTTGTAATTTTCTTTCAGAGTAATAATAATTAAATCTCCAACAACTCTTTCTTTGGAAGGCATTTCTTTAACTATTCCCAGCGTTTCAGCAAGAACTCTATCATAAAATTCTATAAAACGGGGATGTTCTATAACACTTAAAATATCCATATAGTTGCTTGGCTCTTGTTTTTTAACCAAAAGTTTCTCTCTATTTTCATTTTTTATTTCGTTATATTCTGGCTCTCGCCACATTAATCTTAATCCTCTTCCGATTAATTGTTCGAGTAATTTAGATGAAGAACTCGCTCTTAATGGCACAACGACGCAAATATTATTAACATCAAACCCTTCTTTTAACATAAGAACAGAAACAATTATTTTTGGATTTGCATGCTTATCAAGACTGAATAATTTCTGTTTAATTTCTTCCCACTCATCAGGCTTAACTTCTCCTTTTTTATTAGAATGAATCTCCATCAATTCTTCGTCAGACAGTCCCTCTTGTTTCATAAACTGCATAACAAACGGAACAACATTTGTATCTTCGCAAACTACCAACATTTTAGGATACTTTTCTTTGTCAAATTTTATAAAACCATCTTCTAAAATTTTTAATTTGCTCCAACCGGCTCTAAGCATTATTCTTTGACCATCAGATAATCCCTTAACATCTTTTCCTTCTCTTTCGGCTTTAAAATCTAAATCAGGATCATCTAAAGGTATTGCTGCTAACTCTTTTCGTCTATCAATTGCAACAGTCTTGACTAAACCTCTTTGTATTGCCTCTTTCAATTCAAAATTTACAATAATGTGTGGGAAATAATGAATTTGTCTTTTAAGACCACTTCCGATTTCATTATAAGGAGTTGCTGAGAAATCAATTTGAATAAATCTGTCTTTTTTATCTTTTTGAATATGGTTAAGTGCCTTTTGCCATTTCTTCTCTAATATTTCGTCATCTTGTTTCCATTCTCCTAAATGGTGTGCTTCATCATTGAAAGAAACAATGTCTTTCAGATTTGCCAAATAATCTAACTGTTTTCCTCTAAAATATTGGTTATCTAAAACGTCTAAACTATGCCCTGCTGATGTTCCAGGTCTAATCGGAAATTCTTTTCTTATTGCTGCTGTGGGGTCTTCCAATGGGCTTATTTCTTCCTCCAATTCTTCATCTTCAACCAACAAATGCCAATTAGTAATCGCAATTAAACCGTCGCCTGTAGTTTTTTTCCCAATCTCTTCCTTTTGACAAACAGCAGATTGAACAAAATTAAAGATTTCATCTCTGTATGACTCAGGAATAAAAATATCCTCAAAAACTTTTAAATCGGAAGTTTCTACATCTCTTTGTCCGTTATCTTGAACTTTTCCAAGATAAGCATCTAGTAATCTTTCATAAACAATTAGTCCTGGTGCTATGAAAAGGAAATTCTTTGAATAGTTGCCGGTTAGAGTTTCTTCATTCTTTGCATTGAGATACTGCCATATTAACAAAGCGTGCATGACCCAGGTCTTTCCGGTTCCTGTCGCCATTTTGATACAATATTTAGGATGAGAATACTTATTTTTTTGCATATCAATTAAATCCATTTCCTGCAATAATTGAGGCTCGATAGTCATGTAAATATCCTGCACATTCTTTATTTTCAAGACTTCATGTATATAGATTGAATTGAGAATAGCTTGCCATTGCCCTATATGAAAATTAAACTTTCTTAAATCTGAAAAGCTTCCTTGAGGATCCCAAAACCTAAGCAAATCTCTAGTAATTGGAGTTACTTTATCCAAAAAACTTCCACTTTCCCATTCGGCTTTAACAATAGCAGTTATAGCAGCTGCTAACTTTAATGGGATGTTTCTTGTTCCGAGATGAGTTGATTGTACCATTTATTTTTTCTTTTCTTTAATCTCGGCCTTTGCACTTCTCGTGTGCATGAGTTCCCAACTAGGGTCGTCCGTGATTTCGTCATTGTTTTTTCTTCTTTTCTTTTCCATCTTAATTCCCCCCTAAAAAATAGATTATTTTGTATCCTAGAGATAGGAAAGTTCCCGTAAAGAATAACCAGAGTGCTATTTTTGTTAGATTAGATTTTGATTCAATGTTCATTAATATTTTTGAGATGCTCTTTGTTTTTTGATTATTTGTAATAGATAAAAACTGTTCACTTTCTCCTTGATAACTTAAAATATTATTGTGGTTGAGAGCAGAGTACTTTTTAGGATGGGAGGAATATACTAATATCCCTAATGCTCCTAAAAATAGTCCTATGATGAAAAGATAAAGAAAAAAACCGTATGGGTTTGTCGAAGGGTTAACTATTTGAATAAATAAGGCAGCTACCCCGCCAATCAGAATTATTAAATTGTTTGCTTTAGAGTCCAAAATATTAAAATCTTCTAAAGTTTGCGAATATATTTTGTCTAATTCCTCCTTTTTGGCCGAAGTGGTATTACCTTTCTCTCTCATTTTATCTCCTGAACAGTTGCACTTTCAAAGCCAAAAACATCAACAGCCTTAACACAAACTTTTCTTTTACCCTTCACTTTTGGCACTTCAAGTTTAGCTTTTTTGACTACTCTGAACTCATCTGCATCATTTTCAGTATTTTGCCTGTAATCCTGCCATTTACTTCTGAATGTTTCTCCATCATAATCAGGGTCAATACTCCAATATTCAATTAAGGCAAGTGGGTCTTTTCCTATAACCCCCTCTAGTTTTTCTTTATTTTTCTGGTCTAATGGTAAGGCATCAGGGGAAAGAAGTGTATAATTATCTAATTCAACTTCAATAATATCTTTTTCTTTTTCTTGCTTTACCTTTATTGGTTTGATAGTTAGATATTGTAAAGATGAAAAATGAACGATTGGTTTGTTTTTGTTTGTTTGTTTAAGCTCAGAGTTCCCTAATCTAACATCTCCCTCTTTGAGTAATTTTTCATAATTTATTTTATTTTTTAACATATCTAGTAAGTTGGGAGGAATAACTAAAACTTCTAATTTATCGTCTTTGATATTTTCTAGGATTTTTCCAATATCTGTAACAAAATTCCAACCTAAAACAACAACTTTATCCCATCCACCCATAAATCCAGCTCTTAATTCCTGTGATTTTTTTATTGTAGGATATCCCGTCATTTTTGATGGAGAATCAATAAATACCAATGTTTTGGATTGTTTGATATAGCCCAAATTGTTTGGCACTCCTTCTTGAAAAGGAAATGGCAAAGCTCCATACAAGTTGATGATAACATGAGATAAATCTCCGATAGTTCTAAATGCCGATTTTTCAAACTGCTCTTTTTGATAATCTCCTATTGATTGATATAGGAAAGGGTTTGCATCTTGGTCAATTAATCTTTTTCTCATAACCATACAGGCAGGTTTTCCTAAATCAGACATGATCCATTTTCTTCCAAGTTTTTCAGCAACTGCACCTGTAGTTCCAGAACCTGCAAAAAAGTCCGCGACGATTGAATTGGAATTTGAACCCATCTCAACTATTCTTTCAATAAATTTGTCTTTTTTAGCAGTAAAAAAATCACTACCGTAATCATATGCAATAATATCATCCCACAACGTATCACAAATAGTGAACTCTTGTGGTGAAAGATAATATTCAGGCATACCGCTCGGACTTAATCTTAAAAATTCTTTATCGGAATTTTTTAACGCATATTCGTCTAAAGATATTTCATCCTGAAATTGAGCTACATACTCTTGATAGTTTATGACTGCTTTTTTTGCTCTTTCTTCTCCCCACATCCATTGCCCATTATTAATTTTAACACCCAGTAACTCATATCTCATTGTAGGTCTATCTGCGGGCTGTTTAAATCCGTGCCAATATCCCTTTCTGTAAAATTCTTTTTTAGGTGCATTAAATTTTGTTTTTTCACTTTTAGCGTATATATAAACTGAATCACCAAAAGAAGTTAAAGAAGTGAGTTCAGTAAATTGTTTTGTCAAATTTTTATTAATTCTTCTTGCTATAATCTCATTTCTAAAATTCTCCTTTCCAAAAATTTCATCCATAATAACTTTAACATAATGTCCAACGTGCCAGTCAATATGAACATAAATACTTCCTTGTTCAGATAACAATTCCCTCATCAATATTAATCTCGGAACCATCATTTCAAGATAAGAAACAGTCCCGTTTTTCCAAGTATCAGAATATGCGTGCTGTTCTATGACTGTAGGCATTGCTTCAATGTCAGTAGAGGGAAGATGGATTTTTGTCCTATAATCAGCTTTAGAATCAAAAGGAGGGTCAATATAGATTAAATCTATTTTTCCTCTCATCGAAGACATTCCAGTTAAAGGATCTCCTGCGAGAAGTGCCTGCATAGCCAGAAGATTATCTCCATAAATCATCCTATTAAGCCATTCTTTTTTAACATCTCCCTTAACTGCTTGCCCTGTGAAAGAGAATAATCCCCCTTTGGATTTGGTTGGAAGAACTAATTCATTGGTTTGTAAAGTGATTTTATTTTTCTTAGAAAGTCCGTCTAATATTCTTTCAGCTTCTCTTTTACCCCTTTCTATAATTTTAGGTAATTCTGTGATTAATGATTTTGAAGTATTATATTTACTTCTTCCTTCCATTACTAACGAATTTTCTTGAGGTTCTGACGCGGTATAAAGCATTTGTTTTAGTTATTATAATCTTTTTATAAATATTTGGTAACTAAAATGGTAACCCATTGGGTAATAGCTGGTTAAATAACAAAATATTATCTGTCCAGCATGGCCAAAAAGAATGCCCTTTCCTCAATCTTAAGAAGCAAGAATAAGTTCAAAGTTATGGAATCTTTAGCAGGGTACAACGAGAAGGCTCAAGCCGTAATCGAAAAAGAAACGGGGATGTACAAGTCGCATACATCGAGAACATTAAAGGAACTTGAAGAAATTGGCGCGGTTAAGCAGACTAACCCTGGCGACAGAAGTTATAAATTTCTTGCTTTGACTTCAAAAGGCAAAGTATTGTACAAGAAAGCAAAAGAAATTAAAGAAGTTATAAAGAAAGAGTGATCCAACCAACTACCCAACTTCCCACAAACCACTATCTCAAGAAATTCTTAGTTTTTAAGCTCTATTGCTGTAACAATCATAGCCACTCCCGCACTGGACAAGTCCGGCTAGGATATATAAACATCCCTCTCTCCTAGCTCAATTATGGATAAATAATCCTCCTATTCAAGGAAAATATTTAAAGGATAGAATCCAGAAGAAGGGCGCTTATTAAAATGAAACATGCTATAAAATTATTCCATGATAAAAAAATTCGTGTGGAATGGGATTCTAAAACAGAAAAGAGGTATTTCTCTATAGAAGGCTTTGAATAACCCCAGTCTACAAAACATTTTGAGCTTATCCAGAGCCTTCTAAGAAGTATTTTGAATAGTTTTTCAAAATCCTCTATAGTAGATGTTATAGGTGTACTTACTGAAAGTCCAAATCCACGAAAATACTGGAGCGTACTGAAAACTAGATTAAAAGTCAAAGATGAGTTGGCTACAGATTGTAGTCAACTGAAAAGTCCTTATCAATTTCGTTCAAAAACGTAACATTTATATAATATTCACTATTATTGAATGATTATTCACTTATATTGAACATGATGCCGAAAAACACTACTAAAGTAATAATGTACTTATTGAGAAATATCAATGAATTTGGCTATAATATTAATCAGATTGCTAAGTTGAATAAAATTAGTGTGGGCAGCGCATTCAAAATTCTCAAGGAGCTGGAGAGGGATAAGATCATTTCAAAAAAAGAAATCAGCAATGCATCCCATTATAGATTAAATTTTGATAATCCTGAGGCAACAAAATTATGTGAACTCCTACTTTTAGCAGAAAAGAGAAATCTAAAAGGATATGCAGGATTATATACGGACGAAGTTATAAAGTTTAAAGATGCTGAGATGATCATTATTTTTGGCTCAGTTCTAAAAGGAAAAGAGTTTAATGATGTGGACGTTCTCTTTATCACCAATCAACCTAAAAAGGTAAATAATTTTTGTTTGGAAATATCTAAAGTTCGAACTAAACCAGTTGTTCCGTTGATTATGGAGCAGGAAGATTTAATAAAAGCAATGAAACTAGAAAAAGAAGCTATTCTGAGTATCATGAAAGAGGGCATTGTATTGAGGGGCGAATCAATATTTGTGGAGGTCGTAAAACATGTCAATTCATAAGACAAAGCTTGATTGGTGTTTGGTAAGAGAAACAAGAATGAAGAAGATTAAGCCGAATGACAAGCTGTCACGGGAACACATCAATAAAGCAAAGCACAATCTTCGCGCAGCTGACTACAACATTAAAGGCGGCTTTAGTGACTGGGGGGTTTCACAATCCTACTATTCCATGTATCATGCGTTACTAGGAATACTTTTCAAACTAGGTTATGAATCAAAAAACCATGAATGTACGATTAATGCCGTTGAATATTTGATAGAAGAAGGAAAGATTGGCCTTGATTTGAAGGATATTGCTTTTATCAGAACCACTGAACAAATGACTTCTAAAGATGCAAAATCATTGAGAGAGGAATTTCAATATGGAACAGAAACAACTGTCAATGAAAAAATCTTAAAGGAATTATTAGAGAATGCAAAGAGAGTAGTAGAGAAGATTGAAATTGCATTAAGTGCTTTATAGCTTTCTTAGTACCCCTAAGAATAAACTTTTATAAACCCTTTCTCCTTAACCAGCTTTATGTCCCTAACCATCTTCAACACTTTAACCAGAACCAAAGAGAAATTTGTTCCGCTTAAAGAAAAGAATGTAGGTATTTACGCGTGTGGTCCGACGGTCTATAATTACATGCACATCGGTAATCTCAGATCCTTCTTATTCGAAGATATCCTTAGGCGTACTCTTCAATTCAACAAATTCAAGGTAAAGCACGTCATGAATATTACCGATGTTGGCCATCTTACTTCTGATGCTGATGCCGGTGAAGATAAAATGCTCAAGGGTGCCAGAAGAGAAAACAAAACGGTCTGGCAGGTTGCGGACTTCTATACTAAAGCATTTCTAGATGATGTCAAGAAAATGAACCTCCTCCCTGCCAACAAACTCTGTAAAGCTACCGATCACATCAAAGAACAGGTTGGGATGATTAAAACCTTAGAAAAGAAAGGCTATACTTATTTCAAAGGTGGTAATGTGTACTTTGACACTTCTAAAGTAAGCGATTACGGAAAATTAGCACAATTAGACCTTGATGCCGATTCTCAGGCGCGAGTACAACACGACCAAAACAAAAAAAATCCTCATGATTTTGTATTATGGTTCACCAAATCAAAATTCCAGGAACAAGAGATGAAATGGGATTCACCTTTTGGTCATGGCTATCCGGGCTGGCACATCGAATGTTCAGCTATGGCTACCAAATACTTAGGAAAGCAGTTTGATATTCACTGCGGGGGCATAGATCACATTCCCGTACATCATACTAATGAAATTGCGCAGTCGGAAGCAGCTAACGGCAAGAAACCGTGGGTAAAATACTGGCTGCACAATGAATTCTTAGTATTGCAAGGAGAGAAGATGGCTAAATCTGGAGAAAATTTCATTACTCTTTCAACTTTGATAGAAAAAGGAATTGATCCTTTAGATTACCGCTATTTCTGCTTAGGAACACATTATCGCAAACCCTTGATGTTTAGCTACGAGGCATTAGAAGGTGCAAAGGCAGCTAGAAAAAGACTAAACGATAGATTCTTGGAACTGAAGAAAACAGGAACTGCCTCAGCAGCAAAACAAAAGAAATATCTCCAAAATTTCACTGAAGATATCAATGATGATCTCAATACTTCGAAAGCTTTAGCCTTACTGTGGGAAGTGCTAAAGGAAGAAGGTTTATCGGACAAAGATAAGCGTTCCTTATTGTTGCAATTCGACAAAGTCCTTGGTCTAAATCTCAGTAAACTCAAAAAAGAAAAAACGACCGTTCCTGCTGAAATAAAGCGCTTAGCCGAACAACGTCTGCAAGCTAGAGCTAACAAAGACTGGAAGAAAGCTGACGAATTGCGAGATAGAATAAAAGAATTGAGCTATGTCGTTGGCGATACTAAGGAAGGGTATGAATTAACCAAAGCTTAACGCTTCAATTCTTCCTTCATCCTCTTCTCATCAAACTTGAAGCCTTTCCCTAAGAATTCCATTACTTTCTTAGCGTCATGTTTGGCGTTATCTAAACACACGGACGCTCCTGGTGATGGTGTAATATTGAAAATTATTTTATCACCAATTATTTTAGCTTCATCCATGTTCATCTTTCTATTTTTGGTATCTACAATCTGTGGTCTAATTCCACCAATACCTTTACCAAGATGAATATCATTAGCAGTTGCAGAAGGCACAATCTTCTGCACGTCTTTCAAAAATATTCTCTTTCCAAAGAAAGGTAGGTCATAACTAAAATTCTTCAGGACAAAGCGAAAATAAGTTGGATCAGCAAGAATTTTCAGCAAACTTAGAATTCCATCAAGAGTAAATACGGAAGTTCTGATAAAATCAGGAACGGTTGTATATCTATGTCTTTCCAGCAGAGGCAGCACTTTTGCAGTCGGTCCAAAACGAGTTTCTGCAGGATTTTTCACATCGGGATCTCCGTGGATAGCTGCGAAAGGCAATTTCTTTAATTGCATGGTATATATCTTTCCATTCAACATATTCTTAGCGCAATAAAAGCTTCCCGCTACCGGCAATAATCCAAATTCTTTTCCGTATCCCAGCTTCTGGGCGAAAATCAGGCTATGCGAACCGGCGCAAACGACAACGACAGAAGCTTCCACTTTTTTTCCTTCGGCAATGATCTTGTAACCTTTCTTGTTTTTCTGGATTTCTTTTATCTTCTGATGCAGAAAAACATCAACATTCTTATCACTCTTTTGAGCATGATTCACAAAAGATTCTGAAAGCTTTCCAAAATCCACCGCATAGCCGTCTTCTGTGCATAAGGCCAGTAATTTCTCTTTCGGATCTCTTCCTTTGACAATATTGGGCTCTAACTTGGCAATTTCTTCCCAGCCAATTTTGTGTAACTTTGGGAAAAGTAGCTTGAACTCTTCATAACGTTTTTCCAGCTCTGCAACTTCATGCTCACCCACCGCTAAGACCATCTTATGAGTTTTATTGAATAAGCCTTCTTCCTTGCCGATGGTTTCAACATATGCTGCTACCAGCTCAGCCGCTTCTTTCACCTTTGCAGCTGTCTCAAGAGAATAGTTGGTTTCAATATCTCCGAAGTGCAAAGTTTGACTGTTATTATTTCGTTGCGAATTCACCGCGGCAATAGTAGGATATTTTTCCAATAAAACTAGATTTTTGACATTGGTATATTTACTTAACATGTATAATAATGAAGTTCCGGTAACTCCTGCGCCGATGATGGCGACTTCATATTTTTTCATGATTGAAAGCGGATGCCTAGTTACATTTAAATATATTGGCTGTATTTTTCTTCTAATATTATGGTAGATACAGAAAAAAGAAATTGGCGTATCTTTATTGCCAGCCTTTTTTTCGTTCTAGGCTTTTCAGTTATCTTCTCCTTAGTAGGAGTTTTACTTCAGAGCGTTCTTGCCAATGTTGCTTCAACGGTTCAAGTATGGCTGGGAAGAATCGGCGGAATCATCATCATTCTCTTCGGAATCTACCTCTTAGGATTAATTTGTATTCCTTTCCTCGAACAGGAACACAAGCTCACAGTAAAGCGGAAGTTTAATTCCATGTATCTCACTTCCTTTATCTTTGGTGCTGCATTCGCTGTCGGATGGACTCCTTGTGTTGGCGCAGTTTTGGGAGCAGTTTTAAGCTTAGCTGTGACTCAACCGGGAACTGCATTCTTCCTGATGTTAGCCTATTCTTTAGGATTAGGAATTCCATTCCTAGTAGTAGGTTTATTCACCAATCAAGCTCAGAAAATAATTGAAAGATCTGGAAAAATCATCACTTATTTCAAATATATTTTTGGTATCATTCTTATTTTACTGGGAATCTTAGTCTTTGTCAACCAGCTCAGCCGGGTCGCTAATCTGGCTTTTGCAACTACTTTTTTAACTTCACTTAATCTTGGAACGGTTGGTTCTGGCTCATTGAACTTTGGCATCGCTTTCCTGGCTGGGTTCGTATCTTTTCTCAGCCCCTGCGTCCTTCCGTTAATTCCCGCATTTCTTTCTTATCTGGCATCCGTGGGAGTGCAGAAGAGATGAAGAAACAAACAATTATTTTGATTATCCTTGCCATTCTCATTGTTGGAGCGATTTATTATTTTGAATCGACCAAAGTGAAACCAATGCAAGAATTAGGGGGCGATGCTGCGCAAAGCACAGAAGAACGGACTCAACCCTTGTTAAAAAATGGAAAATATCCCTTAGCTCCAGAATTAACCGGAATAACTGGTTACATTAATGCAGAAAAAGGCCTACAACTAAAAGATTTACGTGGAAAAGTAGTTTTAGTCGATTTCTGGACTTATTCCTGTATCAACTGTATCAGAACACTTCCTCATTTAGTTGCTTGGCATAATCAATACCGCGATCAAGGATTAGTTATAGTGGGGGTGCATACTCCAGAATTTGATTTTGAAAAAGAGATAGAGAATGTAAGGATGGCCACAGAAAAATACGGCATCAAATATCCAGTCGTACAGGACAACAATTATGCGACCTGGAATGTGTTCAAGAACAGATACTGGCCACATAAATATCTGATTGATGCTGAAGGATATATCCGTTATGACCATATTGGCGAAGGCAGTTATGAAGAGACAGAACTGAAAATTCAGGAATTGTTAGCTGAAATTAATGCTGATGTTGAAGACATTGCGGTGGCAAATGTTCCAGACCAAACTCCCACCAAACAAACTACTCCTGAACTGTACGCAGGATATGGATTTGCTCTTAACCGCGGACAGGACGTAGGCAACAAAGAAGGATTACAGCCAGATAGAACCATAGATTATAACCCTCCGGAGCAATTGCAGCCAGATATTATTTATCTTCAAGGAGCATGGCAGAGCAACAAAGATAATCTGGAAGCAAAGGAAGTTGGAGCTTCTATATTACTCAATTACCTTGCCAATGATGTGAATATTGTAGCCATGGATGGAGATGCCGAACTGGAAGTATTTATTGATGGTTCATATATCACCTCAGAAATGGCAGGTGATGATGTTCAGTTCGATGGTGAAAGATCTTTTATGAAGATCGATGAGCCAAGATTGTATAACGTTGTTGACGGCGATTATGAACGCCGCATCTTGAAGTTAAAAGTGTCTAAATCTGGATTTTCCTTCCATGCCTTTACTTTTGGATAAGTGTTTCATTAGTTTTAAATATTATTATCTCTTGCTAATCACCATGCCTTATCTAAAATTTGCTTCGCAAAAAGAAAGAGAAAAAGCTTTCGATATTAAAATGAAATTAGCAGAAGAAAATGGTGGAAAGCCCCAAGGCCTTATAGCAGTAATGAATGATTCAAAGTATGGGATTATTGATTTTTATTCTAAAGAGCCGTATCTTGAAGCTTTTGAAAGAGAAGGCCTTAAATATCAGACAATCGAAAAAGAAGAAATTTCCGCGCCGTCTGCAGAAGTTTTGCGTGAACTTCATCCAGATTTTGTAGACGAATTATAGAAAATCTGGAAAATAAATGAACTTTGACCCAGATTTTCTAATAAGCAAGTCTGGTCGCTACATTTTATTCAATGAACAACTCGATTGTTCCTTAACTAACCAGACTTGCTATATGACTATTTCTAACCAGGAGATGCTTAAAATTTAAATATAATGCTTACTTTAAAGATAAAGTGGCAAATAGAAAGATAAAAGTAAGGGAAAGTACACTTGGTAAAATAAAAGTGCGTGGAAATACGCTTCCAAAAGTAGATCACACTACAGTAGCTGAAGGTTTGGGGGCTGAAAATTATCCTCCTCTTCCCCACTTAACCAAAGCAGAGTCAGAAAAATATGCAGTATTAGGAATACCGGTAGTGATACCGGTGTTAAATCCTGCCATCCCTTCCCCAGCCGCAGCGTCAACATTTTTAGGTTCTGTCAAGTATCAAGGCTCTAAGATGCTTCAGCAAAACGGAAAATCCCTTGATGAAGTCGTCGGCTACCGTATCCTTGACCTAGAAGAAGAACCTGAATTTAGAAAAAAATGCAGAAATCAATACGCAACCGTAGTCCGCTATTACGCCAAGAAATAAAATGGTAAAATTAAGCATCGCCGTAGGGGGAACTTATAATCCAAATAAAACTAATTATTCTCCATTTGACTCAGAATTTGCAGAAGATGAGGATGAACGCATCACTCTTCCAGGCTTAATCATGCTTCCGGAAGAACCGAGAATCTCATATAAAGAGTATTCAATACCATGCATCTCTTTAGACGATTTACCTTATCTGCCTGCCTATGAGGAATTACTTTCCCTCTACTTTTGAACCTATTTCTTCTTCAGCGCTTTCTCAATCGCCTTAGGGTCGTAACCGACAATTACTTCTTTGCCTATCTCCAGCACTGGAACACCCATCTGGCCGGAAATCTCGATCATCTTTTTGCGCGCCTTTTCGTCCTTGGCAACGTCATACTCAGTGTACTTAATTTTTTTCTCCTTCATCCATTCCTTAGTCTTATGGCACCAAGGGCAGGTTGCAGTTGTATATATTTTGACTGTTATCATTGTAGTTCCTATTGATTTTTATTATTGATGCCCATTAATTGATGCAACAAGCACCATCCTAAGAAGCTTTCTAGCAAAGCAATCCAACCCACTACCAAAATAATCCAGTTTAATCCCATTAAACTATACTGTGGCGCCCATGGGCCTAGCCACCAAAAAGCTAATGCAAAACGTAAGATTCTGTCCAACCTACCAAGATTTTGTTTCATTTTGACTTTTACCTCTTTTTATCGTTTTTAGTGACGTAATGAATTCCGGTAATGATTACTACCAGGGCTAAAATAGTTACCCCTAGGCCTCCGCCATAAGACATCATATTGTAACCTCCAGAGTAACCCATCATCCCCATCATACCGGTATATCCGACTCTGCCGGAAAAAAGCAAGGCTAACGCTCCACCGATAATTTGTACCCATCCTAAAGCCTTGTGATCCATTTTCAGCACCCCATTAGTGATATGTTTAATATTTAACCTAAACCTTTTTATTATATAATTCTTTTGATATAAAGATTATGGATCAGTTCAAGAATATCAAGAAAAATAGGATTTTCTTTGACCGCTGGGCTAAAAGTTACGACGCCGGGTTATTTCAATTTTGGATGAGAAGATTCTATTTGCCTGTTCTAAAGGAAGTAATACTTACAAAGAAAAGCCGTCTTCTAGATATCAGCTGCGGGACCGGCGAATTACTCCAAAAGTGGCGGGGAAAAGCTCAACTTTATGGGGGGGATATTTCGGAAGAGATGCTTAAAAAAGCCCAAACTAAGCTACCCGAAGGAGTTACGCTTGTGAAAGCAGATGTACATAATCTGCCTTTTAAGAATAATTACTTTGATTATGTCATAACTACGGAAGCTTTTCATCATTATTATGATCAGAAAATTGCGCTTGCGGAGATGTGCAGGGTGACTAAGAAGGGAGGAAAGGTAATAGTCTCAGATATTAACTTTTTTCTAAAACCGATTCATTGGCTCTTTGAAAAGGTTGAACCGGGATGCGTAAAAATAAACAGCAAAAGAGAAATGCGCGAACTTTTCGAAAAAAATACTCTTAAGAATGTCCGCCAGAACAGAAATTTCATCTTTGCGGTGATGACTACAGGAGAAAAATAAAAGATGCAACAAAAATTTTTCATAATCGTGCTAATTATCTTAAGCATCTTGGGCTTAGCAACTTCTGCTTACTTAGTGTATGATCATTATAACCCTAATTTGCAAGGAAGTATTTGCGATATAACTGCAGCTATTTCCTGTGCCGTGGTTAACTCTGGTATTTATTCTACCATTCTCGGCATACCGGTTGCTTTATTCGGGGTGCTTTGGTTTCTTATTTTAGGTTTGTTATCGTGGAACACTCTCAAAGGCAAAAAATGTTCCAAGTACCTCTTAGGCTGGAATATCCTGGGGATGCTCTTTGTAATCTATTTCATTTACATAGAGATTCTGCTTACCACTATTTGTCCTTTTTGTACAGTAGTGCATGTTTTAGCCATATTTTCACTAATTCTTTCATTGCTACTTTACAAAAAATTATAAACTCTAATTTCTTCCTAAGTATCAGGTGATAGTATGGCTAAAAAGAAAGCAGTAAAAAAGACAAAGAAGGCTCCAAAGAAAGGAAAGATGAAAAAAGGGAAGAACGTCTGCGAGTTTTGTTGATGATTGAACTGGTTCTCAGATGATGGAATTATTATTTTTTGTTTCAGCTTTCATAGCGGAAGTTATCGGAACTATCGCCGGATTTGGCTCTTCAACCATATTTTTACCTCTCGCCTTGTTTTTTGTTGATTTCAAGACCGCTCTGATCCTGGTTGCTTTTTTTCATATCTTTGGCAATCTTGGAAGAATAACATTTTTCAGGCATGGTTTGGACAAAAGACTGTTATTGATGTTTGGCGCGCCAAGTGTAATTTTAACCATACTCGGTGCTCTTTTAGTGAATTATACCCCTCAAAATATCTTAAAATTATGTTTGGGAATATTTTTACTGATATTCTCAATCATCTCATTTATCAAACCAAATTTTAAATTTAGTGCATCGAAGAAAAACGCGGTTATCGGAGGCAGCTTATCTGGATTTTTGGCTGGCTTGATCGGCACTGGCGGCGCATTGCGGAGCGCCTTCCTCACTTCCTTTAACGCACGGAAAAATGTCTACATCGCAACTGCTGCAGCTATCGCCATTGCCGTAGATATAATCAGAATCCCTATCTATTTTGGGAGCGGATTCCTTGAACAAAAATTTTACATTTATATTCCAGCCCTTTTTGTAATTGCTATTGCTGGTTCTTACCTTGGGAAAAAGATTGTTGATAAAATCCCGCAGAAGATGTTTAGAAAGGTTGTGCTAGCAGCAATTACGCTTATAGGTTTGAAATTTATCTATGATGGGATGGTGTTTTTATTATAATGTATGCCCAAACATTTATTAACTCTTTTTTGTTTATCTACCCTTAAAAAGAGGATCGATGGTAGAGATAAAACCTATTAAGAAAGTGACGGACCTAAAGAAACTTAAACTTCTGGCTAATCAAATTCGCCAAGATCTTATCGAAGCATTAGTCTCCGCCGGTTCCGGGCATAGCGCCGGCCCGTTAGGAATGGCTGATGTTTTCACTGCACTCTATTTCAATGTTATTAAACACAATCCAAAATATCCCTTCTGGAAAGAGCGCGACCGAGTAGTTCTTTCGAATGGCCATATTTGTCCTGTTCTCTATTCAACCATGGCGAACGTTGGATATTTTTCCAGAAAAGAATTGAAAACACTTCGTCATTTTGGTACTAGATTGCAAGGTCATCCGCATCGAGCAGCATTACCTGGATTGGAAACCACTTCTGGTCCTTTGGGTTCAGGATTAAGTCAGGCGGCAGGGATGGCCTATGCCTTTCAGATGGACCAGAAAAAAAACAAAGTCTATTGTCTGATGAGCGATGGTGAGCAGGAAGCAGGTCAGACGTGGGAAGCGGCCATGTTCGCTGGAAAGAATAAATTGCGCAATCTTACTGCTTTTATCGATAGAAATAATATTCAGATCGACGGACACACCGAAGATATCATGCCCTTGGAACCATTGGCTGACAAATATCGTTCCTTCAACTGGCATGTAATAGAGATTGATGCAAATAACATTCAAGCGGTGATAGATGCTTGTCATGAAGCGGCAACCATTTACGAGAAACCTACTTTAATTATCGCTCACAATATTCCTGGGAAAGGCGTGAGTTTTATGGAGAATGATCATGAATGGCATGGCAAGCCTCCGACAGCTGAGCAGGCAAAAGTTGCTTTGGCAGAATTGAAAGTGTGGTGTGAAAATATAGTTAAGAATCGGGATTAGAAATGGAAAAAAAAGAGGCATTGTATAAAGAATTTGCTCAGTACTATGATCTTATCTACAAGGACAAAAAGTATGATGTTGAAACAAAATTCATTAATGAAATTGCAAAGAAGAACAAAGTAAAAGGGAAAAAATTTCTGGATGTTGCTTGTGGAACAGGTTCACATGATAAAGTTCTTGTAAAGAATGGTTACGATGTTTTTGGTATAGACAAAAACAATGGAATGCTAAAAATAGCTAGAAAGAAAGTTCCTCAAGCAAAGTACCAGCAAGGAGATATGAGAAATTTCTCTTTAAACAAGAAATTCGATATTGTTACTTGTTTGTTTACTTCTTTGAATTATAATCTTTCAAAAGCTGAGTTGTTGAAAACTGTCAAGAATTTCAAAAAGCATTTGAAAGATGATGGGACGATGATACTGGACTGTCCGTTATTGGTTCCGGGAGAAGATAGACAAAGTTTGATGACACTTAATATAAAAGAAGGAAAAATTTTTGTGCTCTATGATTTTGTCGAAAAGGGCAATCTACGATTAGATATTACAATCTATTGGCAAATTCCTAAAGGAAAAAAGTATGAAGTTGTAAAAGATCATCATTTCTTACAAGGTTATACACTTGAAGAATACAAAACCATCGTAAAGAGAGCTGGGTTAAAATATAAAGTCTATTGGGATTTTTCCCCGAATAAAAAGAAAGGGAGGAGACCAATACTCGTTTGTACTAACTAAAATGAGAAAACTAAATCCATCAGCATACTTAACTGAAAATCTGTACGCAAAGGACATCAAGAAAGTCAAGACCAGAGATGGTTACGGAAAAGGTTTAGTCAAAGCTGGAGAAAAGAACAAAAATGTAGTAGTCCTTTGTGCTGACTTATCCGAATCAACCAGAAGCGAATGGTTCCAGAAAAAATTTCCTGATCGATATGTACAAGTAGGGGTAGCAGAACAAAACATGGCTTCTCTTGCTTCTGGCATGGCTGCAGCAGGAAAAATTGCGTTCATCTCTTCCTACGCCACTTTCAGTCCAGGAAGAAACAATGAACAAATTCGGACTACCATCAGCTACAATAATTGGGGCAGCAAGCCGGGGAAAGAAATCAATGTCAAGATTGCCGGTGCGCATGCCGGGATTTCTGTCGGTCCGGATGGAGCAACTCATCAGGCCTTGGAAGATGTAGGATTAATGCGCTTGCAGCCGGGCATGACTGTGATTGTTCCCTGCGATGATATTGAATGTGAAAAAGCAACAATCGCTGCCGCAGAAAATCCTGGGCCATTCTACCTGCGTTTTGGTAGAGCGGATTATCCATCTATCACTACAGAAAAAACACCGTTCAAAGTAGGAAGAATTGAAGAATTCCGTTCCGGAAAAGACTGCACTATTGTTGCTAATGGTCCTTTAGTGTATGAAGCGATGATTGCGGCAAAGAAATTAGAGAAAGAAATTGACTGTCAAGTCTTGAATTGTCATACTGTAAAACCATTGGATGGAACAACCTTATTGAAAGCAACTAAGATGACTGGTTGTGTGGTAACCGCAGAAGAACATCAATGGCAGGGCGGTTTAGCTGGAGCTGTTGCAGAATTTCTTGGTGAGAATTATCCGGTGCCAATAAAAAGAGTTGGCGTTCGTGACAGATTTGGTGAAAGCGGTACTCCTGATGAATTATTCAAAGCCTTTGGCTTGACTGCTGATGATATTGTCAAAGCAGTTAGAGCAGCAGTGAAGATGAAACGAAAATGAAAGAAATGAAAATTGTCCTACGCGAACTTTTGCTTATCCCCATTTCAGCTATCGTGGGCGGGATTATCGGTTTATATTTTGGTGCGATTTATGGGGGTAATTATGGATTTACATTTTCTGGCTACGAAGGCGCTGGCATGATTGGTTTCTTACTTGGAGCCGCGGTCTTAGTAGGAACCAGAATTTATTTCTGGTTACAACAATTAAAGATACATTCTTTTTTCATTACCCTAGCTTCATTTTTAGTAAGTAATGTTATTGCAGATAGACTTTTTTATTTAGGACTAATTCATCTACCAGGAAAAGCAATTTCTTTAGCAACAATTTTAATCTTACCTCTTGCAGGTTTACTTATTCCGATATATATTTTTAGAACAAAAATGAAAGGTAAAAAATGAAGAAATCAGCCAAATCAAAATTACCGAAAACACGAAAGGGATTTGCTTGTATTAAATGCGGTTATGATGCCTACAAATTAGCTGCTTTATTGCATTGTCCTTTATGTGTTATATGCAAAGGTTGTGGGCAGCAAGTTGGGAAATGCAAGTGTAGGGAAGGGGAATAGTTTCGAAAGTATTATAAATAGCCCCTTTCTAAAAATCACATATGGGTATTTTTGATTGGTTCAAAGCAAAAGAAGAGAAGAAATTAGAACAACTACTTAATGGTCTTTCTACAGAAGAAGGGAAGGCTAAAGCTATTAATTGGTTAGTTGGAAGAAGGAGAGGAAAAAATGTGCCGCTTCCTTTAGTTGAAAAAGCTATCACTTTCTACGAAAAACAAAATAGTGAACGGGAAAGATATAGTGCTATTTGTATTGCTCGAGAAGCAGGCCTGAGTACTGAACGCTTACTTGAATTACAACAAAATTTAGGCTATTATGAAGCAGCAGCTGAACTTGCCGAAGAAACATGCCAACAAGAACTTGCCAATAAACTGTATGAGCTAGCAATTGAGCAGTACGAACAAAAAGGCGAACTATATTGGGCGGCCAATGTTGCTGAAATGACTGGTCAAGATGAGCGTGCCAAGCTTCTCTACGAAGGTGCACTCAATCAGTGTGAGAATGATAAAGAGTTTTATATGGCAGCTCGCATTGCCAAAAGATTAGGCTACAAAGACCGAGCCAAGACGTTTAATGAGCAAGCTATAGAACAATGTGAAAGAAGAGGAGATTTTTTCATGGCTGCGGAAGCTGCTGAAGAAGCAGGTCAATTAGAACGTGCTACACTTTATCGAACACTTGATGAGATTATTTTTCCTAGATAAAATTTATATACTTCTTTTTTATTTTTAGCGGCAATAATATGTAGGGGTGAAAACATGACCATGAAAGATTGTCCCGCTTGCGGAGAGGAAGTTGACAAGGATGATATGTGTCCTGACTGCAACAAGTGCATAAGCTGTTGCGAATGTATTTAGGAAAATTTATTACTTTCTTTTTTGGTTATCTTTGTTTTAGCCAGTGATAGAAGGAAAATTGCACCAATCTCTTTCTGGTAAAGAATATCAACCCCGTAAGTACTATTGTTCCCAATACAGATGGTAAGGACCAATATTCTTTATCGTTTCCTGCTCCTAAAATCATAAACACTAATTGATCGACAAACAATCCACTGCCAACCGCATATAACCAAATCCTAAATGGATTATTTTCAGGAATAAAGAGTGCACCAAGAAGCAAAATTGCTCCAAACCAAAAATGATGAATAATTATTCCGCCAAAAGTGACATCTACTTCAGGAATCAGAAAAACAGAAAGCCTGGTAACGAGAATGGTTGATACAAATAAAATGAAGAAAAGTGTTGATTTTTGCAAATTCTGTTCACACCGGTACATTCAACGCTGCCCTTTGCACCACTTCATTCAATGATGGATGCACGTGCACTGTGTCTCGTAATAAATTCAGCGCTTTACTCCGGCCGGCTTTCATCGCTACTAATACTTCATGCAATAACACTGATGCTTCTGGTCCAATGATATGACCACCGAGAATTTCTTTTGTTTTCTTGTCAACAATGAACTTTACAAATCCATCTTTCTCACCTAGAGCAAATCCTTTTCCCGTATTTTTGTAATATTCTTTTCCTACCACGTATTTTTTCTTTTGCTCTTGCGCTTCTTGTTCAGTCAGTCCGACACCAGCAATCTGTGGTGAGGTAAAGATGGAATGCGGCATAGGGTAGTAATCAACTGCTTTTTTTGTTCCCAGAACATTATTCAAAACGTATTCTGCTTCCAGATTAGCGCTGTGTCTGAATAAATATATTCCAGCAATATCTCCTAACGCCCAGATATTCTTGACATTGGTTTCCATGAACTTATTGACGGTGATAAATCCATTCTTGTTCGTCTTCACTCCAGATTTTTCTAACTGAAGCGTATCGCTATTTGGTTTAACTCCAGTAGCAACCAGTAGTTTTTCTGCAGTAATTTTCTTAGTAGAGTTTCTAACTTTTACGGTGACCGCAACTCCTTTTCCTTGTTTTTCTACCTTAACTACATCAACAGCGGTTAAAACGGTGTATTTTTTTTTCCAGAGGTTAGTCATAAGATTTGCCACTTCCTTATCTTCACGTGGAATTAGCAATTCATTGCGTTGTAAAATAGTAATTTTTGTTCCCAATTCAGCATAGAAGAAACCCAATTCAACTGCGATATACCCACCGCCAATGATGATCATGCTTTTCGGCAGGGTAGTTTGCCGTAATGCTTCTGTGCTAGTCATGTAGGGAACCTTATCTAGTCCTGGAATTGGCGGGATAGATGGCCTCGCTCCGGCAGCGATGACTATTTTCTTTCCTTTAATCCATTCGCCATTCACTTCTAGCACATACTTGTCTACAAATTTTGCCCGGCCTTTTAAGAGCATTGGATTTTTGTCAGCAC
>Ga0209542_10002293_pt1 | contig 43111 bp, 40 predicted proteins | sample RifCSPhighO2_01_FD_184028 | JGI IMG/M metagenome (GOLD analysis project Ga0209542, IMG submission 184028) | Soil microbial communities from Rifle, Colorado - Rifle CSP2_plank highO2_0.1 (SPAdes) (version 2) | ecosystem: Environmental > Terrestrial > Deep subsurface > Rock core/Sediment ... | reverse complement strand
AAAGCGTCCTCTTGCATTTTGTTTTGTCGAAGATTACCATCCAAGTCTATAAGCTCCTCAAAACATGATCAACCTAAGGAACAAAGAAATTTACATCAGCGGCGGCAACGGCTTTTTGGGTAGTCATCTGGTCGATCGACTTATTCTCGAAGGTATTTCGCGGGAACAAATTGCTACTCCCCGGTCAAGCCGGTTAGACCTGCGCCGTTTTGATCATGCTGTTGAGGCGGTTTCTGGTAAGAAGGTGATCTTTCATCTCGCCGGTAACGTTGGTGGCATCGGTTACAACCAGGAACATCCGGGCACGCTTTTCTACGACAACCTGATGATGGGCGTTAATCTGATCGAAGCCTGCCGACTCAATGGGGGAGTCGAAAAACTCATCCTCGTCGGCACTATCTGTAGCTACCCCAAATTTACCGAGCTACCTTTCAGAGAGGAAAACCTTTGGCACGGCTTTCCCGAAGAGACAAACGCGCCCTACGGCATTGCCAAAAAAGCACTGCTGATGATGGCCCAGGCTTATCAACAGGAGTTCGGCCTCCACTCGATTTATCTCCTCCCCGTCAATCTCTATGGTCCGCGCGATCATTTTGACCCCCGTGTCAGCCACGTCATCCCCGCCCTGATCAAAAAATTTGTCGACGCCAGGGAGCAAAAAGCCAAGGAGATGACCGCTTGGGGCACCGGCCGGGCCACCCGTGAATTCCTTTACGTCGAGGACGCCGCCGAAGGGATTACTCTGGCAGCCAAAGACTTGGATGTCTTAACCCCAGTCAATCTTGGCTCCGGCATGGAGATCAGCATCAAAGAACTGACCGAACTAATTGCCGACCTCGTCGGTTACGATGGCGAGATCGTCTGGGACACAAGTAAGCCCGATGGCCAACCCCGCCGCCGTCTGGATACCACCAAGGCCAAAGAATTTTTTGGCTTTGAGGCCAAAACCGATTTTAAATCCGGTTTAAAGCAAACTATCGACTGGTATCGCCAGCAGCATGACAACGCCTAAGAGCGTCATCGCCTCTGCCCAAACCATTCTAATTATCTTTTCACTCCTCACCCTATTATTTGGTTTACTACTTCGTTTTTCAAATCTCAACCTTCCTTTTTGGGGTGACGAATTTCAAACCATCAATGTCGCCAACGGGATCGGCAGGCTAGCCGGTGAGCCTAGCCTGGCCCAAGCCTGGAGAATCCAGCGTTTAGAGATGATGCATCCGCCTGCCTTCATGGTTCTCCTCCACTTTTGGGCCAAAGTTAGCTCTGGTACCGCCTGGACAAGACTCCTGCCTTCATTAATTGGTCTCGTCGGTTTAGTCTACCTCGTAAAGCTAGGTGTCGAGTCGGGCTTTAAACTTGCTCCAATTCTACTAGTCACCGCCCTGACCACCGTCTCCTGGGTTTTTGTTCACTACTCGGAGGAAGTCGGTAGCTATAGTCTCGCGATCAGCACCGCTTTTGCCCTCATCTATTACGTTGTTTGTTATTTTAACCAACCCAGTCGATCAAATTATTTAAAACTCCTCTTAGTCAGTCTTGCGAACCTCTTTGTCTATTTTGGTAGTTGGTTCTATTTACCTTTTGTCAGTACCGTTATCTTATTCAAGGCGATTCAAAACAAAAAGTATTCACATTTAATTAGTTTTATCGTCATTGGCGGACTGGCCGTCACCTTTCTTTATTTCGACCAACTCCAGTACAAATGGGGTTTTGCCGTCTCGGATTATTTGACCAGTAATAAGTTGAATTCCGTTCCCGCGGCAGTCATACCTGCCAAGGTTGTCAAAGATAATATCGATTACTTCACTTATATTTTTGGAGCCACCCCTTGGCACCTTGACGCGACTTTCTTTCCCTCGGTAGCCAGATTCGGCATTAGTTTTACACGACAGTATTATTTAAGCCTCATCCTCGTCGGCACATGTGTCATTCTGTACTATCTCTATCTTTCCCTGACCATGTCGGCAACAAAAAACGGTTTGATCAGGAAATTATTGCCTCTATTTTTCCTTTTCTCTATCTTAGTATTTGTCAACCTAGCCTCTCTTTTTGGCTTTTACCCCATTGGCCCAGTCAGAATGTCGCTATTTTACGCGCCGGTAGTAGTCTGGTTGTCACTCCAATTTCTGGACTTACTTTTCAGGCGCTTAAGCTTCTTTACCATAATTATTGTTGCCTTTGTCATGATGCTAATAGTAAACGGCCTCACCCGCCTTTACAGAGTTCCCCAAAGGCATATTGGCAATCAAATACGCGAACCTTTATACTATTCGACATGAGCTTAATCGGTAAGACCAAACTTATTATCAGCGGCGGTTTATTGCTCCTGGCAGTTTCAATATTTCTATCCGATAGCGCCCTTCCCAGCTCAGTGGAGCTGTATGGACTCAAACGCCTCCAGGAAAAAATTTTTATGGGTATCAAAACTAACCCTGACGACAAAGTCAATTATTACAATCTCTTGTTGGACAAAAGACTTAGCGAACTCGTCGTCGTTGTCGAGAATAGACAGGCAAATCTCATTCTTACCTCCAGCCTAAGATACTCAACTACCGCCGGCTTAATGACTGAAGTAATAAAGACGCACCGTCTAGCCGATGCCGCCGTCGCCACCCAGGAAAAATTTAAAGAGCACCAAAAAATAATTAGAAAACTGGATGACTCATATCCCAAAGATGAAAACGAGGAGTGGAAGTTTATCCAGGACGATTACAATTACTTGGCCATTTACTCGCAACAACTTACCGACACATTTGCCGATGAAACCAAAGTCCAGTAGTTTTCTCACCACCATTGCTCTTTTTCTGGTTTTTAGCGGAATTTTCTTAGTTGCCTTTGTTAAGATGCACCAGACCAAAGGAACTTTTTGGGCCGACGAAACGGGAGTTGTCAGCTCAAGCATTACCAAGGGCCGGGCGATCAAGCAGTTATTTTATGACGCCGCCAACACCTCCCAACCGCCGCTAGACCATATTATCCGGGAGAAATTATTTGTTCCTCTGGGGGAACGCCTGGGAATAGCCAATCAGTATCCTGAATTTTTCCACCGTCTCCCTGCTTTGTTATGGTGGTTATTGCCGATTGGCTACTTCGCTTTCAATCTTCGAAATTTCTCTCCAAAAAACAAAACAATTATCGCTTTAGCCTTCAGCTTACTAATCTCCTCAGAATTCCTAAGACACTATTTGGCAGAAGCCAGGCACTATTCGGCCATTTCCGCCGTATTTACGACGATGATTATCATTTTATTAAGCGATCGCATCAAATTTGGTCAAATCAAGTATCAGTTTTTGGCGATCTCCTCATTGTTTCCATTTTTACACCTAATCTCATTCCCATATTATTTGTTATTCATGATCTTTTTCTTTTATCAAATCAGAAGAGAGCTTAACCGCCCCCTTATTATCAGTTACGCCATTTTTATCATTCTCGTCCTAATGATGTACGCCGAAATCAAAAACTTCAGCTCACCCTGGCAACATCCCTCGTATAAAAATCTATTAGGAATCCACGTCGTCACCAGCAACATCAAATGGACCCTTGACTGGATTTTTTATGGCGGGATCCTCTATCCGCTCTATAAACTTATTCCGGAAATAGTCAAAAATAATCTCTTATCGATCTTCACAGTCATTTCCGGATTATTGTCAATAAAGTTTACTTTATCTCTGATCAGGAGGGAAACAAGTTTTATTTGCATATCCAATCTATTTTTACTGAGTATCGTTTTCATCTGGCCCCTGTCTATCCTGACCACCCTTTATTTCAGTGGTATGCTCGGCGGGGAAAGGTATTCAATCACGGTCATGCCAATCACCTTGTTTTACATTAGTTGGCTCATTACCACCTTAATTTGGAAGATCTTCCCTGCTAATAAGACTAAAATTATCGCTGGCTCTCTTTTAATCGTCATATCGTTTGTCATGTTGTTGACCGAAATTCTCCCGGTTGATATGAACGTTCTCGATACACCCGATAACCAATTCGTTAAGCAGAATGTCAGTATCCTAAAGGACAAAAACGCTTACCTTATCTTAGACAACGGTGTTTATAGCGCCGCCTTTTTCCCCTTAGCTGCTATTTATCGTGTTCCCATAATGGTAAATTACCTTCAATGTCGTGATGGTACGTTTCAAACTACCGGCCGCAATACCCTCAATGATTGGCTCGAAGAACACAAAGATAAGAAAGTCTATCTTTATAGTCTAAAAAGCAGTTTTATGGAGTCGGAAAAAATCCTCTGGCAAAGAGATGGTTTTGTTCTCTACCGATTGACCCACGTTCCGCAGCAACAGCTATGCCAAAGCCCCAACTCAGTCGGAGAGTGTTATATCAAATGCATTCGCGGAGAACCTGTTTCGTCCGGTGGTCGAAGTATCAAGGGGGTCGCCCCCCACCTTGGTGTTTATCGAAACTAGTCGGTACAGTGGCCGGATTTAATCAGCATCATGTCGTCACTGCCTTCAATTAGTTTGCTGACTAATGGTCGCCCGGAATATTTTTCCAAAAAGAGTTTTGCGGATACTTTTTGGATATAAAGCTGATCCCAGCACAGACTAAAGACTTTGTCAGCCGGAATTGGATATAGCTCGAAATAAGGTAGTTTCAAGGCTTCCCTTTCGGCCGTAAACATATTTCCATGCCAGTCGCGGCTAGTAGTCAGTAAAATTGCTGGGTCTTTTGCCCTACCCCATTCCCACAAAGCTGCTTTTTCCGCCGGATGTTTCCCAACAAAGGTTTCTAGTACAACCGTTTTTGTTATCGTGGATGAGGTAGACATTAAGTAACTTGACATATTGGACCTGACGGGGGATAGCAAAATCAAAATCAAGACCATGATAACGAATTTATTTAACCGGCTAAACAAAACCGCCAACACGAACACGAGAACCACATAATTAGCCAGTTGATAGTAAGCCAACGGATACTTGGCGAAAACCACTATCCCCATCGTAAATATACCCACCAAGATTCTTAGCCGTCCCCAAAAAACTGATGTTAGCAAAGATAAGCCAACAATCAAGACTAGCCATGGTTCCTGATGATAGACAGATAAAACTGACTGCTTATAGCTCAGCCAATCAAAAATAGCTTTTTCACCGCCAGCATGAATACCGGTACTGGTAAGTAATTTTATTACCCAACTAAACAAGAGCGAATACTTATCTCTAATCAGCCAAGTGCCAATTATAAAACCAATGACAGTCGTTGTTAGTGCAATCAAAGAGTTGGCCAATTTTTGAAGCCACGACAAAGGCTTTAATGTTAAAACTAAACTTATCGAAGCCAAAACCAAAAACAAATTGGTAAGTTTATTAGCCACCGCCAAACCGGAAATCAAACTTAAAACAGGGACCAGATTAACCCCGGGACTTTTTAGAAACTTTGCCAAAAACCATAACCAGACCGAGATGATTAGAAATGATAAGGTTTCAGGAGTAATCCCCAATCCCAGGCGCAATATTGGCGAAAAAAGCAGTAGCACTATCCAGGCAAGTATTACTACTAGTTTCGAGTCGGTGATTGAATTTATCGCTTTCAAAAATAAAAAGACTCCCAGACAAAAAACTATTCCTTGCCACAAACGTAGATAAAAGAAAACAATGTCATAATGCCCCAACGACCAAAGAACAAAGGGAGTTTGGGCAATCAGCTTAGCGTAAATTCTCAAGGGCCACAATAAAAATGCCAAAGATAATATGGAGGGTGTCCCAGGGTGATCGAAATACTGAATTTGGTGAGCTTTTATATACGATAGGGCATTGCCCACGTACATTACCTCCGGGTCAATCGAATAAAACGCTCCCTTCAGGCCACCGATCAAGATCGGTAAAACAACCACCAGGCCAGCGAGCAAGGAAAATGCCGTCAAGAACCAAAACTCCTTTCGCTTTTCCACCCCCGTACTATAGCATTTTGCGACAAGATGCGATAAATTAGCCGAAAATGTCTATGCGTCAATATTACTATCGCTATCTCAACCGGACGATTAAATTTACGCAACCATCAATTGTATTAAAGAATACCATTGGTGATTTGGTTGACATCCAAGGCACTTTCACTAAGTTAGCAAGAAAGGCCCGCCCTGACGATCGCTTGATGGTCACTTATTACAATCACCTCTGGGAGCCGATTCTCAAACTGGCTTCTTGGTTGGGTTGGCGAAAGCGAGTTGGGGAACAAAACTGGGTTAGTAATCAAGATTTGGTTAACCTTCTGTCATTGTCCGGTTGGGAAACCATTTCTCACCGAACAAGGCTATTGCTCCCCATATACATCCCCTTTATTTCCAAATTTATTAACTCCACGATTGCCCCCTTACCATTAATTAACTCTTTATGTCTAATGACTTGGGTCGTTGCCCGACCCAGGCAGAAGGCAAGAAAGGAATACTCGGTTTCGATCATTGTCGCCGCCAGGAACGAAGAGAAAAATATTCCCAAAATAATTCCCTCTATCCCCAAGTTTGGTAAATGGCAAGAAGTGGTTTTTATTGAAGGTCATTCCAGAGACAACACCTGGGCAGAAATTGGAAAAGTAGTCAGCCAAAAGGGTCGAGTTGAAGTTCAAGCTTACAAGCAAAATGGTATCGGCAAGGGCGACGCCGTCCGCCTCGGTTTCGAAAAAGCCAAAGGCGAGCTGGTGATGATCTTAGATGCTGACCTAACCGTTGACCCCAAAGACCTGCCGAAATTTTATGAGGTTATAGCCTCTGGGCTGGGCGAGTTCGTCAACGGCAGTCGCCTCGTCTATCCCATGGAAAAACAAGCCATGCGAACCCTCAACAAGGTCGGCAACGTCATCTTTGGTCTCCTCTTTAGCTGGATACTGGGCCAGCGCTTTACCGATACCTTGTGTGGCACGAAAGTGCTTTTGGCCAGCGACTATAAAAAAATAAAAAAAGGTCGGCGATTTTTCGGTGACTTTGATCCTTTCGGGGATTTCGACCTTATTTTTGGGGCCGTCAAGCAAAATTTAAAAGTAATTGAGGTCCCGGTCCGTTATCGGGAAAGGCGATACGGCACCACCAACATCAGTCGTTTCAAACATGGTTGGCTTCTGATCAAGATGACCTGGTTTGCTTTTCAGAAGTTTATGCTCTGATTTCCCTTAACAAATAAGAGGTTGTAGTAAACAGTCCGATTTGAGTTCTTTTTTAATAGCGGTTTATCATTTACAAATTTTAGTTTGAACCCATCCAATAAATACATTTTTAATCTCAAAGTTTTTACCAGCCGGATATAATCTTGGGAGTTGGTTCCCGCCCTCGACAAATCGAAAGCTGAAAACTCAGTCAGAATAATTATTCGTGTCGCGCTACTTATTGTTTTTTGCATCCCCAATAGAACTTCATATTCATAACCCTGGGTATCGATCTTGATGAAGCTAACCGATTTATTTCTTAAGTATTTATCTAGGGTCGTAATGGGTACACGCGTCCGACGTCGACTGGTATGATCATCGTAAGACAGGTGATCAACATTAAGATCATCAGAGGCATACAGATCTATTTCCCCGTTTTTCGACCCAACCGCAGACCTTACCGCTCTCACATTTTTGAGTGCTTTACATTGATCCGCCAGGTGGCGATAATTTTGATTATCAGGTTCGAAAGAGTGAACCATGCCCCCCTCTCCTGCCAATCTGGACAGTAAAGTGGTATAGAAACCGATGTTGGCACCAACATCTACTACCACCATCCCTGGCTTTATGATTTTATGGAGCAGGGCGATTTCGCCTCGATCCCTAAACTTCTTATAGTTGGAATACAAAAAACTATATAACTTAAAATTCGATTTATAAATCAAATTAAATAATTTATATGGAAGTAAATCTATGTCAGTGGTCTTCATTATTGACAATGCCGCGATTTAATTAACCCGATATCATCAACTTCTGGTATCTGGTGATATTCAAGTTTCCGATCAGGATACTTTGCTAGAAACCTAGGCGCAGTCACCGACTGAACAAAAAATTGATCCCAGCAAACATCAAACACTTCTTTTAATTCTCGGTTATTAATTTTTATCATCTGCATATCCGGAGTAATAGCCAGCAAATTTGGCCGGTAACGACTCAACTCACTATCAAAAACACCATGAGCCCAGTCGCGACTCCAAAGGAAGGAAAAGTCCTTATTCCTGGCCCACTCCCAAAGCGTTCCCTTGATGGTAGGATGTTCGGCAATATAGTCTTCCAAGGCTGCCGCCTTCGACATCATCATCAAGCTTGAGAGTCTGTAGTTCGATAAATTTGCCGAAACGGCAGGCAAGAGGGTCACCAATATGATTAACGGGATAACTCGTGGCAGGTAACTTAGCAATACCGAGCCGATAAATAAGATTAGGGCATAGTTTGCCACTTGATAGTGACTTAGGGGGAACTTGGCAAAAACCAAGGCGCTAGCAAGGGCGATAAAACCCAGTAATGGTAGTGGGCTTAATAACTTCACTTTCCGTAATAGAATTGCCCCAACCAGCAGTACTAAAACAGCCGCTGTAATTAACGTCGGCCACCATTCATGGTTGACAAGACTCCACGCCGATACGCTATATGCCGCTAGATCAAAAAAAGCCTTTTCCCCTCCGCCGTGTGTTCCTGTGGTTGAGGCTAATACCGAAACCCAGCTCCACATACCCGGGTACGACCGTCTAATTGACCAGGTTGCCATAGTGAAAGTGGTGATCATAATCAAGACGGCTATCAAGGATAAGTTGATCTTCTCTTTCAGTTTTTTTTCAGATACAAATCCAACCAGGACTAAGGATGTCGGCACTAGTGTTAAGTTAGAAAATTTGTTAGCCACCGCCAAACCAGCTATTGTCGACAAGGTAAGACAAACCCAGGCAGGAATTTTTTTGTGATACTTGGCCAAAACCAGCAGCCAAAGGGATATTAGGAAAAATGAGGTAGTTTCGGGTACGATTGTTGAACCAAAGTAAGGAAAAACAGTAAAAGTTAATAAACAAAACCAAGCTGGCGCCAAGACCGCTACCGATTTACTCCAGCGATAAATTGCCCCGAGGAAAACCACTGTTGCCGCCCCCAACCAAAAAGCTTGGAAAATTCTTACATAATAATATGCCCAACTAACATTATTGAAAACCCAAGTCATAAATGGCTGACGCTCAACCAGTTTGGCATAAATTCGTAACGGCCAAAGGATAAGGGCGTGGAGTAATATCGTTGGTGTTCCGGGATGAACATCATATTGAATCTTACCCTTTTCAATATACGAAAAAGAGTTACTCAAATATTGCACGTCAGGGTCCACCGTATAAAACACGCCGCTTACGCCGGACTTAAGCATCGGCCAAATCGATATAACACTAGTCAATAATGACAAAACTACCACCAGAACCCAAGCTCTACTTAACCGCATAAATCAATAGCGAACCGGATATTTCCTTTACGACCGGGACGATCTCCAAAATATTACTCAATTGACCCACCATTTTAATCCAACTTGATGGGATTAGTGGGAATAAAAAGTCGTAATTTTTTACTACCACCTTACGAAAACCAATTTTCTTTAACATTGATGAGAGATTCCAACGGAGCAAAGCCGTTTCGTCAGGAGAAAATTCCATTTTCTTTCTCAAATAATACAGATTCAGGCCCAAAAACACCAACGGGTTTATCAAGTTTGGTTCGGTAAAAAATAACCGCCCATCGGGTTTTAGCACCCGGTAAGCTTCCCTCAGTGTTTTTTCGGTATTCAGATGGTGAAGAATGGATACGCCGCAGACGATGTCAATGAGGTTATCTTCAAAATCAAGTTTCTCGGCGTTCTTAACCGTAAACTCCACCCCGGGTAACTTCAAACTACTTTTGGCTCTACTTACCACTGTTGGAGTAACGTCCGTGGCGATTATTTTCAGCTTCCCATCAGCAATCCGTTTTGTAAACTCGCCGTCGCCGCACCCTATCTCCAAAACCAACCCCCCCTTCTTGGGATGGCAATATTTTCTAAACATCTGAGATTTAATATCGTAGCGTTTCTGGCCAGCATCTGTTTTTGTACCCCACCAAATATGATCAAGGTTGCTAAAATGCTCAATTTCTTGTTTTGTTCGTTTTACCATATTAGTGATTAATAATTCCATGATATAACTTCAACTAATTTATCTTTTAGATAAACAGGTTTCCAGTCCTTATATGACCGTCTTATTTCACTAGCGTCGACATTGATTACATCGTTAACCACCAGAGAGGCCCGCCAAGCTAGATTGTACACCGCTGATGGCACCAATTTCTCGGCCATAAAAATATATCTTCTGGTCTTGGCAGCCAATTTCCAAAACCAGACTGGCAAATTTATTTGTCTGAAGGGTACCCCCATTTTTTGATGCATTAACCGACTGATTTCGGTCAAAGTCAGCGATTCGGCACTGACCACGAAGGTGTTTATCTTTCCTGGTTTAGCCGGATGTTTAGCCGCCCAGATAAGTGTTGCCGCCATGTCGTCCACCCAGACTAGACTAGTCAAACCAGGCCAATTTAGTCGGGCCAGAACGGACCTCTTGCTGATTAGTTTTTTCATAAAGTCAAACAGGCTGTTGTCCCTGGGGTCGGCTCCGTAGACCGTGGGTGGTCGCAAAATACTAAGTGAAAATCTTCTGGTATTGGCTTGTTGTTTCAGTAGTAGTTCAGCCCGTAATTTTGACCGACTATACCGATTGGAAGTGACCGGTCTTGAGTGCTCCGTAATTGGTTTTTGGCAACTAGTCCGGCCACAATACATAGCGCAAGTCCCGGTGTACACAAAATGAGTTTTCTCGTTCATTTCCAAAGCCGTTACCAAGTTTTCAGTTCCGAGATTGTTACAGCTGTGGTCCGGTAGGGCCGTGTCTGTTGTCGCCGCGAGATGAAATACCAGTTTGGGATTTTTTGGCAACCCTTCTAGGGAGTCCTTGTCTAGTAAATCTATTTTGATCAATCCAACCCCTAGCTTCTTTAAAAAACGCCGGCCATCAATTTCCCTCGGATTATTTTTCCGCCAAACCAAGCACCAGATTTCATTCGGTTTGTATTCCTTTACCAATAACGCTACCAATCTTTGGCCGATAAAACCCGTTGCTCCGGTTACAACAATCATTCCCAGAGTATAACATTTGGTTTCGATAAAAATCACCGAGTTGACATTGTCTTTTCTGATGATAGTATAGGTTGAATATGTCCATGGAACCGTTCAATTCCAAAAAATATTTTTCCCTCATTTCCCAAATCTCGGACGATTTCAAAAACTCTGCCGAGTATCGACAGGCGGTCGACCTACTCTTTGATTGTTGGCAAAACGGCGGCACCGTCTTTACCATGGGTTGTGGCGGTTCGGCTTCGACCGCGACCCACTTCGCCGCTGATCTAGCCAAGACCGTCATCCCCAAACACAAAGCCCGGCTTGGTTTCAAGACCATCTCTCTGGTCGATAATATCCCTTTGACTAGCGCCTGGACCAATGATGAGGGTTGGGGCAATGTTTTTTCCGGCCAACTCAAGCCCTGGCTCACCGATCGCGATATCTTGGTCGGTTTTTCCGTCCACGGCGGCTCGGGTTCCGGAAATGCCGGTCCCTGGTCGCAAAACCTGGTCAACGCCATGAAACTGGCCCAGGAAAAGGGTACCCAAATCATCGGCTTCTCCGGTTTCGATGGTGGGGCCATGAAAGAAATGGCCGATGTTTGTTTGGTCGTTCCGGTCGACGTTGATCCATACGGTACTCCGGCAGTGGAAGCATTCCACGTTGTTTTACACCACGCTATTATTTTTGACCTGAAAGAAAGGATAAAAAATGCCTGAAAAACTCCGCCGTCCCCTGGAAACATCCGGTTGGTTCCTGGATTCTGGTGACCCCGAGCAGGTAAATAAATGGCTTGAGGTTATCGGCGGGATCACTACTAACCAGATGATCCTTTTCAAGAAAGAGGGTATTTTCAATATTCCGGAGCACCTGAAACTTCTTTGTCAGATCACCGGTCCAAATTTTCCAATCTCGGTTGAGTTGCCCGATAGTCAGGCCAGCCTGGAGGAAATGGTCTCGCTTGCCCAAAGATATCACGAGATGTTTCCCACCAATACCGTCGTCAAGGTACCGATTCTTCCCAATGACGTTAAAGGACTCAAGGTAATTGCTCAATTAGTTAAACGGGGGATTCGCACCAATGCGACTATTGGCATCAACGAAGCTCAATTAATGCTTGCCGCCGAGGCGGCCCGGCGTTTTTCCGGGGAAGGCTCCACCTACATCAGCCTTTTTTGGGCCAGGGCCATCGAAAGTAACGAGAGGGAAGAAAGCCGTCACCCCAAGGACGTCCTTGAAGCCACCCTGACCTATTTAGCCAATCACCAGCTCGATACCCGCATTATTATCGGCAGTATCCGTGAACCGGCTCAGGTCATCGAGGCTTTTTCCCTGGGGGCGGATATTGTTACCGTGCCCCCGACAATTTTTGAGAAAATCATGCACACTACTCGGGCGATGGAGACAATCAAGGAGTTTGATGATGCTTACCACGCCGTCAAAAACGACCCCCGCCTCAAATTAGTTTAGGCATTTATCCAGAAGTTTGATCGCGTCGAACAATGATTGAATTTTGTCACCAGCCACGGTAATTGCCGCCGTCTTGGCGACCTTTTCAGGATCGTCTTCATCGTGCACGAAAATTATTGTAATGCACCCCGCCGCCTTACCGGCCAACACGTCTGTTTCCTTATCTCCCAAGAAGACACTTTTTTCTAAATCGAGGTCCATTTCTTTCGCCGCCTTTAACAGTAGTCCGGGCTTGGGTTTACGACAGTTACACTCGCGGGTTAACTTCGGTACCGCTCCGTTCGGGTGATGCGGACAGACATAGACCTTGTCAAGCCGGACCCCCTTCTGTCCTAACAAGTATTCCACTTTTCGCTGAATTGCCCGCGATTCTGATTGGCTCAATTTTCCCTTGGCCACGCCGGGTTGGTTAGAGATCTCGATCACCGGAACTGACCTATTGTTGGCCCATCTTATTACCTCGACTATCCCCGGTACCAACACCACGTCCTCCGCTCTCTGTGGTGAATCCCATCCGTGTTCGTACTTCACCATTCTATTTATTACTCCATCCCGATCGATAAATAACGCCCCACGCCCCGACTTCTTGGGTTTCATCGAACGTCCGCCAATACTTTAACTCCATCAAAATCGAAATTAAAAAACATCTCGGTTAAACCCGCCCTGGCCATGACCCCTCTTAATTTATTTTTATCCCCGGGGCAACAGAACAGAAAGAAGCCACCCCCACCGGCCCCCATCAATTTTCCACCCAAAGCCCCAGCCAACCTGGCCTGTTGATACAGGTCATCAAAGTTATTATTGGAAATTGCCCCCGAGAGCCGCTTCTTGCATTGCCAATGAAAATCAAAGAGCGTCCCCAAGGCACTGATATCCCCGCGTTTTAACGCCTTGAGAATATCCACCCCAATCGCTTTGATCTGGTGCAAATTTTCAGTCACTTCTTTGTCCTTGTTCTTAACCGCTCTTTTTTGGTGATCCAAAATATCGCTAGCTTGCCGGCGCACTCCGGTGTAAAAAATTAGCAAACTATTTTCTATTTCTCGCAGGCTGTCCGGTGGCAGTTCTAGCCGGGTTGCCTTGACGTCACCGTTTTTGTTTATTTTCAAGGCCGTTAACCCTCCGAAAGCCGCCAGGTACTGGTCCTGTTTTCCGACCGCTCTTTTTAATTTATTTATCTCGATCCCGCAAGCCTCTTCAGCAATCCTCTCTGTCGATACCGCCTCTCTCCTTAACGTATACAGGGCTTTTAGTAGGGCGACTAGGTAACTGCCCGACGACCCCATGCCGCTGCCGGATGGCAAATCGGCGATTGAGTGGATCTCAACTTGCTCTGTCACGCCGGTCAACTTTAATGCTTCTCTCACTAGGTCGTGTTTAACTTTATCCACCGAGTCTACTTTTTCGCTTTCTGAATACCTTACCCGGATTAGTTTATCGACTATTGGTCGATTCAAACTAACGTACATATACTTATTTATCGCCACAGAAACCAATTCTCCTTCGAATTTTTCGTAATAACTAGGTAGGTCGGTCCCCCCGCCTCCCAATGGGACTCTAAATGGTGCCCTGACAATTAACATTGGCCCAATATTACAACACTTCAACACCTAACCGCTATCTGCTAAAATCCTAACTCATGACCATCGGTGTTGTTGGCTTGTGGCACTTAGGCGAAATATTTTCAGTCTGTTTGAGTGAACTTGGAATCAAAGTCATCGGCATTGATGAAAATGATCTGGCCGTCGACGGTCTCAATCGCAATCTGCCGCCCATTGCCGAACCAAAACTGGACCAGTTGTTGAAAAAAAATCTCACCAGCGGTCGACTTCGCTACACTTCTGATTACCGCTCCCTGAAGAAATGCTCTGTCCTTTGGCTAACTTTTGACACCCCGGTCGATAAGCGCGATCGGGCTGATACGACCATTATTACCAAAGCTTTAGCCAAATCACTCCCGTATCTAAGAAATAATGTTTTAGTTATCGTCTCCAGCCAACTTCCCGTCGGTACTTCTCATCAAATCATCGACTATATTAAAAAAAACCGTCCCCGGTTAAAATTTGAATATGCCTATGTTCCGGAGAACCTAAGATTGGGCGAAGCGGTAGATAGTTTCTTCCAGCCAGGCAGAATCGTCATCGGTGCCGATCAGCCTACCACCCAAAAAAAGGTTATCACCATCCTCAAGAATCTAAAGACCGACTTTCTGACGATGAATGTTGTCTCCGCCGAGATGGTCAAACACGCTCTCAATGCCTTTTTGGCCACCTCCTTAAGTTTTATTTATGACATTGCCGACACCTGTGAGGCGGTTGGGGGAGACATCGTCGCTGTTTCAAGGGCGCTCAAGGCCGATCCGCGCATCGGCCCCCGGGCCTATCTGGATGCCAGCCTTGGTTTTTCCGGCGGCACTTTAGCTAGAGATCTACAATATATATTAGAGGCCGCCAGAAAACACCGCCTCCCAACCCCGGTAATCAAAGCCGTCCTAGCCAAAAACAAGCGTCGCCCGGACATCCTTTTTCAAAAACTTGATCATCATCTCGCCCCCCTGAAAAACAAAAAGGTTGCCCTATTCGGTTTGACGTATAAAGCCGGTACCCCAACCCTCAGACGGTCCTTGGCGTTAGACTTGGCTCGTCGACTGAATCAATTGGGTGTCCACCTTAGTCTTTGCGACCCCCTTGTCCAAACTAGAGAAGTTAGCGCAATTCTCAAAAACACCCGCCTTGAATTCTCGGCCGATCCTTATATTGCCGTCAAAGGCTGCCAGGCGGTTATTTTTGTTACTCCCTGGGACCAACTTAAAGACTTGAATTTTGAAAAGCTCCACCGCCAAATGAAGCGGCCAGCCATCTTTTTTGACGCCCGGAATTACTTTTACCAGATTGACTCAAAACTCAAACACTTAGGATTTACTTACATTGGTGTCGGCAGATGAAACCTAATTTTAGCGGCAAAAACATTATCATCTCGGGGGGTAGCGGCGGTATTGGTCGAGTCATCGCCCGGGCCTTTCTTGAAGCTGGAGACACAGTTTTAATCATCTCCCGCAACAGAGAAAAACTTAAGCAAGTTAAAGCCGAACTCTCTCTCATTTCACCCCAGATTAGAATCCTGGTCGCCGATGTTTCTCTGTCTAGAGATGTCGCTAAAATTAAGCGCTTTGTCAACAAGGAGTATCATAATCAAGTCGATATCTTAGTTAATGCCGCTGGCGTTTATGGCCCCATCGGTCAGCTCGAAAAGAATAGTATGAAGCACTGGATCAAGACCTTTGCAATAAACGTTTTTGGCACCGTCTCTCTTTGCCGGGCCTTAATTCCTTTGATGAAAAAACGCCAGCAAGGCCGGATCATTAACTTTTCCGGCGGCGGCGACGGGCCCTTTCCCAATTTTACCGCCTACAGCGCTTCGAAGGGGGCCATTCTCCGATTTACCGAGAGTCTGGCCGCCGAGCTAAAGGAATACCATGTTTTTGTGAACGCCATCGCCCCCGGCGCCGTCAACACCGGTTTACTTCTCCAAGTTCTGGATGCTGGTCCGAAAAAAGTCGGAAAAAAATTCTACCAGCGATCCTTAATTCAAGAAAAAGATGGCGGCATCTCTCCGAGAAAAGCGGCCGAACTGGTTCTCTTCTTGGCTTCAGCCAGCTCGACAGGCATCACCGGCAAATTTTTGAGCGCCGTTCATGATCACCAGGAAAAATATATCAAGCACCTAAAGAAAATTACCACGACGGACATCTATAATCTCCGTCGGATCAAACCCAAGGATAGAGGCTATGATTGGTAAAAAACTCAACCTTGCTTTGATAGGCGCCGGCGGCATGGGCAAACGCTGGGCCCGCGTGGTTAGTCAAAGTAGGAACACTGCTCTTGTCGCCATCGTAGATAAGGATCTAGCCAAAGCGGAAACATTAGCCAAACAAATTCCAAACTGCCGCCCTTTTGCTCGCTGGCAAAAAGTAGTCACTGACCAATCGGTTTCGGCCTTAATCGTGGCCACTCCCCACCAGTTTCTGGCCCCCATTTCCCTTGCCGCCCTCAAAAAAGGCAAACACGTTCTCTGCGAAAAACCGGGCGGCGTCAATTCCAAACAGATCAAACAAGCGACCGACCTCGCCCGCCGTCAACATTTGTCCTACATGGTCGGCTTCAATCACCGTTATCACCCGGCCTTTCTTAAAGCCCGCCAACTATTTAATAAAGGAGCCATCGGCGATTTAATTTTCATTCGGGCCAGATATGGATTCGGTGGTCGGTCGGGTTATGAAAAGGAGTGGCGCTTGGATAAAAAGTTAAGCGGGGGAGGCGAGTTAATGGACCAGGGAGTCCACATGATTGATTTGGCCCTCTCCTTTATGGGGCCAGTCAAAGATGTCCGTGGCTTCGCCCAAAACACTTTTTGGAAATCCAATGCTGACGATAACGCCCTGGTTTTATTAAGAAACAAAAAGCAGCAAACCGCCTCCATTCATGTCAGTTTAACCCAATGGAAGCCGCTGCATAATTTCGAGATTTATGGGACAAAAGGCTACCTGTCCATCGAAGGCTTGGGCCGCCGCTACGGTGGAACCGAAAAATTAACCTTGGGCCTTCGTGATAAAGACTTTTCTCACGATTCCCGGGAAAGAACCTTTATCTGTGACCCGGAAGCGGATAATTCTCTGATTAAGGAGCTAAAAGAATTTATTGCCGCTATCAAACAAGGTCGTCCTCCCGTTCCCGGTGGCAAAGACGCACTGGAAACGATTAAAATTGTGGAAACAATCTATGGTCAGTCATAAAACCGTTCTGGTCACCGGCGGCGCCGGCTTCATTGGTTCGCATTTAGTTGACGCCCTCACCGGCAGAGGCTATCGCGTTCACGTTTTAGATAATCTAGCCCCACCGACGCATAATGGTAAACTCCCAGGTTGGTTCAACCCTAAAGCCAAATTCATCAAGGGAGACGTTCACCGCAAAAAGGATTTGGCGGTCGCCCTAAGGGGAGTGGATTATGTCTTTCATCTGGCCGCCTATATGGACTATCATCTCGACTTTAGTACTTATTTTGACGTCAACGTCAAAAGTACTGCTCTCATTTATGAAATCGCGGTCGAGGAAAAACTACCGCTTAAAAAAATAATCGTCGCTTCTTCTCAATCTGTCTACGGTGAAGGAAAATATCGCTGCCAAAACCACGGTCTTTTTTACCCCGACTCCCGCCCCGAAAAACAGCTCACCTCAAAACAGTGGGAGGTGGTCTGTCCTATCGACCACAAATCGGCGGACATTCTCCCTGAAACAGAGAGCGATTTTTTGACCCCCCAAATTCCCTACGGGGTTTCCAAACAAGCGGCCGAAAACCTTTGTCTAGTCTTGGGCAAAACCTACCAGATTCCTTCAGTCGCCCTCCGCTATTCTATCGTCCATGGGTCCAGACAATCATTTCGCCATTTTTATTCCGGCGCCCTAAGAGAATTTTGCGTCCGGGCCATTACCGGCTTGCCCATGGTGCTGCACGAAGATGGTAATCAGGTGAGAGACTTTATCAATATCCATGACGCCATCGCCGCCCATCTTGTTGTTCTCGAAAACCCCAAAGCGGATTATCAAGTTTTCAACGTTGGCAGCGGCCGGGCGACCCGAGTGCTTGACCTGGCCAGATTAGTTTGTCGCCAGGCAGGGGTCAAATTCCGGCCGGTGCTGGAAGGACGATACCGTCTAAGAACCGCCCGCCGTTCGCTAATGGATATTTCCAAGTTAAAGAAACTCGGCTGGCGCCCGACCCATACCTTGAAAGATAATGTTCAAGAATATTTGTCCTGGATTAGACAATACCCGGAGGCGGTTAAGTATCTGGAGAAAACCTATTGGGAATTAGCCAGAACGAAAGTCCTCAGTAAATGATTTTATGAAAGCTATTATTTTGGCCGCCGGCGTCGGTCAGCGTATGCAGCCCCTAACACGGAAAACCCCGAAACCGCTCTTAAAAGTTGCCGGTTTACCCATCATCGACCATGTCTTAAATTCTTTTCCCGATGAGATCACCGAAGTAATAGTGATCGTGAAATATTTAGGCGACAAAATTAAGAAACATCTGGGGAAAAAATTCAAAAATAAAACCATAATTTATGTCGAGGGATCAGATAGAGGTAATGCCTATAGTTTTTTGGCCGCCAAAGACCTAATCGGTCCCAACGAACAGTTTCTGCTCGTCTACGGCGATGAACTTCCCCAACCCCAGGATGTGGCCAATTGCCTGAAAAGCGGTCTTTCAGCCATTGTCTTCACCCCGACCAAACCCCGGGCCAATGGCCTAGTCTCATTAAATCAAAACGGTTTCATAAATAAAATCCTGGAAAAACCCAGCCAAATTCAACCGTCTGGTTTGGCCATCGACGGGGTGATGGTCCTTAATGGTCATATCTTTGATTACCAACCCCGGCCCAACTTTGCTGGCGAGTATTACTTCACCTCTTTGCTGAATCAATTTGTCGCCGACCACCACGTCACCGCCATAAAAAGCACCGACTTTGTTGGCGACATTACCACCCCCACCGACATTAAGCGGGTCGAAAAACTTTTCCCAGCTCAACCACTGATTTCTGTCATTATTCCCTATTACCGCCGCCCCCATCTTCTTCGCCAGACGATTAAGTCAGTTTTGGCCCAAAAAGACATCAACCTTAATCAAATTGAAATTCTTATCTGCGAACACGAGCCTTCTCCCGCCGCCAAAAGGTTAACCCAACTGGCTCCTCAAATTCATCACTACCGCAGCCTTTACCAAGAAGGCCCAGGGGGCAATCGTCAGACCGGCATTCATTACGCCAGGGGCAAATATCTAGTTTTTCTAGATGCGGACGACCTGCTCACTCCATTTTTTCTTTCCCGAATGATCGCCACTCTTAAGTCAGATACCAAAGCTTCTGGGGCAGTTTGCTTCTCCCGCTCCATTTTTGCCCCCGGCTTCATGACGTTGGAAAAGATTAAACTTTTCCCCCTCATGTTAATCCGCGACCTAAGCCTCATCACCAGCTTAGTTTTTAATCGAGGTTGCCTCTTTCCAGGGGCTTTCTATTTGTGTCAGCTTTCTCACATGATGTTTCGGAAGAAAATGGTGAAAAAACTCAAATTTAATTATGATTATCGTCGAGGAGGTGAAGACTGGGATTTCATCATCCAGGCACAGAAATTTGGGCCAATCAAGATTGTCCCCCACCAGCTCCTACTCTTCCAATACGCTCCGGGTAGCTCCACCTTTACTGCCCAAAACCTGAAACTTAAGTGGCAGTCTTATTCTTTACTCGCCGATAGACTGAGACAGAAGTTTCGCCGGGGATTGTTTTACCAAATGTTTCTGCTCTATATCAAAATGTTTCGCGGTTGATTATCTCCACTTAATTGCTACAGTGGGACAGGTTTGAATCGCCAAATCAATATCTTCCTTTTTGTCGCCGGGTTGGTTTTTGGCAATCGCCGTTGCGTTCATATCCTTTTCGTCCAGTTCAAATGTTTTTGGCGCCAACGAAACACACGCTCCACAGGAAATGCACTTTTTTGGATCGACCCAGGGTCTTTTATCCATCTTTAACAAGCCACCAAGCCCCTTCTAACTTCTAATGCTAATTTATACAACCCGGGGAATCTGCTCACCAATAACTGCGTCTGCTTCCGCGACCCTAAATAGGCCAATGGGTATCGCCAGGGCCCCAGCATCCCCAACTTTCTGGTGAGATATTTTTGGAATAATTTCTGGTTCACTTTATCTGATTCAATTATTGCCTGTTTTCTTTCTTCAGCCGGAAATTCAGGTGTTTCATAAAATGGTTCCGTATAGTCCATTGCGTACTCATTTAAGTACACTTCAGGTTTCTTGAAAGTTAGCTTTTCACCCTCGACCCAGTCATATAACTCGGTTCCGGGAATCGGCAATAAATTATTAAATCGGCTGTACATTACCGGGTATTTCTCAGCTACACGTAATGAATCCTGGACGTCCTCCCAAGTTTCACCTTTCGCCCCAACTACAAACAAAAGCCTGACTTCATAACCAATGTCACAAGCGTCCTTGATAGTTTTTTCAATTCTCTCAATCGTTTCTCCTTTTCGTAAGGCTCGCAACACTTTGTTATTTCCCCCTTCCACTGCGATCGTAGCGTATTTAAAACCAACCTTGTACATTCGCTTCAACAATTTTCGACTTGCCTTGTCCGCTCGAACCCCCTGTCCTAACGCAAAGGTTGCTCCCTTGAATTTTGCCGCCTCGATCGCATCGCACAGATCATAAATTCGCCTATCGTCAAAGCAAAAGTTATCATCTTCGACCGGAAACAATCGCTGGCCATGATCATGCCAATACTTAATTTCTTCGACCACCGATGTTGACGACCGCGGCCTAAACCGGTTTTGATTGAACTTGCCGATGGTGCAGAAAACACATCTGAACGGACAGCCGCGTGACGTGTATAAACTCACGTCGGAATACTTGTTCAAATCCCATTTCTCGTATTTTGGCCACCCTAATTTATCCACGTTCAACTCTAGCTCGGCCGGGGTATATACCAGCCTTCGCCCTTTTCTATAAACCACCCCCCTAATTTTTTCCGGTTTGCAGTCAGACTTGAGATATTCCGGCAGACTTTGTTCGGCTTCGGAGACAAATCCGACATCCACTCCCGGCGCCTCCTTGAGAATCTCCGTCAATTTCATCGAGACGTGCGGTCCGCCAACTACTATTTTGGCCTTGGAGAAATCTTTTTTAAGTTTCTTTATTAACTCATAACCGCGCAGGTACCCTGGTGTCACCATGGTCAAGCCGATAACCGTTGGCCGGTAATGTTTAAGTAGCTTCTTCAATTCCGGATAAGTTTCGATCACGTTGTTCATATCAAATAACTCATGATCAATGCCATTTCTTATCAAAGCCTCCGACAAATACCCCAAGCCGACGTGCGGCCTTTCGGGAATTTTGCCCTTGCCGGCGAATATCTCAAAGCGTCTAAACTCACCCCTTCCGGTAATATCCGAATAGTTAGGATAGATTAAGGCAAACTTCATATTTTTTTATCATAACATACGCCTGTTGCCTAAATTCAAACAGGCAATTACAATCAGCGTCAATGCCGAAACCGCTACTGACCATCGTCATTCCCTGCCTTAATGAAAAAGACACCATTGCTCTTGCCGTCAAAGACGCTCAAAAATATGCGAAGGAGTGCTTCCCCGGTCAATCCGAAGTTGTTGTCGCCGACAATGGCAGTACCGACGGTACCTTACCAATCCTCAAAAAACTCCGCTCTATCAAGGTTGTTCACGTTCCCGTCCGGGGTTATGGCGCCGCCCTTCATTGGGGCATTTCCAGGGCGACCGGTAAATATATTCTATTTGGCGACGCTGACTTAAGTTACCCCTTCAGTAACCTTAGAAATTTCAAACCCTTATTGGGTCAAGACCCCGATCTCGTTCTCGGTTCCCGTCTGACCGGCCAGATTCAAAAAGGAGCCATGCCATCCTTACATCGCTACCTGGGCACCCCCGTCCTGACCTGGATCATCCGCTTGCTTTATCGCATTCCCACCACTGACTGCAACTCCGGCATGCGCCTGGTCAAAAAAAGTTTTTACAAAAAGTTAAATATGCGCAATTCCGGCATGGAATGGGCCAGTGAATTACTTTTAAAAACTGCCCTGAAAAAAGGCAAGTATCTCGAAATCCCCATTCGATTCCTCAAAGACAAGCGTCGTCACCCGCCCCATCTCTCCACCTGGTCTGATGGTTGGCGCCACCTCAAATCCATCATCTTACTAAAGGCCTCTTCATTCTTTTTTTTCTTTTTTTTCTTTGTTTTTTTGGCCGCCTTGGTTTACCCCTTTAGCTACAGTCTGACCAGTTATTCAATTTTACTGGCCTTCGTTACCCTCTTAAGCTATTTGGCACTGAGGTTTTTGGAATTTGCCATTGAAAGAAAACACAACTCTATTTCCACGATCCTGAACTCCAATCGCTTGGTCATCTGGGTCGCCCAGCTTTCCTTTATCATCGGCGGCTCAATCCTTCTCATTCCCGACTCCCGGCTGGGTACTAAATTACTCCTTGTCTCCTTTAATGCCTTATTATTTATTTGGGTCTTTCTCATCGAGACCATCAAAACCCATTTAGTCAATCGTTTGCCCGATACCGACGTATGAAAACAATACCGCGAACTCTTAATTATTACGCCCAGATTTTTTATCTGACCGATTGTGTTTCCAATTGGCCATCGATTGTCCTGTCTCGCTTCTTTCCCTTCAGAAACTACCGGCTCCGTCTCAGAACCGGTCAAATTTTTGAAATCAACCATTTTTTAAGCGCCTTGACGATCAAAGAAGTTTTTTTTGACAATGACTACCGTCCCAATGCCAAAAACGCTCAAACGATTGTCGATATCGGTGCCAACATTGGCACTTGTTCCGTGTTTATGTCCTCGATCTTTCCCAAAGCAAAAATTTATGCTCTCGAGCCGGACCCAAGGACTTTCCAACTGCTCAAAACTAATAAGGAACTAAATCATTGCACCAACGTCACCCTGATTAACCAAGCCATCTCCAACAAAAGCGGCTCGACCACCTTCTATTCTTGCCAGGCCAATGGCCTCTCTTCCATTTGCAAAACTCGTCTTCCATATCGGGTTACCAAAACCCGCGTTCAACTTACCACGGTTCCCGATCTCATGAAGTTGTACCGCCTCAAACAGATCGATATTCTCAAGATCGATGCTGAAGGGGCTGAGTTCGATATTTTACTCAAAACTCCACGGTTTCCCTTTGGGGCGATCAAAGAAATAATTCTCGAATACCATGACCGGCTCACACCTCACCACCACGAAGAAATCATTACCCGGCTTCACCAGGCTGGCTATAAGTTAGTTACCCGACCCCATCCTCTTGAAGACAATATTGGTATTATTCATGCTTATCAATGAGCGAATTACTTAGGCTTTCTGACTTCTATCAGCCCTTAAATCTCCAGATTCTCTTTATTGCCCTTTTGCTTTTTGTTTTTTTTGATGTCCTGGGTACTCTCATCAAGGGGTTTATTGCTAGGTCTTCTCGCCGCGACTCAACCCGAATCTTGAATTGGCTAATCGGTTTCGGCTTCTTCATCTTCATATGGTTTATCCTCCGTTTATTCATCCCCCCCCATCAAACCCCCGCCTTGATCACCATAATCATCCTGGCTGTTATCTCCCTGCCTTCATATCTTCGAAATAGGGAACTGCCTAAATTCCTTTGGGTGATTTGGCAACTCAAAGTCCCGCTTCTAATCATTGCACCATTTTTACCGGCAGTCTTTGTCAAAGCTTCCTTACCGCCGTATTACGCTGATGAAATGGCTTATCAGTTTATCCCGCCGTATTTTCTCAAGCTTATTGATGTCTGGCGCTTTGACGGCGGCTTATACAGTAATGTCCCCATGCTTTTTAACACTTTCTTTAATCTGGCGTTCGCGTTGACGAAAACATATTCCATCGTCCGGCTTTTCCACTTTTCCATCCTGGTTACCGCCATGGCCTTCACCTACCAGAAACTAAAAATTCACCTTGGTTGGTTGGTCGGTTTTCTTTTTGTCTTCACTTTCTTTAGCTTACCCATCGATACCGTCCTGACTGCTACCCTCGGTTACGTCGATGTCGCCACTTATTCCTTCATTCTCATTGGCTTCATCAATCTGATGGACTTCCTTTTTACCAAGAAAGTCGAACCTCTCTTCCTCTCCGCTATTTTTTGGGGCATGGCCTTGGGTACCAAATATACCGCCGTTACGGCCTTTGTCACTCTCACCGTCTCTTTCTTAACTATCGTCGTTTTCAAACATAAACCGGTACTTCAAAAACTGATTAGACCTAAAACTCTGATCACAGCCGCCATATTACTCATCCTCTTTGGCGGCTACTGGTACCTGAAAAACCTGGTTGCTTATGGCAACCCCATTTATCCCTTTCTGCTTCCCTGTCTTCGCTATGCCCAGTACTGTCAGACCCAAGCGGTCAATTTTTTTGCCTGGACCACGCCGATCACTCTCATCAATCTATCGGCAATAATCAAAGAACTATTGCCGGCCAACACCCCATTGCAGATGGCCCTTTTGACGGCGCCGCTATTGGCTTTCCTAAACCGGAATCCAAAAACCAGGACCCTCTCCGCCATCCTCACTCTCACCATAATATTAGAGTTTCTCCTGCTCAAGCAATTTTCCGGCTTTTATCTTCGCTATCAGCAACACCTCCAGCTCCTGATGCTCTTGCTGATTGTTATCCAGTTAGCTAACCACTACCACTCGTCTCTGGTCAGTCTGTTAGCCAAAGGCTTTTATCTTATTGTCTTCTATTTTGTTCTGGCAAGTTTTGTCTTGACCGTCAAAAACACTAATTCACTCAAGTTCGTAAACTGGACCGAGATCAATTATGCCTTGGGCAAAATTGACATTTACGGTTGGATCAACCAAAAGTTTCCCCGGGTTAAAGCGGGGATTGATTGGTGCGAAAACCCGCCCTCCGGTCAACCGACACCCCTGACCCGCTTCGACCCGGATATGATCTGGTATGAGTACGACGGTTTTATGAGATCTTTCATGACTAACTGTTATTTCGAAAATGCGCCGCTTGAAGGCCTGCCCATCAATCAAGTCCTAACCACCGCCCGGGAAAAGAAACTCAAGTTTTGGACCATCACTCCCAACCGCTGTTTGCCTCAAACCGAGGTAAAAAAACATCTTGACTATGAAGGCGATCATCAGCTTTATCTTCGCCAGCTAAACAACATCGTCGTTTGTAACTCGGAGGAGATCCGGCCCAATCTTTATCTTTTTGACTATGCCGCTCTCTGAATATTTCCAACCGCTTAATCCGGCGACGATCAGTCTTTTTTTTCTGCTTTTTTTCTCCTTTGACCTCTGGGGGACCTTTATTAAATCCTTTTTCTTTAAACGCCAACCCGATACCAGCCGGGTAATTAACTGGCTAGTTGGACTGGGCTTTTTCAGCCTCCTCTGGTTTTTACTCCGCTTTTTTCTACCGCCCAATCAACTCCGCGTCGCTCTGACCATCCTGGCTCTCGATCTGATTGCTTTACCCCATTATCTTTCCTCCGGTGAGCTAAAAAAACTAGCCACGGCCTGGTGGCAGTTGAAGTTTCCCCTCTTGATCATCGTCCCGCTTTTTCCGGCAGTCTTTATTAAAGCCTCTCTACCACCGTACTATTCTGATGAGATGGCCTATCATTTCATCTCCCCGGCCCAACTGGCCCACCTATCCACCTGGCGCTTCGACGGTGATTTTTATCAAAGTCTCCCCCAAGTCCTCGATTTCTTCTTTGTCTTGGCCTTTGCCCTGACCAAGACCTATTCGGTGGCCAGGTTGACCATCTTTGCCATTTTAGCCACCGCCATGCTGTTTGCTTTCTCTTCCTTCAAGCGCCTGTTCGGCCGCCCGCCAGCTTATTTTTTTATTTTCGCTTTTTTTAGCCTGCCCCAGGCTTTAGTCCTGACTGCCACGGTTGGTTTCGTCGATGTGGCCGCCTATTCCTTTATGTTGATTGGCCTGGTGCTTCTTATCGAGTTCTTCTTGAATTCATCTTCGCCGACACTTTATCTTTCCTCAATTTTTTGGGGCCTGGCTTTGGGGACTAAGTACACCTCATTAAGCGCCTTTGCCGCCATCTTGCCTGTCGCCCTGTTATTAATATTTTCCAAAATCAAACTCCGCAATTTCGCCGTCCTACTTTTACTGCTTACCGTTTTTGGCGGCTATTGGTACATCAAAAACTGGGTTGCTTATGGCAATCCTCTTTACCCTATGTTCGGAGGCCGAACCGCCATCAATTTTACCGGCAACTGGACCACCCCGGTTGACCTGGCCCACCTTCGTGCCATTCTGGAAGGTCTTTTCCCCGGCAATCGCCTCCTCCAGATTTTTATCCTGGTCACTCCTTTGTTAGTCTGGTTTAATCGGGCGCCAAAAGTCAGAATTGTTTCTTTGTTTTTAGTTTCCTCCGTTGTTCTCGAACTGATTATTCTTAAATACTTCTCCGGTTTCTATGCCCGTTATCACCAACACCTCCAACTTTGGCTTCTCCTCTTGCTCTCAATCCAATTCACAAACCGATATCGTTTAATCTTCTTAACCATATTTCTGTTTCTTCTGGTCAATTTTATTCAAACCGTTAAAATTACTTATCAGCCCAGTTTTCTAACTCGTCAGGAAATCAGTTACGCCACCGGTAAACTGGATATCTACGGTTGGGTCAAAGCCGAGCTCCCGCGGGTATATGACGTTATCCGTTGGTGTGAAAACCCTCCCGGGGGCGAGGTCCCAATCGTCTTCGTCGACCCGGATATGATCTGGTTTGAAAAGGACGGTTATCTGCGATCATTCCTGACCAATTGTTATCTGGAAAAAGACATTCCCCTTGAAGGCGTCCCCGTGGAAAACCTTCTAGATCAAGCCAGGCGCCAAAAGTTAAAATTCATTACCGCCAGTATCAACCAGTGCCTTCCTGATAGCCAGATCGGGCCCAAGCGGGGGCTTAGAGACGATTTAGACGAGCGGACTATATATCTGCGCCAGCTAAGTAATCAGTTTCTTTGCCATTCCCAAGAGATTATTCCTCATTTATACTACTTTGATTATGAAGTTCTTAATCCTTGATCCCTATTATCCGGCCTTTTTACACGACTTCTACGGAAAAAACCGGGAAGCAAGAAACCTGTCCTACGCGCGGCAAAAAAAACGTCTCTTTGCCAACCTCTTTGGTACTGCCGACTTCTATTCCAAGGCCCTGACCGGTTTGGGCCATCCGGCCCAGGATATTATCCTGAACAACCAGTACCTCCAACAGTGTTGGCTGGAGGAGAACACAAACATTATCATGTCCTTGACGGAAAAAATTCAGGACATTATTATTTCCCGTTTTCCCATAATCGGTGGGAAAATTGCCCAGAATTGGGAGCTCAAGGTTCTGGAAAGGCAAATCAACCAGTTTAAACCCGACATCCTCTACAGTCATAACCTCGGCTACATCGACCCCGACTTCCTCCAACGGATGAAACCGAGGGTTAAACTCATCATCGGTCAGATTGCCTGCCCTCTTCCTTTCTGGCGGAACTTCGACCCTTATGACCTAATCATCACTTCTTTTCCGCATTATTTGCCCAAGTTAAGGCGCAGGGGGATCAAGACCGAGTACCTGCCGCTCTGTTTCGAGTCCTCAATTCTGGAAAAAATTCCCAAACAAAAACGCATTTACGACGTCACCTTCATCGGCGGAATTAGCCGGGCTCACAAAAAGGGCTACCGGCTTCTCACTCAATTGGCTGAGAAGATTAAATTCGATATCTGGGGTTATGGCAAAGACGAAATCGATCCCCAGAGCAAATTGTATCAATACCATCACGGCGAAGCCTGGGGTAAGGATATGTATCGGCTCATGCTCCAAAGCAAGATCACCCTTAATCGGCATATCGATGTTGCCGAAAATAACGCCAATAACATGCGCCTCTATGAGGCCACCGGCTGCGGCGCTCTACTTCTGACCGACAAGAAAGATAACCTCGGTGAACTGTTTGTTCCCGGCCGGGAAGTCGTTACTTACCAAAATCTCAACGAAATTGTCGGTAAGATTAAGTACTACCTTGCTCATGATCAGGAGAGGAGTAAAATAGCCAGAAATGGCCAGAGGAGGACTCTCAAGGACCATGCCTATAACGTCAGGATGAAACAGTTAGTCAACATCATTCAAAAATATCTCTAAATGTCAGTCTTTCAAGCCTACTCTCAATATTACGACCGTCTATATGAGAAAAAGGATTATCCTTCCGAGGTTAAGTTTATCCAATCGGTCGTCAAAAAATTCTCACCCCTTCGGGTCAAGGAAATTTTAAGCCTCGGCTGCGGCACCTGCAGCCACGATATTCTTCTGGCCCGGAAGGGTTATCGCATCACCGGACTGGATCAATCAGCGACGATGTTACGGGCAGCCCAAAAGAAAATCAAATCAGCCAGTCTTTCAAAAAAGATCACTCTTCACCAGGCCGATGTCCGTCATTTTAACTTGGGAAAGGTATACGACTTCGCCATGGCCATGTTTAACGTCGTTGGTTATCAGATAACCAATCGGGATATCACCGCGATGATTAAGAACGTCAGCCTCCATCTAAAACCAGGCGGCCTGTTCTTGTTTGATTGCTGGTACGCCCCCGCGGTGATTGCCGACCCACCAACCGATCGGATAAGGGAAATCAAGAAGGGGAAAAGCCGCCTTGTCCGACTGACGCAATCGACTCTATTGCATCAAAAAAATTTAATCCAAATTCAGTTTCACGTCTTTTCTATTGACGGGAAAAAGTTAGTCGGAGAATCGGTTGAAACTCATCAGATGCGCTATTGGTCGTTACCAGAGATAGAAGGCCTGTTAGAAGCCAATAACCTCCAACTCCTCAAATCTTGCCCATTTTTGAAGCTAGGTTCAGAAGTTTCAAATTCAGAATGGGACATGTTCATCGTTGCCCAGAAGAAAAAATGAGAATCGGCATTTACTTTACTCCCAGTCAAAACCAGGGCGGCGTCTATACCTACTCTGTCGCTATTCTGGAAGCGTTGGCCCATATCACAGGCCATCGGTATGTGATCATCAGCACTTCCCCAGATGTCCCAGCCAAATTTCTCAATCATAGAAACTTCTCTCTGGTTAACCTCCACTCCAGAACCAGGGAAATTTCTCTTAAAACCCGCGACTTAATTTCTTATACCTTAGCCCGAGTCGCCCCCTGGCTAACCCAACTTCTTTATCGCCTTCGGCTCTATCACTTACTTACTCCAATCTATCGGCTAACAATGATAGCCCAAATTGGGGCCGTTGAGGAGCAGAATCTGGACTTAATCTTTTACCCCACCTCATCTAATCTATCTTTCCTGGCGACCACCCCCGCCGTCGTTACCGTTCACGATCTTCAACACCGCCTTAATCCTCAGTTCCCGGAGGTTTCAGCCGGTGGCCGCTGGGAACACCGGGAGTACGGTTTTACCAACATCAACCGTCACGCCTTCCGTGTTTTGGTCGATTCTGAAATAGGCAAAGAAGATTGGCTGAACTTTTATCCGACCAACCCTGACCGGGTTGTTTGCATGTCCTATCTCCCACCAAGCGGTCTAAAAACGAAAATCAGCGCCCAAATCTTAAAGCCAATCGTCAAAAAACTAAAACTACCGTCGCATTTCATTTATTATCCGGCGAAATTTTGGCCCCACAAGAATCACCTTAATCTCCTCAAAAGTCTGGTTTTGCTTAGGCGACAAGGTAAAAGGGTTCACCTGGTCCTCACCGGTTCCAAAGATGCCGATTTTACTAGCTATCCGGCAGTCGAAAATTTTATCAAACAAAATAAGATCAGCGACCAAATTCACTACCTGGGCTTTGTCACCAACGACGAACTGTCCGCTCTCTACAAATTGGCAGAAGCACTAATCATGCCCACCTACTTTGGTCCCACCAATATTCCCGTTCTGGAGGCTTGGGTCATGGGGACCCCGGTTATCACTTCCGATATCCGCGGCTGTCGAGATCAGCTTGGTGATGCTGGTCTATTGGCTCACCCGGATAAGCCGAAAGAAATCGCCGCCGCCATCGCCAAAATTTATTTAAATCGCAAACTTCGTCAAAAACTTGCGCTCAAAGGCAGGCACAGAGTCAGATTGTGGACGCAATCAGATTTTACTGATAGGATAGGGGCAATCATAAAAGACTTTGTCAAAACGAGAAGTGACAATAGAAACGGTTAAACACGTAGAAACTCTTGCCCTTATCTTTCGTCATTCATTGAAGGCTGATGGCGTCAAGTTTCTCACTCCCCCTGACTACTCCCTTCAGCTCGGGCTCATTGAACACCCAACCGGCAAGGAAATCAGAGATCATATTCACCGCCAGGATATCAAGTACAAAGTTGACACCACCCAGGAATTCCTTTACATCGAGAAGGGAAGCATTGAAGTCACACTTTACACCAACAGTTGGAAGGTGGTTAAGCAGACTGTCCTCAACGAGGGCGACTTCATTCTTTTTGTTGGCGGTGGTCACGGCTTAAAAGTATTAAAGAAATGTCGAATCATTGAGATTAAACAAGGTCCGTATCCGGGCGACAAAAATGCCAAAATATATCGCGATGAACCGAGTAGTCACTAAACCAATCCCGGTTAATGAACCAGTCCTTTCCGAAGAGTCGAAGAAAAACGTCAACGATGCTTTGGAAACCGGCTGGATTTCTTCCGCCGGAAAGTATGTTTCTGAGTTTGAAGCAGGTTTTGCCGAATTCCTGGGAGTTAAGTACGCCGTCACCGTTAGTAACGGTACCGCCGCTCTTCACCTGGCCATTTTATCCCTGGGTATTGGTAAGGGCGATGAGGTGATTGTTCCCGCCTTTACCATGGCCGCTACCTGGTTAGCCGTGATCCACACCGGCGCCAAACCGGTTTTTGTTGACTGCGAACCGGATACCTACAACATTGACCCTTCCCTGATTGAGTCAAAAATAACCAAGAAAACTAAGGCCATTATTCCCGTTCATATTTACGGACACCCCGCCGAAATGGATTCAATCTTAAAGATTGCCAAAAAGTACCAGTTGTTTGTCATCGAGGATGCCGCCGAAGCTCACGGGGCAGAATACAAGGGCAAAAAGTGTGGCAGTCTGGGAGACATAAATTGTTTTAGTTTCTACGCTAACAAAATCATTACCACCGGTGAGGGGGGGATGGTGGTCACTAACGACGAGCATCTGGCCAAAGAGGCCAGAAAGCTGAAAGACCTTTATCACTCCGATCAAAAAAGATTTATCCATGAAAAAATTGGCTACAATTACCGTTTGACTAATATGCAAGCAGCTCTGGGCTGCGGCGAGCTCAAACACATCGATCAATACGTTGCCAAAAAACAACACCTAGCTGGGCTCTACTCCCGGCTACTCAAAGATATTCCTGGCATCAGACTGCCAACCACCAGACCATCGGTCAAAAATGTTTTCTGGATGTACTCTATCCTTATCGACGAGAGAAAATTATTCTTAACCCGGGACGACCTAAAAGCCAAACTTAAAGAAAGAAATATTGATACCCGGGACTTCTTTTATTCCCCGTCCGATCAACCCGTTTTGGAGCCTTATTTATCAATCGAAGATCGATTTCCGGTTACCGATTTTATTTCCCGTCGCGGTCTCTATCTACCCTCCGGTCTGGCAATTACCGACCAGCAGATTAAGGCGGTCGTAAAAAATGTCAAGGAAATTGTCGGAGAGACTTTAGCGGAGACGGAAATCTACCACAAAACTTTCACCCCAGCCAAACCGGTCCAAAACCCGGTTAAAAAATAGCCTGTCCTCAAGCGTCGGCAGAAGCTGGAGTGATAGACTTTTCAACCAATCTTTCTTCGCGCCAACACTTTTTTCGTCAACCTGACCTGTATCCCACATCGTATTTCTTTCGCCCTCCTTTACCTGACCGACCCAGGAGCGGATCTGGAGTACCGTCCAGAGATTTGGGGTCACCGTTTTGATACTTTTGATTTTCAGCCCAGCCCTTTTGGCCAAAATTTCCACCGATGTCTTGTTAAAGTGATTTAGGTGGTAGGGGATATGCCAATGAAGCCAGGCTTTGCCCCAGAGCAGTCGGTACAGCGCTCCGGTGTTTGGGAAACTCATTCTGATTCTTCCCCCCGACTTCAGGAATCCCTTACAAGCCACCAGTAACTCAATCGGATCCGGGGTGTGCTCCAGCACCTGTGAGGCAGTGATCAAGTCAAAATGTTTTTTCGGGAAACGACTCTCTTCTAAAAACCCCAGGTAGAACTTAAACCCTAATTTTCTAGCGATCCTTTCAGCGTTCTTGTCCGGGTCCACGCCGTAGGCGACCCCCCCTAGGGCCTTTATCTCCGCCAAAGAATACCCCGCCCCTGAACCGATATCTAATACTCTTTCACCTGGTTTGGTATCAAAATGACATGTCCCTCCTAACCCCTTTTTGGCGATCTCTTCTTTTGACAGCATATTTTTTCCCGCCGCCTTAACTAGTTCGGGCGATATCGTTGCCCGCGGATAATGTTTCGAATAGATTTTGCCGATCTGTCCGTTAGTTAATTGCGGCCTTGTCTGCATAAACCCACAACTAACGCATTCGCGCAAGTCAAACCGACCTGGATAACCATGTCGGTCATCATACAATCTTTGATACTTAACTCTGGTTTTATCGCCGCAAATTTTGCACCGCATAGTTAGTCCGAACCGGAGGTCGAAACATATTAATAAATTCAGAAATCAAACGTTGAAACAGTGGTCTCAATCTATAACTCTTCAAAAAATAATAGATATAGGTAGGATTACGCCAAAGACAATAAAGTACCGTTTTGTAATAAAACCTGGAAAAGTTAAAGTTCTTAAGACTCTTGGTAATATACCTAGCCGCACCTTTTTCATAACTTCCGGGCAGAAAATCGGCCGAGATCTCCCCTCGTCGAACTAACTCATCGAAAATCGGAGTGCCCGGCAAGGGCTGAAAAAAGTGAATATTGGCAAAGTCGATATTAGCCTTTTTTATCAAGGCTGTGGTTTTAGCCAGATCGGCCCTGGTCTCTCCCGGAAAGCCGATGATAAAATTTGCCGTCACCCGCAACCCGGCCGCTTTGATTTCGTCTACGATCGGTGGAACAATTTTGGGCTCCAGCCCCTTCCTCATTAACCGCAAAACTCGTTTTGAACCGCTTTCTGGCGCAATGATGATGATCTTCCAGCCGGCCCGCTTCATCAGATCCCAAAGTTCCCGATAGCCCCTTTGCATCCGGATACCGTTCGTCGTACAAAACTCGGCTCCTTTTAGGCCAAGCGCAATAACCGAGCGGCAAAACTCCTTGGCGTAGTTAGTGTCGAAAGTGAAGTTATCATCCAGGATGCTAAAGGACTTTATTCTCTTTTCATCATAAAGGTATCTGATTTGTTTCATCAAATACTCGATACTATGGCTTCTGACCGCCTTGCCGTTAATTAGTGAAGCCGAACAGTAGGTACAGCCATAGGGACAGCCACGGGTAGTCACCAAAGGGACATTTCTCTTCTGGGAACTGATTAGGCGATACCCTTTTTTGAGGTAGTCATCAAGTCTAATTGCTTCGTAGTCAGGTAAACGTAAGTCGTCGAGTCGGGCAGTCAAATAGGGAGCTTGTCCCTTAATTTGTCCGGCCTTGGTCCGGTAGGTAAGACCAGGTATCCGGGACCAACGACGGGTTTTTTTCTCCAATTCTTCCAGAAAGAGTGGAAAAATCAATTCTGCTTCCCCTCTAAACATGAAATCAATTTCTTTGTGTTTCATAACCGAATCCGGATAGCAGGTAGCATGTGGACCGCCCATGATAACTGGGAGGTGAGGATATTTGGCTTTAATCACCCGCGCAATTTCGAGCGATTCGTTGAAATTTATCGACCAAGACGAAATACCCACCACCTGAGATTTAAAACGGGTGATCCTTCTGACAATTTGATCATGGTCAATCTTATTCAAGACACAATCAATAACATCAACTTTATATTTTTTCTTGTCGAGATTGCCGGTCAAATAGGCCAGAGAAATAGGCATCGCCATCACCAAGCCCGGATTGCTCGGCCAAATAAGGGTAATGTGTTTTTTGTGCTTCACTCCGACTGATTTTATAGTAGAATTATGAACATGTCTAACTTCAAAAAACCACCCATTTTCAAAAACAACCACTACCAAAAAATGGAAAAAAGCGGTTACCTTAACTTTTTTGCCACGTCGGCAAATTGGCCTGCAGATAAAGAGCGGGTAGAAATTAGCGATCTGCGTCACGTTTTTTTTGAGCTGTCCAATTTGTGCAACTACGCCAACATTCATCCGCAATGCCCGGTTTCCTGGCAGAAAAAGAAAGTTATTCTTAGTTCAAAAGTGGTCAAAGGTGTCATTGATCAGCTGGGTAAGGAAAAATTTAAGGGCTATATCGCCTTTCATCGCTACAATGAACCAACTAACGACCCCAGGCTTTTCGAATTTATAGCTTATGCCAAAAAACACGCCCCAAAGGCCAAAATTCGGCTTTTGACTAATGGCTCCTATCTAAATCAAACTATGGCCGACGACCTCAAGGACGCCGGGCTAAACATCCTCGAAGTTTCCTCCTATATGCCCAAAGAACATCAGCGGCTAATCAAACTAAAAGTTAATATTCCCTACATGGTTACCTTCCAAATTCTAGATAATCGAAAGACCATTTATGCCACCGACAAGCTCAATCTTCACAAACCATGTTTCGCCCACATCAACGATATCACCATTAATTGCGAGGGGAAAATGCCCATTTGCTGTCTGGACTGGAAAAACCAGGTTGTTTTCGGCGACCTGAACAAAGACTCATTGGAAAAAATACTTCACAGTCGATTTTTCACCCAAACATTTAAACTTCTCTCGAAAGGAATCAGAAACCTGGACATTTGTTCCCGTTGCGATTGGTCAAGATAGTTTCTTTTCTAGTAGAATTGTCGTCCAATAGGCCGGTGTTTTAACATCTAATTTGTCTCCCGACAAATAAAATTTCATCATTAACCCCAAGTCTAAAAACAATTTACTTAAGTTTGATAAGGAAAATACTGTTTCCATCATCTGTATTCCATAACCTGTTTTTTGGTAGTAACTGATTCTAGTATTGGTGGAAAATACAGGCAGCCGATGAAGTAAGACGTACTTGTTGGATACTCTGATTAACTCGCCCAGGGCTTTCTTATAATCCAATTCAATATGGAGTACGCCAGAAGCCAGAACAATATTAAAGCTGTCATCTTTGTAGGGTAGACGCGTCATCGGGCCAACTTTAAAATCGATCCGCCGATGTTTTTTCTTGGCCAGTAAAATAAAATGCGGCGAGACATCGCACCCGGCATATTTTAAATTCAAACCAGCCCATTTAAAAAAATCATAATAATAACCACTGGAACAACCAACATCAAGAATGCTTGGTCGCGCCAGGCCCAACCTTTTAATAATTTCTATCGCCGACGCCGCCACTTCGGGAACCTTTTTCTCTTTTAGGATTGGCGCCACAATTTGCCACTGACTTTGGGGTAGGGTCTCGTTTAGCCAAGCATCGGCCAGCAAACGCGCTTCTACTAGTGATATCTTTTTATAGCCGTAAGAAACCGGCTCCGAATTTTTCTTTATCATCGGGACAAAAGTTGCCTGATTTTTATTCTCGTTCGATGGACCAACAAGCGCGCCGCGGCCAATTCAGAGTTTTGTTTTATTTTGATTATGGTCTTGTGAGCAAACAGTTTTATCTTCGCCGATACTAGATTCTGTCGAATCAGAATCTGGATAATTATTCTGGCGTTATGCATCCAAAGCCGAATTTTGTAGGGGTAATATAGTGGATACAACATCGAAACGTAACTCGTAAATTTTCCGAATGTTCTACCCAAGTTCTTGAAAAGATACTTTTTGGGACAGGCTAATAATAAAAAGTTGGTATAGTCGATAACATTCAATTTTGACCTTCGCCCAAACAGTAAATTAAAAACTTCTTTGTAACTAGCCGTTCGACCAACAAGATGATCGCTTCCTGTCTGCTTGGCAAAATTATAGTTTCTCGCCTTATTTGAGACAATTAATTTAATGCCGTTTCTCTTAGCGCGGCAAAAAAACTCATAGTCGGCAATATAGTGCGGCAGCCGCTGGTAATTAAAGTTGCCGATCTTCTCAAATACCTCCACCGGGATTAGCGTTCCCTTCCCCGGTAGGGTGTCAATGTCCTTAATGATCCCCCGATCCCGGTAAAACTGGGCATTTTTAGCGATTTTATCCGCCACGCCGTAAATCAAGTTTTTTTGCCAAACGATCTTTACCCCGGCGTCAACAACATGATTGGGATCATCGGCGTCCAAAATCAAGGATCCCACAATCGCTCTTTTGTTCTCTTGGCTCGCCTTGACAATATTGGTGAGGTAATCTGACTTGACAAAACAATCATTATTCATCGTCAAAACAAAGTCCCCCTCCCGAGCCCTCTTTAGTGCTTCTTTGACACCTTTGTTGATCGACTTGGTCCACCACCAGTTGCCGTTACCCGGGATCAACGTCCAGAGATATTTTTCTTTCATGTATTCCGCCGTTCCGTCGGTTGAACCATCATCGACTACGATCACCTCGAAATTTTTGTAGGTTTGTTTTTCAAAGGAGGTCAGGCATTTTTTTGTGTATTCCAGCCGGTTATGCACCGGCAAAACTACAAAAACCTCATGAGATTCCGGCTTACGCCCAAAATATAAAGTATGCCAACTGGAGAGGTGCGACAGTTGCCTTTTTGCCATTTCGTGCCAAACTTTATAGACTCCGGGAAAGACGGGGTCAACGTCATGGAAGAAGACCAATCCTCCCGGCTTCACCCAAGGAAAAAACAGTTCGAAATCCGCCTTCACGTCTTCATAAATATGCGAGCCATCGATAAAAAGTAAATCTATTTTCTTACGCCAGGTCTTACCAACCACTCGTGAGTATCCCGGTACAGGAAAAACATTCTCCAACTTAAGTCTTTGCATATTTCGCTCAAAATCGGTTCGGAATTGCTTGTTTTTAAACTGCACCCCACGGACAAAATCCTTATCGTTGCCCGCAAAAGTGTCGATGGCGTAAATTTTGATGCTTTTATCTCTTCTTCCCAGGCCAAAACAAGCCGCTGACCGACCCTTAAAACTGCCAATCTCGACAATTGTCGATCCCTTCTTTAACGAAGCCGCGGCATCATAAAGCACCTTTTCCTGGCCGGGCACCAATAAGCCTTCGATTTGGTCAATCTTTCTAAAATTATTTTCCCAGAAGTCGGTCATGGATGGTTATTTTTCTAATTGCCAACTACCGTCAACATACATTGGACTATGTTTTTGCATCACCGTCTCTCCGGTGTGATAAAAATCGCCATCTTCGACGTTAAAATTTATCGCTCCGACGACAAAATCCGCCTCTTCTCGTTCGACCATCACTCGAACACTCATCTTGTACTGCCCCTTGGCCAATGGTAGTTTGGGACACTCAAAAACAAACTTACCCCTCGGTGGGCACTTAGTCAGTTCTTGTTTAGTGTAATCCATGTAATGAATAAATAAGGACTGTTCCATTGGCGAAGTGACCCCAAACCCCACATCGATATCTTTTTGGGACTCCCCACTTGGAGCCAAGTACTTAAAGACAAATCGACACTTGTCTCCCGTCTTGACCTGGCTTATTCTCTGCCCCAGCGCGTTTTCCAGCCAGAAATTTTCAATTCTGATTTTGCCATTCCCAATTCGATTCTTAAGTTTTCCCACCGTTGATTCATTTTCGTCCGGAACATAATCGCTCATGTACTTCCCGATCACGTCCCTGGTTTTTCCTACCGCGACCAGTCGGCCCTCTTCCAAGAGAATCGCCCGATCACAAAGCGAATCAACCGCTGTCATATTGTGACTGACGAATAATACAGTTCGTCCTTCATCCTTGGCAATTGATCGCATTTTCTTTAGTGACTTACGTTGAAAAGCCAGGTCGCCTACCGCCAAAACCTCGTCGATTATTAATATTTCTGGATCCAAATGAACTACGATGGCAAATGCCAGTCGGACGTACATTCCACTCGAATATCTTTTTACCGGCATATCAATGAAGCGGTCAATTTCAGAAAATTCCACAATTTTTTTAAACTTCCGGTCTATTTCCGATCTCTTCATCCCCAAGATCGAACCAGAAAGATAAACATTTTCTCTGCCGGTTAGTTCGCTATTAAAACCGGTACCAACTTCCAGAATGCTGGCCACCCTTCCGTCAATCGTAATCTTGCCGGTAGTAGGTGGCACAATTCGGGCCAGAATTTTTAACAAAGTACTTTTCCCGGCCCCGTTGCGGCCAATTACTCCCAACACCTCACCCTGGAGCACCGAGAACGAAACATCTTTCAAAGCCCAGAAATCATCTTTTCTCTTCTTTTTTCTGTTCTTTATCCGATCCCAAATTTTTTTTGGTGAATCCATAATCAAGTCCCGCAAATCATAATACCTATCCGTATGACTTAGGTTATAAAACTTACCCACTTTGCTAGCCTGAATTACTGTCTTTGCCATAAAAATTACAAGATATCAATAAAACTGTCTTCCTGACGGCGAAAATAAACAAAACCAATAATAAAAATCAACCCCGTAAATCCAATTGACAACGCCAGTGTCGGCCAATCCATCGGGCGGGTTCCAAAAAAACCTGAACGGGAGACTTCAATCGCCTCCGCCACCGGATTAAAAATTCTGATTATCTGCGATGTACCCCCAAACAAGCTCGAAGGCCAAACTACCGGTGTCGCATACATCATCAGTTGAATAAAGAACGGCAGAATATAGCGCACATCCCGAAACTTGGCATTGATCGGCGCCAGGAACATACCCACACCCAAGGCAGAGACCAGCATCATCACTAGTAATAATGGTAATAATATCAAGGCCTGAAGCGTGACTGTCACTTTGTAATACATGAGCATTCCGACTAGGATAACTAGCATTGGTATCAGGTCGACGATATGGGCTAATGTCGACGACAGCGGCGCCAGCACTTTTGGAAAGTAAACTTTTTTTAGGATATTTTCATTGGAGATCAAACTATCGCTGGAACTCGATAAGGTCGTCGAAAAGAAATTCCAGAATAGTAAACCGATAAAGACGAAAATTGGGTAGGGTATATTATCAGAAGGCATTTTGGCGAAATTCCCGAAGACGATAGTGAAGACTACGATTGAAACAAGTGGTTGTATCACTATCCAAGCCACCCCCAGAATGGTCTGTTTGTATCTTACCTTGACATCCCTCCAGGTTAAAAAATAAAGCAGGTCGCGGTGGTCCCACAGCTCGCGCCAGTCAATGTCAAAGACGTTTCTTTTCGGTGTAATAACTATTCTATCAGCCATCAGAACTGGATTATAACCTGCCAATAAAGTAAATTATATAAGAATGTATCTTTCATTTTCCGATTCGGCCAAGTTCTACGAGGCAGCCAAAAATTTGATCACCGGTAACGGTTTGGTTATCCATCATAGTTTTTTTAGTTCCAGCGCTCTTGTCTCCTACTATCCAGGCCAATCCTGGCCCACCGGGTTTCTACCCCTAACATCATTTATTCTCTCCATCGCTTTTAAACTCCTCCCCGCGAACGATCTCACCATAGCCGCGGTTGGTTTTCTTTTATTTGCTTTTTGTATCGGACTAGTCTTTCTTATTGCCAAAAAACTTCATTCCGCTCGCGCCGGCATCGTTTCTGCCTTGCTTTTCTCTTCCTCGCTCTTTTTTTTCGAGTACGCCGGCAACGCCTCGACGGAGATTTTCTTTACCACAGAAATACTTCTCTTTACCTACCTAGCGCTGCAAAAAAACAAGCCGCGTTGGTTGGCTATCATTCCGCTGTTGCTGATGTTCATCACACGTCAGCAAGCAATTCTTTTTTTGTTGGCCCTACCAACTTACTTTATATTTTTCTACCTGAAAAACTGGCGTCAGCAAGTTTTGTCGATACTGGCCGTTGCCCTTTTTCTTTTAAGCTTTTATTTATTGGTCAAGGGGGACGTTTCTTCCATCTATTCTCCCCTCAAACCATTTTATTCAGCTCAAACTGCCGCCGGCGTCAACCAGGGTAATTATTTACGGGGTCAAGAATTTACCGCCGGCCCAGTATCTCTAAAAAGCATTTCTTCTAAGATTTTGTACAATGTTTATAACTTCGCAAAGAGCCCGGATCGTCTTGGGCCTACAGTTATTTTTTTTCTATTCCTTTTTTCCTTCTTCAATCAAAGATTTAGACAATTTAACTACTATACCGGGACCACCCTCTTCTTTTTTGTCTTAGGTGCTTCGGCCAGTATTCCCAACGCTCGCTACGTCCACCCGATAATGCCCTTGGTCATCATTTCTGCCAGTCTCACCTTAATTCAAATCTTGGAAAAGTTTTCTCCAAAACGTCTTGACATTAAACTAGCTCTTATTATCTTTTTTCTAACTCTCACAACAATAGGTTACTTTACTCTCGACGCCCGCTTCCGCGCCCAGCAATTTAATCTCGATAAACCCCCTGTCTACCGCCAAATTTCAACGCTAATGGCCGAATCAATCCCAAAGGGCAAACTCGTTATTACCAATCTCGATGCCTGGTCCGCTTGGTACGAGGGATTGACCACGATGTGGTTTCCTCTCTCCCCTGACCAGCTAGCGGGCTTTCAAGACAAAGTCAGCTATATTGTCATCACTAACTACAAAGAACACGATGGCGACTTCGCCCTCGGGGATTGGCGCGAAGTTGTCTATTCGCCTGAAAAAATTGGCAATCAGTTCCTCAAAACCAATTATCGCCTGTTGACAACATTTGAAATCAGGCCCGAGCAAGTTTATGAGAATCAGTCCTACTTGGGAACGATTCTCGTTCGCCGCTAGCTTGACTTTATAGTCAAAAATGGTATATATTCAATATAGTTCCTAAAAATAGGAACAAAATTAAACAAAACGCATGAAATACATAGATTTGAGAGCAAGGCTGGGAGATTTCATACTGCTATCGATAAATGATTTTACAAAAATAGATCCCGAATTTCACAAGCAAAGACTTAGTGAGTGGCAGAAAAAGGGATATATCAAAAAGATTACCAATCAGTACTATATTTTTTCTGATCTGGTTATAAATGAATCGGTATTGTTTATCATAGCCAACGGTATTTACCAACCCTCCTATGTGTCCCTGGAAATGGCGCTCTCATACTATGGCCTTATCCCGGAAAGTGTCTATGCCGTCACCTCTGTAACTTCCAGGGTAACAAAAAAACTCAAGTCAAAAATATCTCAATTTTCCTATAAAAAGATTAAGCCCGAACTCATGTTTGGATACAAGCTGGTCACATACAGAAACCAAAACTTCAAGATAGCTGAAATTGAAAAGGCGATTTTGGATTATTTTTATAGTAATTCAAGATTAAAGAGCGATGGTGATTTTGGGGAGTTGAGGATAAATATCGATTCGTTTAATGAGCGGGTCGATTTTGTGAAACTTAGGAACTACCTGGCTCGGTTCAACAGCAAAACATTGGAAAAAAGAGTTAATAAATTTTTGAAATTCATACCCCATGCTTAGCCTGCAAGCGATAGAGCAAAGTTATCCGGAAAACATTCGGGGCTATAAACGGAATATTCTTCGAGAGTATTTACAATATAAGATACTGCAGATTATTTTTAATTCAAAATATTCTCACAAGCTGTCTTTTCTCGGGGGCACACAGCTAAGGATTATCCATAATAACACCAGGTTTTCTGAAGATCTTGACTTTGATAATTTTGGATTGGAGGAGGCTGAATTCGAAGAAATGTCGCAAAGAGTTAAAAAGCAGCTGGAATTGGACGGCCATGTGGTAGAAATAAAAAATGTCTACAAGGGGGCCTTCAGGTGCTATATTCGGATTCCCAGGCTATTGTTTGATAACAAGCTATCCGGTTACGAAGAGGAAAAGATTCTGATACAGCTAGATACGGCGCCACATTTATTTTCTTATCAGCCGGAAAAGGTAATTCTCAATAAATTTGATGTTTTTACGGAGATCAATGTAACGCCGATTGATATTATTTTGTCACAAAAAATATATGCGATTTTTAATCGTAGAACCGCTAAAGGAAGAGATTTTTATGACCTGGTGTTTTTGCTTTCAAAATCAAAGCCCAATTACGATTATCTCGGAGGAAAATTAAAGATTGGCAATGGCAAAATCCTGAAAAAAAAGCTACGCGGCCTTTGTAAAAATCTTAATTTTGTTGAACTTGCTAGGGATGTTGAACCATTTTTATTTAACTCAGAGGATGCGAAGAAAGTCGAATTATTCCCGCGATTTATCGAAGGCGCCCAGCTATAATTCATGCTTGTGATAGGTAAAATTAGATCATTACTTTTTTCCCAAACCAGTCGGGACACCCTGATCAGCTTCACCGGTCTGGGTACCATCGCTACGGTCGGCATGATTTTTTCTATTATCACCGCCAGGGGATTGGGGCCAGCCGCTTTTGGTTTGTTCTCTGCCCTTACGGCGCTAGTGACTCTGCTTTCCAGCCTGGGCGACCTCGGCATCTCCTCGGCCTTAGTCAATTTTCTCCCCAAGGTCGCCGACCGCCGCAACGTCCTCATCTCCGTCACTTTCTGGTTTCAAATTGCGGTCACGTTAGTCCTCACTCTGGCTCTGATGGCCGCCGGCCTCTTTCATAACTTCATCATTCCCGGCTCGACACCCCAACACTTCATTACCATCGGTGTTCTAACCGGCTTATACGTTCTTCAAGGCTTTGCTCTGGGTATTTTTAACGCCGAGAAGAAGTTTCTCCGTGCCTCGATACTTCAGGGTTCCGACTCGATCATCAAACTGATAATTGTTACTGGACTTTTCTTCAGTCGCAATTTAAATATTGAACTGGCGATACTGGCCAACGTCTTTTCCACCTTTATTTCTCTGATCTA